>Ga0129312_1000565_pt1 | contig 29621 bp, 26 predicted proteins | sample O827metagenome_FD_94434 | JGI IMG/M metagenome (GOLD analysis project Ga0129312, IMG submission 94434) | Orangutan group fecal microbial communities from Wisconsin, USA - O827 metagenome | ecosystem: Host-associated > Mammals > Digestive system > Large intestine > Fecal | place: USA: Wisconsin... | reverse complement strand
GGACGGAAGCCTTGCATTTACAAGAGAGGGAGCACATTCCAGACCAAGGATACTTTTCCATGAGGATATTACGGGTAAAGAAATAACACAGACTCTGCTGGATGAGGTTAGGACCAGAGACAATATCACGCTTCGTGAGGATACGGTCATGCTGGATATTATAAATGATTCGGATGCCTGCGGAGGAATAGTGGCAGCAGGAAGCAACGGAGAGCCTTATACAATAGGCGCTGCGGCGGTAGTGCTTGCCTGCGGGGGTATAGGCGGTCTTTATAAGAACTCAACTAATTTTTCGCACATTACCGGAGACGCGCTGGCTATAGCCATGCGTCACAATGTTGTGGTTGAACATCTTGATTATATACAGATACACCCGACAACACTTTTCTCAAAAAATCCGGGCAGACGTTTCCTTATATCCGAATCCGTAAGAGGCGAAGGCGCACTGCTTTACGATAAAAACGGTGCAAGATTTACAGATGAGCTTCAGCCGAGAGATGTCTTGAGCGGCATTATAAATGCTCAGATGGAAAAAGACGGAACCGAATATGTGTTGGAAGACATGAGGCCGATAGGGGAAGAAACCATACGGAAGCATTTTCCGAACATACTTGCCCGCTGCAGGGAGGAAGGCTACAATCCGCTGCATGAGCCCATACCTGTAGTTCCGGCGCAGCATTATTTTATGGGAGGAATAAAGGCTGACTTAAGCGGAAGGACAAATCTTCCGGGACTCTATGCCTGCGGTGAAACAAGCTGCAGTGGTGTTCACGGAAGAAACAGGCTGGCCAGCAACTCGCTTTTGGAGTCTCTGGTATTTGCACAGCGCGCAGCTGATGATATATTGTTCGGAGAGAGAAAAAAATTCAGCGGCAGTGCTCCGGAACTTTCGGTATACAGAGAGCAGGAACCGCTTTTTGAAGCATACCGCAGAGAAGTGCTTAATGCTATAGAAAGGATGAAAGCAAGCCATGAATGATATCAATTTAAAACTAAATGCCGACAGACTGATACTTGCTGCCTTGAGAGAGGACATGCCGGGAGAGGATGTTTCGACCAATGCGGTAATGCCTGCATACAGATTGGGAACTGTGAAGCTTATTGCAAAGCAGGAAGGCATCATAGCAGGACTTGATGTTTTTGCAAGAGTATTTACTTTGCTTGATGAAAGTACGAGCTTTGATTTTAAGTGCAGTGACGGAGACAAGGTGCATCCGGGTGAGCTTCTCTGTGTTATTACGGGAGATATCAGAGTGTTGCTTTCCGGAGAAAGAACGGCGCTCAATTATCTGCAGCGAATGAGTGGAATCGCTACATATACGCATAGGACGGCTGAAGCACTTAAGGGCAGCGGAATAAAGCTTCTCGATACCAGAAAGACTACTCCGAATAATCGTGTTTTTGAAAAATATGCCGTAAAGGTCGGCGGAGGCAACAATCACAGAACAGGACTTTCAGACGGAGTCATGCTGAAGGATAACCATATAGGTGCGGCAGGCGGCGTTGCCGAGGCTGTGCGTATGGCAAAGGCATATGCTCCTTTTGTCAGAAAGATAGAGGTTGAGACTGAGACTCTTGATGAGGTCAGAGAGGCTGTGGAAGCAGGTGCGGATATTATTATGCTTGATAATATGAGTGATGATGATATGCGTGAGGCCGTGAAGCTTATAGCGGACCGTGCCGAGACAGAGTGCTCGGGTAATGTTACACTTGATAATATATCAAGGCTTAAGAGCATAGGAATTGATTATGTATCAAGCGGTGCGCTTACACATTCGGCTCAGATACTCGATCTTTCAATGAAGGAACTTAAGCCTATAGACGAGGAAGCGTGAAATGAATACAGATGAAAGAAAAAAACAGATACTGAATCTGATTATGTCGGCTGACGAACCTATATCAGCCAAAGATCTTGCAGCAAGATTCAATGTCAGCCGTCAGGTCATAGTTCAGGATATGGCTGTTATAAGAGCTTCACATCCGGATATTATATCGACAAACCGCGGTTATGTGAAAAACCGTCAGGAAAGCAGTGCCTGCATGAGAGAGCTTAAGCTTAAGCATAAGCCGGAGCAGGCAGCTGAGGAACTTAATATAATTGTAGATCTGGGAGGACACGTTAAGAATATCAGTGTCAGCCACAAGATATACGGAAGGATCAGTGCAGAGCTTGATATAAGTTCCAGACAGGATGCATTGGAATTTACGAAGGCATTGGATGGTGCGGCTTCAACTGTGCTTTCAACTGTGACAGGTGGTTATCATTATCATCTTATAGAGGCGTCCAGTGAAAAAAGACTTGATATGATAGAGGAGGCTCTGGATAAAGCGGGCTTTCTTGCACCTCTTACACCATGGGAAAAGGAAAACGGAATTTTATTATGACAGTACGCGAGATTCAGGACGAGATCATTCGTCTTAAAAAAGAAAAAAATATATGTATACTAGGACATGCCTATCAGAGTCAGGATGTTCTCGAGATTGCCGATTACGTGGGCGATTCCTATGGATTGAGCCTTAATGCACAGGGAACAGATGCCGAAGGCGTGATCATGTGCGGAGTCAGATTTATGGCTGAGACCTGCAAGGTGCTGTCACCTGATAAAAAGGTATGGCTTGCAAATCCGATGGCAGGCTGTCCTATGGCGGATCAGGTCGACCTTGCGGTGCTCCGTGAACTTAAAAAGAAATATCCGGATCATGCCGTTGTGGCTTATATCAATACTACATCAGAGCTTAAGACCGAGTGTGACGTATGTGTAACAAGCTCAAGTGCCGTAAAGATATGCAAGGCTATTGATAATGATAAGATACTCTTTATCCCGGATCAGAATCTGGGTGCATATGTTGCGGCACAGCTTCCGGAGAAAGAATTTGCTTTCTGGCACGGCGGATGTCCGAGACATATTTCTGTATCCTATGAAGAGGTGCTTGCGGCAAAGGAGGCACATCTGGAGGCTTTACTGCTGGTTCATCCGGAATGCCGTCCTAAGATAACGGCAGCAGCCGATTATATAGGCTCGACAACAGGTATAATGTCTTTTGCAGAGAAGTCCGAGGCAAAGGAATTTATAATAGGAACGGAAAACAGCATAGTAGAGCATCTGCAGTATTCATGTCCGGATAAGAAGTTCTATCCTCTCAGTGTCAACTTGAGCTGCATGAATATGAGACTTACCACACTCGTGGATATATACAATACACTTACCGGTCGCGGGGGCGAGGAAATCATTCTTTCGCAGGACGTAATAGACGGTGCGGGACGCTGTATAAGACGCATGGTAGAGCTCGGAGGCTGAATTTAAAAAAAATTAAAAATATCGCTTGACTTATTTAGGCGAATGCTGTATCCTATACAAGTCGCTAAGATAACAAGCGATAAGAAATGCGCCTTTAGCTCAGCTGGTAGAGCACCTGACTCTTAATCAGGGTGTCCAGGGTTCGAGTCCCTGAAGGCGCACGCGAAGGGTCCGTTTTGACGGTTTAAGCCGTTGGGACGGGCTTTTTTATTTCATAGAAATTGCATTCTATGAAATAAAAAACGCTCCGCGGGATGCGCACTCGCGCGAAGTAGAAAAATGTCGCAAGCGACCGCGCTCGGCGCGAGAATGTGCCAAGGCACATTCTTTTTTAATGCATAAACGGAATCTAGAACATGAGGATGAGCAAGTTTACTTGCAATCATCTTCATGTTTTTGATTGCGTAACAGATATCTTATTATTTAAGAATCTATGAATTCAATGTGACGGCTAAGCTGAAATATTGCAAAAAAACTCTGCTGCGTATAGAATAAAAACAAATATATACATTAATATCTTACTAAACACAAAGTTCAGTGTTTATTGATTAATTTGGGGATAAAGCATGAATACATATGGAATAGATACAGCAGAACTCGTTGATAACGGTCTTGCCGAGGCGGCAGGTCTTATCAGCCGGAGAGAATATAATCTAAGTGTCGTAAGAACCAGACAGACAGCCGAGTTTCTTATCAAAAGCTATGCCGCTGAGCGGGGAATAGCATATACCACGTTTGCAGATACAATTGAAGCCTTATATCAGCAGGGCATAATTAATCGTACATCAAGGGATGCATTTCACAATATCCGCATTTTCGGCAATATGGCAGTGCATGACGGTAACAATGATCCGGAGAATGCGCAGAAGGCATATTATCTGCTTAAAGCTGAGATCAGCACCTACTTGTCAAGAAAGACTGTCAATGTTGACCGTACTCCTGTAAGAGTGGATAACGGAGCCGATAAAAAGAAGGATATAAGCAACATTGAGATCGAAATGTCTGCTTCGGGAGATAACAGAGCTTCCGGACGCAGGGACAGAGCCGAGGATGCTTACACAGCGCAGGGAAAATCGGAGAGACGAAGAGACAAAAACGATTACGGATTTGATCTTGAAGATGACGAAGCGCTTATAAGAGATGTCAAAAGACGAATAAACGGCGGAGAACGCGACAGAGAGCGACGGGGAGATACGGAGCGCGGCACAAGAAACGGTGGAAACAGAAAAAATAATACTCAGAGACGAAGCGGAAATTCTAATAACAGAAACAGAAGACCGCAGAACGGCAGAAATGCCAAACGACGTACGGAAGAGCCGGCACAGTTTTCTGTGTATGATCTTCTCAGGATATTGCTGCCGGTAATAGTTATCATATTGCTTATAGTTATTATACGAAGCTTTATGGCCTCAAAGAAGCCTGTTGAGACTGAGGCGCAGACAGCTACTGTTATTGAGACCGTTGCGGAAACGACCGAGGCAGAGACTACAACAGAGCCTGAGACCACGGAACCTGAGACCACAGCGGCGCCTGTATATGAGTACAAGACTAATACCGATGGCGTAAATATACGTTATGCAGATGATCAGAACCGTATATATACGCAGCTTCCGAAGGATACCAATATAGGTACTGTAACTCCGATAGACGGTTCGGACTTTGCTTCCTTTACACTTGACGGTGTAAATGTTGTCGTAAATAAGAATTTTATCGTGCCTGTTGAGTAAAACGGACGGCATAGTTTGCAATGTTTTAAAGCTCCGTCTTTCCCGTAATTTTGCGGGAGAGGCGGTGTTTTTGGGTGTAGATCATGAAGAGTAATAAGTTTCATATATTTCTTTTATTTTTGTGTGCTTTATTATGGGGAACGACCTTTGCGGCACAAAGTATAGGAGCCGATCATGTAGGGGCGGGGACATTTCTTGCATGCCGAAGCTGGATCGCGATAGTAGTGCTTACGCCGGTAATACATGCTATAGATCGTATCAATGAAAGCTATAACGGAGTCAGCCGTCGTCCGGTAACGAAAGAGGACAAGAAGTTTATGCTCATTGCGGCGCTGTTCTGCGGAAGCTTTATGTTCTTTGCAAGTGCGGCACAGCAATACGGCATAGCATATACAAGTACCGCAAAATCAAGCTTTCTGACAGCGCTTTATGTAGTGCTTGTTCCTATATGCAGCGTCTTTCTCGGCAAGAGACCTCCGGCAAAGATATGGTTTTGTGTGCTTATATCGCTTGTGGGTATGACCCTGCTCTGCCTCGGTAAATCATTTTTGAACGGGGAGGCGCTTACTATTGAGAAGGGTGACGTCTTCCAGATAATAGGCGCTTTGCTTTTTACCGGACAGGTAATGAGTGTGGATTACTTTGCACCTAAGCTTGACGGAGTTCGTCTGAGCCGAGCACAGTTTGTGGTCGTGGCAATAGAGGCTACAGTTATGGCATTGCTGTTTGAGAGCTCATCCACAGATATATCGGATATAATTGCTGCGCTTCCGGCGATACTGTATGCAGGCGTACTATCAAGCGGAGTTGCATATACTTTACAGATAATAGGACAGGTCGGAGTAAATCCTACCGTTGCAACTCTGACAATGAGCCTCGAGGCTGTCATAGGCGCTTTATCGGGATGGGTGGTACTCGGAGAATCAATGCTCCCTATAGAGGTACTAGGAGGCGGAATGATGTTCGTTTCCATAGTTTTGTCACAGATATCGATAGGAGAGAAAAAGAGAAAATAGTACGAACGCCAAGATTTCTTTGTCACGTTAACTTGTTAATTTCATATCATGTATCGAAATTTGAAAAAATTATGGTATTATAAATACTATCTTTTTTTTGGGGGGGGATTATGTTTATGAAAAACTTGATGAAGAAATGGACCGATATCAGTCTGATACTGCGTATCATTGTAGGTCTTGTTATAGGTGCTGTTCTCGGTGTTGCGGCACCGCATGCAAGTATCATTGCCGTATTCGGAAGTGTATTTGTAGGAGCTCTTAAGGGAGCTGCGCCTATATTGGTATTTTTCCTTGTGGCAAGCTCACTTGCCAATGCCAATGCAGGTATCGGAAGTCGTTTCCGTACAGTTATAATGCTGTATCTTGCGGGCACATTTTTATCATCCGTGGTTGCTGTTACCGCAAGCTTTGCAATGCCGGTAACACTTCAGCTTGCTTCAGATGCGGCTGATTCGGTTGCACCAAGCGGTATCGGTGAGGTGCTGATGAACCTTATCAACAATATGGTAGTGAACCCGATTACAGCTATAGCAAGCGCAAACTATATCGGCATACTGTTCTGGGCTATATTGTTGGGATTTGCTCTTAAGGGCCTTAATGCCAAGTCAAGCTGCGAGGTGCTCTCAGAGTTTGCAGACGGAATATCTACTGTTGTAAGATGGATAATCCAGTTTGCGCCTTTCGGAGTAATGGGACTTGTATTCAGTTCTGTTTCTGAGAACGGACTTGCAATATTCACGACCTACGGCAAGCTTATCGTTGTACTTTTGCTCAGCATGGCAGCAGTTCAGCTTATATTCTATCCTATCATTGTTGCTTTGGTGCTTAAGCAGAATCCGTATCCGCTTGTACTTCGCTGCATGCGTGAGAGCGGAATAACAGCATTCTTTACACGAAGCTCCGCTGCAAATATTCCTGTAAATATGCAGCTTTGCGAGGATCTCGGACTTGACCGTGATTTCTATTCGGTATCTATTCCGCTCGGAGCAACCATCAATATGGGAGGTGCAGCCGTAACCATTACGGTTATGACCATGGCGTGCGCACATACCCTGGGTATTAATGTAAGCTTCGGTACAGCTATAGTGCTCAGCGTATTGTCGGCTTTGGGTGCCTGCGGAGCATCGGGAGTTGCGGGAGGATCACTGCTCCTTATCCCTATGGCATGCTCACTCTTCGGTATCAACAACGATATAGCTATGCAGGTAGTTGCGGTAGGTTTCATTATCGGAGTTATTCAGGACTCTGTCGAGACTGCCATCAACTCTAATACAGATGTACTCTTCACCGCTACGGCAGAGTATTATGAGGAACATAAGAACAAATAATTTAGAGACATGGAAGATCTGATTTTTTCATTAAGTGCGACCATACCGCTGTTTTTGACGATGGTGCTGGGTCTTCTGTTCAGGAAAATGAAGCTGTTTAACGACAGCTTCTTGGACGGAATGAATACCTTTGTATTTAAGGTCGCACTTCCCGCAGCACTATTCAACGATCTGGCGGGTGAAGATTTTTTTGAGACCTGGGATATCAAATTTGTACTGTTTTGCATTGTTGTAACGCTTATCTGTATATCAGTGTCGATAGTTTTGGCTAAATGCATGAAACTCGGAGATGAGACAGGTGAGTTCGCACAGGCTTCATACAGATCGAGCGCAGCAATAATGGGCATAGCCTTTATGGAGAACATATACGGCAATGCAGGTATGGCACCGCTTATGATAGCTGCGGCGGTACCCCTTTATAATGTTATGGCTGTTGTCATACTGAGCATCTTCAAGCCAAACGGAGGACGGCTCTCAAAGGAGACGCTTATCAAGACCTTAAAGGGTATAGTTACCAATCCCATAATACTCGGTATATTAATCGGCATGCTTTGGAGCATACTGAAACTGCCGAGACCCGGTATTATGATGAAGACCGTAAAATATCTTGCAAATGTAAGTACACCGCTCGGACTTATGGCTGTAGGAGCCAGCTTTGAGATCGGATCTGTCATGGGCAGACTTAAGCCTGCTCTCATAGCATCAGGCTGCAAGCTTGTGATCTGGTGCGCGATATTTATTCCCGCAGCTGTCATGCTTGGATTTACGCATGAAAAGCTCCTTGCGATACTTGTTATGCTAGGTTTGCCTACAACAGTAAGCTGCTTTATAATGGCGAAAAACATGGGTCACAAAGGAACACTCACAACAAACGCCGTTATGATAACGACGTTGCTGAGTGCCTTTACGCTTACAGGATGGGTATATCTGCTGAGAGTGATGGGACTGGTCTGAAATGACTTTGTCTGTCAGTACTTGGCTTAGTTATAAGGAATGACTGAGATAATTATGATCAGATGTTATTACGCCGATATAAGCTGCGATAATAAAGTAAGCGCTCTTATCTGAGATCCTCACATATTCTTTGGATCAGCTGTGCGGCAAGGATAAATGCACAGATCGAGAAGATTATGCGATACATGATGAGACGGCGTTTATTCCACCATTCCTTTGGCTTGTAGTTGCTGATGTCAGGTTTAACGGCGAGCAGGATGCAGCCCGCAAGCACGAGTATCTGCAGTAAATATGCTATCATTCTTAAATATCCTTTTCTGAATTTATTTGCGGCTGAGTCGTCAATGACTCAGCCGCATTCTTTTTTTATTTCACAATAGTATATGTGATTTTATATTAATTTGCAAATCTATCATATTTTTAGGAGCACAGCTTAAGTTAATCGAACTATAAAAGCTGTAAAATGAGCAGTCTTATAAATTATTCGCAATGCGGTATATCTTTAAGCATGTCGGTTTATGGAATTTTTATATTTATTTTATAAAGATTTTATTTGACGATTCTTATCTCAGGGATTAACATAAAAATAGCCCGAGCGGAATGAAGCATCGGCATCAACAACAGATCTTAGATCGAAGCGTAGATATCACGTATCTTATTCAGATTTATTTTTCATTATTGTTTTAACATTTCATTTTTATTTTTTCTGAATTTTTCTATAGGTATCTTGTTTCTAAGTATTTAAGAACTGTGATTTCTGTTTTTCATTTATCCTTATATCTTATTGGGATCCCGAACGGAGAATAGCTATGGACATATTCATTATTTTGCGTCCCCTGATTTTGCTGAGTGTGCTTGCGGTAGCATCGATAACCGATGTTAAGAGCAGGCAGGTCGATAATTCAATTATTCTGTTGGGATTTGCAGCCGAGCTGGCGGTGCATCTGTTGAGCCGACCTTCGTTTGAAGCGCTTTCACTTTTTTATCTGATTGCATATCTGATGCTGATGTTTGTGCTGTTTTGTTTCGGACTTACCGGCGGTGCGGACTTTAAGCTCTATGCGCTGTGTGCATTTGTCTATCCTAATAATACAGGGCTTAGCCTGACTGTAATATCAATTATCCTTGCTGCCGGATATGCGATTGCGGTGCTTGCCGTTAAAGCAGTGTTCGCAGAGAAAATGATTAGACTTAAGGGAATGTCCGGTCTTTGTGTATCGGGTGATAAGCTTATGTTTAGCTATAAGGAAAATGTTGATAAATCCGATTACATTCCTATGGCAGTGTGCATATTTGCGGCGGCGGTACTTTGTATCAGGCTGTGATTATATCTTTTGATCTTAACAATTCCCATTGATTACCCAACAGAGGCGCTTATATGAAGAAGATACTTGCGATATTAAGTGATGAAACAAAATATGCAGAGAGACTCAGCGATTACTGCAATAAAAAGAAGAGCCTTATGTTTACTGCGGTTCCGTTTGAAAGCATAGAGGCATGTGCCGAGTTCAACGTAAAGCATGATATAGAGGTATTGCTGGCAGACAGTAAATACCTGGAAAATGATGCATTCGGAAGGCGGCTCTCGGATATAAGAGCGGCAAGAGTGATAGGACTCGACAGCGGGATCAGCTTTGAGAGAGCTTTTGCGGATGCGGAACAAAGCAGCTATCTGCATGTCGGCAAATATCAGCCGGCGGATATGCTGATAAGAGAAGTTATGGCAGGCTGTGACGGTATGGATGTATTTACCGCAAATACAAATATCGGAAGACCGGTAAGAGTTATAGGAGTCTACAGTCCGGTCAGCCGCTGCGGAAAGACTTCATTTGCATTAACCTTAAGCCGCATGTTGTCAAAGAAACGAAAGACCTTATATATAAGCCTTGAGGAGTTTTCATGCCTGGGCGTACTGAGCGGTGAGAGATATGAGATGACCTTATCTGATGCCATATATCATATGAGGCAGGGAACACTTACGGCAGAGAGACTGTATTCGATGATACACACGCTCTGCGGGGTGGAATATCTTCCTCCTATGCGCTGTGCGGAGGATCGTAATGCGGTCAGCGGGGAGGATTATGTACGTCTGATCAACGAAATAATCAGGAATTCTCTTTATGAGGCTATTGTGATAGATATGGAGCGTTTTTCGGATGAAGCTTCCGAGATCGCAGAAATATGTAATGTAATTTATATGCCTGTGCTTGATGATGTAATGAATAAGATGAGGACAGAAAGCTTTATTCAATATCTTATCAATTCCGACAGGACGAATATTGCGGACAAGACGGTGAAGATCAGGACTCCGAAACCTGACAGTACGGTACAGGGGACGGCATATCTGGATGCTCTGCTGTACGGAAGCATGGGAGATCTTATCAGAGAACTCGGAGAGGTCTGAATATGGCAGACAGAAGGAATGATATCTACAGAGATCTGCGGAAGGCTGTGATCAATGAGATAAATCAAGGAACAGAGCTCAGGGACGAAGAACTGATAAGGGGTATAGATTTCGTATTGGACAAAAGCTCTGCGGAATACGGAATGGGATTAAAGGAAAGGACTGAGCTTAAGAACAGGCTCTTCAACAGCTTTCGAAGACTGGACGTACTGCAGGAACTGATAGATGACAAAAGTGTTACCGAGATAATGATAAACAGTCCCAAAGAGATATTTATTGAGAAGAATAACCGTATCGAGCGCTGGGAGCTCAGCTTTGAGAATTCGGAGAGACTGGAAAATATTATCCAGCAGATAGTGAGCCGCATAAACAGACGTGTAAATACTTCACATCCCATAGCAGACGCAAGGCTGCCGGACGGGTCGAGAGTCCATATAGTGTTGCCTCCCATAGCTTTGAAGGGACCGACAGTAACTATCAGGAAATTTCCTGAACCTATAGATATGGATAGAATGATACGGAGCGGAACTATAAGTGCCGAAGCTGCCGAGTTTCTTAAGCTTATGGTACGTACAGGCTATAACATCTTTATTTCCGGAGGAACCAGTTCCGGAAAATCAACATTTCTGAATGCACTTACGGCATATATCCCATCAGATGAGAGAGTAATAACAATAGAGGATTCGGCCGAGCTTAGGATCAGGCATGTGAAGAATCTGGTCAGTATGGAGACAAGAGATGCCAATTCGGAAGGAGAAGGAGAGATCAATATGTCAATGCTTATCAAAGCCTCCTTACGTATGCGCCCGGACAGGATCATAGTGGGAGAGGTAAGAGCTGCGGAGGCACTGGATATGCTTAGTGCCATGAATACCGGACATGACGGTTCTTTGTCTACGGGACATGCCAATTCGACAGAAGATATGCTTACAAGACTTGAATCAATGGTGCTGATGGCTGTCGAGCTTCCGCTTTCCGCTATCAAGAAGCAGATCGCGGCAGGATTGGACATATTGGTGCATTTACAGAGGATGAGAGATTACAGCAGACGTGTGACAGAGATATCAGAGATAAGAGGCGTGGAAAACGGTGAGATCACACTTAATAAGATTTATGAATTCAATAATGCCACAGGCAGGCTTGAGAAAAAGAACGAGCTCCTCCACCGTGAAAAGCTTGAGATCAACGGGGCCTGATTACAGAGAATATGAGCTTAGTATGAGGGACAGGCAGCGGGAGGGACTAAAAGGAGCCGTGCTTTCGGCAGCTGTTGCCTATACCTTTTATCACAGCCTGCCTGTGTTTCTTATCCTGCTGCCGATAAGTATCCTTGTGTTTCCTGTAGTTATGATACCGAGGCTTAAGGAGAAAAGGCTATGGGAGCTAAGGCTGCAGTTTAAGGAGGCAATATGGATGTTAAGCGGATACTTAAGTGCGGGAATATCCGTAGAAAATGCATTTGAGATGACACTTCCGGAGCTTGGCAGGCTCTACGGAGAGGATGCGATGATAGTCAACGAATTCCGCACGATAGTGAGAGGTGCCAAGCTAAATAAAGCTATAGAACCTCTGCTGCTTGGGTTTGCGGAGCGCAGCGGACTTGAAGAAATACGAAGCTTTGCCGAAGTCTTTGTAATAGCGAAAAGAAGCGGAGGCTCACTTAAGGAAATAATAGAGAGAACCGGCAGGATAATACGAGACGAGACCGAGGTAAGAGAGGAGATAAGGAATCTTACCGCAGCAAAACGCTATGAGCAGAGCATCATGAATCTCCTGCCCTTCGGAATAATAATATACATCAATGTCAGTTCAGGCGGATTTATGAATATCATGTATGAGACTTTAGGCGGAAGGCTTGTCATGAGCTTATGTCTCGGATTAACGATACTTTCTTATTATCTGTCGCAGAGGATACTTAATATAAGGCTGTGAAGAACGTAAAAAACAAAAAGACAAGGCTGTCGGCAACAAAGTATATAAGAGCGTTGGTAGGGAAAACAAAGTTATCAAAGACTCAGCTGATCTGCGTTGCAGTTACTGCGGTAATGAGTCTGCTCTCGATATTTGTATACGGTAGGGAACATTATCTTGGTGTTGACGGAAGCATAGACAGAGCGGCACCCGGAGGCGCCGATAAGATCTATGAACTGATAGTAGGCGGTATAGATAAGGGCACAAGCCGTATAAGTGTTAATGTGTCACCAAGAGAGTTTGGTGAAGCTGAGGCTGAGGCAATATGCGAGGAGCTTATGGAGAATTTGGCCTTGTATATATGCGGAGATAATACCGGGCTTGATGAGCTTAGATACGATCTCAAACTGAAAAGGAGCATACCGGGATATAACGGAGTAAGGATAAGCTGGTATCCCGAGGATCCGGAACTTATATCGGACAGCGGAAAGCTGAACAATTACGGGCTGGAGGAAGCTGTAGATACCGTAATTACGGTAGTGCTTAAAGCCGGTGAATACAGAAGCTCATATGCCTTGCCTGTGACAGTATATCCCGCGGATGCGGCGGAGTCTGATCCGCAGGAGCTGAAGGCGCTGCTGGGAGAAGCAATAAACAACGCCGATGAAGAACAAAAATATGATTCGAGAATTATACTTCCAAAGGAAATAGCCGGCAAGGCGGTTTCATATTCTGAGCCAAAATCAGCCGGATGGATAAAAATAGCCTTTATGGGGATATTTGCAACAGTACTCCTGGGGCTGAAACCCGAGCAGGACAGGCGAAAACGCATTAAAGAAAGAGAGAGGGAGCTTATGCTGGATTATTCCGACATAGTTTCAAAGCTTGCCATATACATAGGCGCAGGTATGACTGTGTCAAATGCATGGTGCAGGATAGGCGATAATTACCTTGACAGCCTGACAAAGGGAATCACAGAGCCGAGAGCTGCTTATGAAGAGCTTGTTAAAACAAGCATGGAGCTCAGGCAGGGAGTGGCGGAGCAGAAGGCTTATTCTGATTTTGCCGGAAGATGCTCGCTAAGCAGTTACCTTAAGCTTGTTTCATTACTAGAACAAAACCGGAAGACAGGCGATTCAAGACTGAGACTTGCCCTGCTGCAGGAGGCAAGAGAAGCCTTCGATCAGAGAAAAAATACGGCACGGCAGCTTGGAGAAGAAGCGGGAACGAAGCTTATGCTTCCGCTTATCATATCACTTATCACAGTTATGATAACGGTTGCTGTTCCGGCAATGATGACACTGCTGTAGAGGAGCCTCAGATAATACTTAAACAGCCGAAACAGGCTGAAAAATCAAGGATAAAAATCAAGGAAAGAGGTAAGCAAAATGATAAATATGATCAGGTTTATGGGAATTAATGCAAAACGTCTTATTAAGGATGAAAGAGGCGTTGGGGTTATTGAGGTAGTGTTGATCTTGGTGGTTTTGATAGGTCTTGTTGCTGTTTTTAAGACACAGATAAATGAATTGCTTACCAAGATATTCGGAAGCATAAGCTCAATGTCAAACGATATCCTGTAAGTTATGGCTGCAAGTGGTGAGAGCTTAAGCAAAGCTGCATGGATCGGGTCGAAGGATAAAGCAGCTGAGATATCTGTATTTTTTGCTTTGATAACGGCGATAATTGCGGCAATGCTTTTGCTTATCCTGGAATCGGCACGAATTCAGGGAAGCAGATTATATATGACTGTTGCAGCTAATTCATCCATAGATTCTTTATTCTCTCAGTATCACAGAAAGCTGTGGGACGAGTATCGTATGCTGGGACTTGAGCATTATGCGACATATCAGTTAAGTGATGAGATGTCGGGTTTTATCAGACCTTATTTTGAGGCGGATAATATGTATCCTATGAAGCTTGATGAAATAAGCGTAAAGGATATGAGGCTCCTGACAGAGGACAATGCCGAGCATTACGAAAAAGAGATAATCGACTATATGCATTACGGAATAGCGGCAACAGTGATGAGCCTGCTCGAAGCGGATGATATAGAGCTGAATATCAGAGAAGGAAGCTCGGTAGACGGACTTTCAGATATATATGAGGGACATGGCCGGGAGGCGATGCGGCTTGAGGAGTCTATAGAGGATATAGGAGAATGTCTGGCGGACATATCGGATCATGCAAAAAGAGCGGATGCATGTCTCAGGGCTTACAATGGCAGAGCCTTTATAAGCGAAGCGCGTCAAATGCAAAAGCTCTCGGGAAAAATCCCGGATCTTGTCGAGAAGTATGTAAGGCAGGCGGAACGTATGGAGGCGGGACTTGCTGCGTCAAGAAGTAAGCTTGATGCCGAATTGGATAATGGCAATATAAGTCAAAGTGCGTGGGAAGCCATAGACAATGATATAGCCGAGTATGAGAGTTATGTATCTGAAGATGGGATGAGAAGAAGCGAGATAAGCGGATTCGGAGAAAGAGCGGACAGAAATATAGAATTGCTGGATGAGTTTATAGAGGAGGCCGAGGAGATTGAGGAATATATAGAGGATTGGGAGCCGGAGGATGAGGATGATGAGCTTGACAAAGAGAGTCTGTGGGCACCGGTCATGTCGCATTTCCATAGTTTTGATGAGATATCGATAGGATCAAAGTACGGAATTCAGGATAAGGAAACGGAGGCAAAGCTGGAGGATGTCAAGACGCTTATAAACGGAGAACTTTTGAAGCTGGTAATGCCTGCAGGGGCAAGGCTTGATACCGAAGTCTATGATATGGGAGAAAGGCCGTCGGATACTTCATTTTCCGAAGCGAACAGCTTAAGCGCTCCTGTTACAGACAGGATATATATAGCCGAATACACGGCTTCATTTATGGATTACTTCGGAAGAGGCAGCTATGATACAGACTCAAAGCAAACCGGAAGCGGAAGAAATGAGATAGAGTACATACTCTTCGGAAGGGATAATGATACAGATAATCTCAACGAAGCGGTATCTAAGCTTGTAAAGATACGTTCCGGGCTGAATCTAATATATTTGTACAGAGACAGCGTTAAGAAAAATGAGGCAAGGAGCCTTGCAATATCAATAACAGGAGCGGCAGGACTTACTCCTCTTGTAACAGTAGTGAGCTTTATGATCATGAGTATATGGGCATTGGCGCAGGCAGTTTGTGATATTAAGCTCCTGCTTGCAGGCGGAAAGGTAGCTCTTATGCATGATTCGGAAAGCTTTACCTTAAGTCTCAGCGGGCTGCTGTCTTTTTCGGAAGTGCTGTCGAACTCGGAACCGGACAAAAAAGGAGGAGGCTTTAAATATATAGATTATCTTAAGATGCTGCTTTTCTTTGATCAGGATACAAAACAGGATTACAGATCAATGGACATCATGCAGATGAATATGCGAAGGACACAGCCGGACTTTTTGATGAACAGATTGGTTTATTCCCTCGGTGCCGAGGTAAAGCTACACTCGGGACATGTATTTTCAAGGCTCGGGATAGTAAGAGCACAGGGGACAGATGCGGGAGATACTTACGATATGAAAGTTTCCACTGCATACAGCTATTAGAAAAGCCGATCATATTGAATTTTGACAGAGAAAGGAGGAGAGGTGTGTTTCGTAAAGACGGTATGGGCATCGGTATCAGGCTCATTAAGCTACCAAATGATCAAAAAAATAATACAGAAAGGATATCGACCGGACAGAACAATCACCGCAAAGTGAAAATGAATAGGAACTCCGTATCGATGCTTTCTTACAAGAATTTCGGAACATGCCTCTCCTCCCTTCTTAAAAGCAGACATGCCGGTCTTAGCATTGAAGCAGCAATAGTACTTCCTCTGTTTATATTTATGATGTTTATTCTTATGTTTCCGTTAAAGGTGATGGAGGATGAGCGCAGGCTTCAAAATACTCTGGAGACAGTAGGAAAACAGCTTGCTTCGGCAGAGTATATAAAAGACATCGGCGAAGACATGATAAAAAAAGATGACGCCGGAACAGGATTGATCGGGGATACGCTCTACGGCATAGAAGCCGGCGTGGCTTTAGGCACGATACTTTCAAAGACTTCAGATCTGAAAACCGTTCACGGGGCTTTTTTTACGGATGATACTTCAGTGTTTTCCGGTGATGATGAGGCTATGTTTCGTGCCGTGCTTAAGTATGAGGTCAGCCTGCCGTTTTCAATATATTCCATTAGGAGTATGGAGCAAACGGCAATCGTCAACAGAAGGGCATGGATTGGATCAAAAGGCGGAAGGGGAAGAAGTAAATACGGCGATGAAACAGACATTGATGCAGCAGAAGACGAGGATCGTATAGTTTATCTTGGCAAGACCTCGACGGTATACCATGACGATCCTAAGTGTCACTATCTGAGTAATGTCATGAAGAGTACAGATGCTTCGCATATCGGGGCACTTCGCAACGAAAACGGTGCGAAATATCATGCATGTCCGAGCTGTAAGCCGGGTAAAAACGGGACTGTATACTATTTTGCAAGCGGAACGGCATACCATTCGTCCGAGTCCTGCAAGGCGATAAGCTCATATTCAAGGGCGGTCCGTCTGAGCGAGGTCGGAGATATGAGAGCATGCTCATATTGCGGAAAAAAGCATGCTTCATAGGAGATAGGAATGAATATCGAGAACAAACTTATATTTATAATACTCGGATCGTATAGCTTGTTATCGGCGTATGAAGACATAAGGCACAGAGAGATAAGTCTGCTGCAGGCATTTATATTTGCTGTTACAGGCAGCATACTTGCTTTGCTGAATCATAGAGGGATGAGCAATACCTTGGCTGCATTTATACCGGCAATCGTAATATATCTGCTTTCGAAACTTACAAGGGGAAGTGTCGGAACAGGAGATGCAATATTTACAGGAGTATGTGCTTTTTATCTGGATTGTATAAGCCTGTGTGTCTGCATTGCCTTTGCATGGGGAATGTGCGCGATAACTTCACTGGTAATTATAGCTTCGGGCTGTATGAAGGCGGGAACACGATATAAATATTGCAGGGGACTGCCTTTTGTTGCATACATGCTGCCGCCTATGTCGATAATATGTTTCAGAGCTTTATACGGTATGTAAGTGTGCAGGAAAGAGGAAAAATCAAAAGTCTGCATACAATATTCCGCTTGTATTGAAGCATGATTTAAAAGAAATGGAGCATGGGCATTCAGCTTCAGGAATGCTCATACATGAAATATGACAAAACAGATATCTTTAAAAGAAATAAAACTGAGAGGCAGCATGACTATAGAGGCTTCGCTGGTCATGCCGATAGTGCTTATTTCAATAGTTGCCATGATAGTGGCAGGCTTTAAGCTGCATGACATCGTTATAGGCAATATGACCGCAAATGAGGCAGCAGAGCTGTACAATCATCTGCCGGAGGAAGCAATGGATGCTGCGGCGATAGAAAGCTATGGAGAGGCGAGGCTGGCAAAGACCTTGTCAGGAATGGGGTATTCGATAAATATTGAGGAATACAAGGAAGGCAGCAGGGTAAGACTCAGTACGGAAAAAGACGAGCGGGTGTATGAAGATGCCGGAAGCCGTCCGGAAAAACTGATGCGAAAACTGACTCTTGTTGATGCATTTGCAGATAAAAAGTAGTGAGAACGATATGGAGGAAGACTATGAACAGTCGAATTGAGAATACATCCTCGGGAAGATTTCTCTACATAGAAGCGTGTTCGGGCGAAAATGACTTTGAGACAAAAATGGCCGAAGCAATATCAAATACCGGAATCATCACGCCGAATTCCGTGTTTGCCTACGGAAGTTTATGTCTCGAATATAATATAAGCGGGTTTATAAGCCTTGACGAATACCTTCTTAATGCATCGCTTAAAGAAGAAGATATCAGTTCGATAATGATACAGCTTGCTGCTGCGGCGGATACGGTCAGAAACTATCTGCTGAATGAGGGAAGTCTGCTGCTTGCAAGTGACAGAATATTCATAGATAAGGATAAAAAACAGATAAAGATATGTGTGCTGCCAAATTACTGCGGAGACTTCGAAGCTTCGCTTAAAGAGCTGATAATCAAACTTATTATGAATACAAATCAGGAAGATAACAATGCCGTTAAACTTGGATTCAGACTGCTAAAGTCAACGGCAGATCCTGATTTTAGACTACATGATGTATTGGAAGCTCTGTCAGACAGGAAAAGTGTAAAGCCGAAGCCCGGGAGTTTAAATGAAAATGTCAAGCCGGAAAGCTTAAATTTCAAAGCGGTAGAGTTCACCGGAGGAAATGCGGTATCCTCTGATAAATGTACCGACAAGGAGGAAGTAATAAGGGAGAGAAATAAACGGTTTCAGTCAGATTTTAACGGGATCAATGACAGCTGTGAGCGGACTTTGACTGCCGATGGGGCAGACAGTGCGGATAATGAAACATATAAGCAGGATACGTTTACAGACAGAGCTTACGGATATTCATATGAGCAGGAAGCCGATAAGGAAGAAGCGGAAGAGGAAAACACTTCAAGGGTCAGACTAAAGGACAGCTTATCGGGGATGCTTATATCGGAGGCTATACTGATAGCCGCAGCAGTGGTCATATTTCTGGTAAAGGGTAAGAGTATGTTTATTCGTCTGCTGCCGATATATCTGGTCATAGCAGCTTGCGTATGTGTATATTATGTCGTAAGCTACATATTGAAGAGGAAAGCCGAGGCTTAAGGTTAAGCATGCCTGCAGGAGGCGTTTGAGCTTGGGAATTTCTTTTGATCCAACACATCACAATATAGAAGACGGTATAGCTATGAGTACTCCTGAAGTAAAAACAAGAGCAGCATATCCTACGACAGTAATAAGGCTTATAAAAGCGTGGAGAGATATGATGCAGGCTTTGATGATGTCTATCTCGATGGCGAATATGATGAGGAACGTTATCGGAGGGATCAGGATTATGCCGATGGTGTGGATGATGCCATGGGTGAATTGGATGAGTGGTGGTAGATTAAAGCATTGATAGAAAGTTTAGTGAATCGCTGTTTGACATAGCTTGAAACTATGACAAACAGCGATTCTTAAGTATTATACTCATTAAAGTCTATGAAATATAATCTTGTCAAAACTTACTAAAACGATAGGCAAGGGAGATATAGATAATATGAGTAAGACAATTCCGTATAGATATGACATTGTGGGAAGTTTCCTCAGAACAGATGCAATCAAGAAAGCAAGAGCAGAGTATGAGGCCGGCAAGATCACTGCAGAGCAGCTTGAAAAGATTGAGGACAGTAATATTGAGAAGCTTGTTGAAGCAGAGAAGAAGGCAGGACTCAAGGCTGTTACCGACGGAGAGTATCGCCGTTCATTCTGGCATCTGGATTTCCTCTGGGGACTTGAGGGCGTTGCCAAAGTAAAATCAGAGCATTTCTCTGTAGCCTTCAAGGGTTTCCAGCCAAAAGCGGAAACACTTAAAATAGTCGGCAAGATAGATTTTCCGGAGGATCATCCGTTCCTTAAGCATTTCCGTTTCCTCAAGAATGTTGCCGGAGATGCCGAAGCAAAGCAGTGTATTCCTTCACCGTCCATGCTTCATCTTATCTGCTGTGTCAGAGAGGCGAATTATCAGCCTATAGATATCTATAAGGATGAGCAGAAGCTCTATGATGATATTGCAGCAGCATACAGCAAGGCTGTACTTGCTTTCTATAACGAGGGCTGCCGTTACCTTCAGCTTGATGATACCGCATGGGGTGAGTTCTGTTCAAAGGAAAAGAGAGAGGCCTATGCTGCAAGAGGACTTGATGTAGATGCTATTGCAAGAAAATATGTCGAGGTCATCAACAAGGTGATGGAGGTTAAGCCGGCAGATATGACTATTACTATGCATATCTGCAGAGGTAATTTCCGTTCAACATGGTCATCCACAGGCGGATATGAGCCGGTTGCGGAGATACTCTTCGGACATTGCAATATAGACGGATTCTTCCTTGAGTATGATTCAGACAGAGCAGGCGGATTTGAGCCGCTCAGATATATAGGCAAGCAGAAGGTGGTATTGGGACTTATTACTTCTAAGACACCGGAGCTTGAGGATAAGCAGGCAATAATCGACAGGATCCATGAGGCGGCAAAGTATGTACCGCTCGATCAGCTTTCATTGAGCCCGCAGTGCGGATTTGCATCAACAGAGGAAGGCAATCTTCTTACCGAGGATCAGGAATGGGCTAAGCTTAAGCTTGTCAGAGAGATCTCGGATGAGGTATGGGGAGAGAACTGATATTCCATACAAAGACAAGATCTAAGCGGATCAAACAATAAATAAAAATAACAACAAAGACCGATATTCGTAAGACGGGTATCGGTCTTTGCGTATACAGATTGATATGCCAAGATCATACGGCAGGTGTTGGTCTGTAACCATAATTTGATATAATTTCGGTTCTTTGGTGTTATCAGGGCTTTGGAATGATCGTGTAGAATGGTTAAAAAAACAAATGATAAGACCCATCACATTTCTCTTCTGTGATGGGCCTTTACTGCTCATTGTCCATTGGACCTGTCCTCCCGTTCAATCTTCTGATAACCTGAGTAGCGTCTCAAAATGTCATCGCCCTTTTCTTAAACCTCCTGCTATCAAATCTTGCTATTCAGTTTTATCTCTAACAGTTTCGCTTATCGATTCCCTCACGTGCCTCTGATTGAAGCTCTGCTCGTATATGTTATAAATTAACTTTGATGTCTGATATTTCCTTATTTTTTCAGCAGTTTTGTGAAGTTCTTTAAGCTTTTTCTGTTGTCTGTATATTAACATTTCAGGGGCTTTAAATCTATCGGTAAAGCGTACCAAATAGCAAGTTGAATTTTGGATAGAAAGTTGATTGTTAAAATTTTATAAATCTCATATAATAAACATGTTCGGGGCTTTTTAAGCCCCATGTTTTTTTCTTTAGTTCACATTTATCTTTGTACAAAAGGATCGATTCGATGAAGATACTTCATACTTCGGACTGGCATTTGGGAATCAATTTTAAGGGCTGTGATGCAGAGGCAGACCAGCGTTTTTTTATTGAGCAGATCAAGGATATCATTAAAGCACAGGGAATAGATCTGATCATTATAGCCGGAGACATTTTTGATAGAAGTGTGGCAGGAGCAGACGCTATAAGGCTTTATGATGAGGCAATAAGCGATATCTGCGGAACTCTTAAGTGCAAGGCGGCGATCATTGCAGGCAATCACGACGGGGCGGAACGCCTTGCACAATGCAGACGGCTCCTTGCGGATTCGGGCTTATATCTGTGCGGATCGCTCACAAAGGAAGCTGTCATTATCAGAGAGGATAATGCAGAGATATTTTTGCTTCCGTGGATATCTACGGACAAGGTCAGGGCTGTGTATCGGGACAGAGCGGAGGAGATAGATTCTCTGTACAAGGCATATAAGATAGTTTCGGATGACTACAGATCAAGATTTACTCCCGGACTTAAGCATATAATAGCGGCGCACGCATTTATAGTAAATTCGGAAACCTCGGTAAGCGACAGAGCTGCAGAAGTCGGATTTGCATCTGCGGTCGGAGCCGATATTTTTGCCGGATTCGATTATGCGGCACTCGGACATATTCATAAACCTCAGGATATAGGTACAAATATACGTTATGCCGGTACACCTATGCCGTATTCCTTCGGAAAGGAAGAAAAACAGGAGAAAAGCGTCACCGTCATAGATACTTCTGATATGTCAAGAACGATAATTCCGCTTAAGCTTTTGCATAAGAGGACAACGCTTAAAGGAACATATGACGAATTGCTTGCGGCTGATTATCCGGAGGATGTGATAGGAGGATATACCAAGCTTATTGTCACAGACAGACAGCTTGGACTTGAGACAATGTCGTATCTGAGGGATCGTTATGTTCATCCTATAGAGATATCGGGAAAGCTCATGGAGACGGACGGTGTGAGAGCAAGCATCTCGATAGAGGAGCTTGAGGCGAAGGCACATGATCCGATAGAGATATTCAGGCAGTTCTGTCTGGATAATTTCGGAGAGGAGCCGAACGGACATTATAAGGAGCTTTTTAAGGCTGCTGTAAAGGAAGCAAAGGAGGAAGATAAATGAAACCAATATCACTTGAGATATCAGCCTTCGGTCCTTACAGCGGCAGGGAGTATATTGATTTCAACAGGCTTGCTGACGGAGGCCTGTTTCTGATATGCGGAGAGACGGGAAGCGGCAAGACCATGCTGCTTGATGCTATAAGTTTTGCCCTGTTCGGTAAGAGTACAGGAGACAACCGAAACGATCTTACGGCGCTTCGTTCCAACAGATGCGCTTTTGAAGCGACTACCCTTGTAAGCTTTGTTTTCGAGCAGGATGGCAAGGTATATAAGTTTGAACGCAGGCTGGAGAGAAAGCGAAAAAATCTAAGTGCGTCCGCAGCGGCCCTTCGCATGGATGATGATGGGATATTTGTGCCCTTATATGAAAATGCCAAGGAAAAAGAGGTCAATAAGAAGGCAGAGGAGCTGATAGGATTCAGTTACGAACAGTTTCGTCAGATAATAGTGTTGCCGCAGGGACAGTTTGAGAAATTTCTTGTGGCTGATCCTGATGAAAAGGAACAGATATTGTCAAATATATTCGGTGCCTCTTATTGGGAAAATGTTGCAGAGAATTTCTATCAAATAGCGGAGAAAAACAGAAAAGATCTTGAGGAGACCAAGCAGGCGATAGCAATGAGACTTGAGCAGACCGGATGTGAGGATAGAGATAGCCTGAGTGAACATATAGACAAGTTACGTGAAAAGCTCAGCATACTTGAAGACGAACATAAAAAGAAGGATCATAAAGCTGAGCTTGAAGAAATAGAGAGGCAGAAAAAAACAGTACTGGATTACAAGGAGCTTGATTCCAGGATTAAAAAGCTTAATGAGCTTGAGCTTAAAAAAGAAGAGATAAACGAAAAGGAAAAACTTAAGATATTTGCGGAAGCTGCGGAGGGCTTCAGGAATCAGGTCAAGGAGCTTGAAGAAGCAAAGAATGCCGTTACAGCAAGAGAGTACAGTATCAAGACTATCGGGGCTGATATAGAAAAATCTGAAAAACTGCAGAAAAAATCCGAGGAAGCATTAAGCCGACACCAAGATAAGTCGGATGAATATGAGCAGAAAAAGACTCTGAAGACCAAGCTTGAATCAAAAAGAGAAAAGTATGCTGCTATAGATAAGCTTGAGAAGGAATTAGAAGATAAGACTGATATTTACAGTAAACTGGCTAAAAAAGAAACAGAAGTGAAATCAGCCTATGATGCGGAAGCGGCAAAGGCGATACAAGCAAAGCAGGAGTACGATCAGGCGAAGGAACGCCATGCTGTGCTGCTGGATAAGTATCATGCAGGTATATACGGAGATATTGCGTCAAGGCTGATGCCTGGTACAGCATGCCCGGTATGCGGCAGCTGTGAACATCCTCATCCAGCCAAGCTTTCGGATGATGCGGTAAGCAAGGAGGATACGGACAGAGCAAAGCTTGAGGAGGATAAGGCTTACCGGGCTATGAATGAGCTTGATAAGACAGTTGTACAAAGACAACAGCTGTATGAGGCAGCTGTAAAAAACAGAAGCAATGCGGAAGCAGAACTTAGGGTTGCCGAGGAACGTCTGGGAGCAGTCAGAGGAGAACTGATTGAAAATATAACTAACGGAAAGGCACTTGAATCAAATATTGAAAAGCTTGAAGCCGAGATCTCCGAGTATAACGAAAAAGAAGGAGAACTGAAAAAGTTGCTGGAGGATGCCAAGATCAAGCTTGGTAAGGAAAAATCAAGGCAAGAGACCCTGACAGCGGAATACCGTACAGAGCTTGATAGGGCGGATAAGCTGGAACAAAAGCTGCAAGCTGACATGGCGGCTTCTGAGTTTAAGGATATTGAAGATATTAAAAAAAATCTGCAGGAAAAATCCGTAATTTCGCAATTAACTAAAGAAATTGCCGATTTTTATGCTAATATAAATAGCGCAAATAAGCTTATCTCGGAGAAGAGATCGGAGATAGCCGAGGCGAAGAGGCCCGATGAGGCAGCACTTAAGGACAGAGAAGAAAAGCTTCGCAGTGAAAATGATTCATATATAAAAGAACATACATCTATAGCCAACAGTATCAATAATCTCAGTGATGCATTGAATAAGATCGATGAGTTATCCGGGAACTTTACAGAGCGGCTTGTTCAGGCGGATGATGATCTAAGCTTCGCCAAGCGGCTCAGAGGTGATACCGGTGTCGGCCTTCATCGTTATGTTCTCGGCATAATGTTCGGCTCGGTGATCGCCGCAGCCAATAAAATGCTTGAAAATGTTCACGGCGGAAGGTACAGACTGTGCAGGACAGATGATAAACTCGCCGGAAAAAATAAACGCGGCCTTGGTCTTAAGGTGTATGACAGTTTCTCAGAGACAGGTGAAGCCAGAGACGTTTCTACTCTGTCGGGCGGTGAGAAATTCCTTGTGTCACTTGCATTGTCTATAGGCGTGTCCTCGGCTGCATCCGGATCCGGAGCAAAGATAGAAGCGATGTTCATCGATGAAGGCTTCGGAACGCTTGATGATTCCTCTGTTCATGATGCATTGGAGATAATAGGCAGCATTCGAAGATCCAACGGTCTGGTTGGTATTATTTCGCATGTACAGGTGCTCAGAGATAATATACCAAATAAACTTGTGGTGAATAAATCAAGAGAAGGAAGTACTGTTTCGATAGTGACAGGCTGATCCTAAGAGAGTGAGGTGTCCGAATGGCGGACGACAGATCCAAAAAGAAAACAACGGCAGCAGATAAGAAGCCTACAAGAAAGCCGGTAAAGAAGCCGGATCCATATATTGCATTTCTTGATACAGAGTTTAACGCTTTTGATTATTATGATCAGAACGGCGGCAAGCAGGAGATAATTGAGATAGGAGTCGTTGTAATGCGCAGCGGCAAGGTCCTTGACGGCTTCAGGAGCTTTTGTGCACTTAAGAACGGACATACACTCTCAAGGAGGGCACAGGAGCTTACAGGTATACTGCCGGTTGATCTTGAGACGGCACCGAGCTTTCCGGAAGTTATTGAGCAGATGAATGTCTTTCTCGATATGTACAATCCCCATTATATATATGCTTACGGACCGGAAGACCGTACACAGCTGCTTAAGACAGCATCACTGTACAATATTGCCAAGGCGGAACTTTATTATATATACAAGATCAAAGATATAATGAAGGATCTTGCTGATGCAATTGCCGTAAACAGCAAGAAAAAGACCAAGCTCTCACTGTCTTTGAAGGATATGTGTAAGCTGTGCGGTATAGATCCGGAGGGCATGCATGATGCATATAATGATGCCTTGTATCTCGGAAAATGTTCCGACAAGATACTTAACAACCAAATGGATCCGGACAAGATCAGAAAATTGCTGGCTGACAAGACATGGCTCTCGGGCTACCGTCAGGCGAGACATTTTAAGGAAAAAAGAGATGAACTCCTGCTTGATGATGAACAGCTTCGACCTATCAGATATGCCATTGATAGGCTTATAGCTGAAGGACAGTACCATGATTATCAGCTTCAGGCATTTTGGGATGACCTTATGATCGTGACCGGAAGAGAACCGGAGTATGATTGATCGGGATAAAAAACATACAGGACCAAGTCTATGCTGATTCGACATAAATTCACAAATCCGACAGCACTTTTTGGGTGTAATGTCAATATTGATTTCCTATATTTAGTTTGATATAGTAGTTGCAGACACAAGATGTTGTGGTTTGACGACTTTAAGAGCATGAAACCGGCTGAGCAGCGTCAGCCGGTACTTTTTTCTCTTTTGCAGAAAAATCAGAGGGGTATGGGCGATGAATGTAATAAAACGTAATGGGTCGGAGGTAAGCTTCGACATTAATAAGATAAGGGCGGCAATAACAAAAGCCAATGAAAGCGTACCGGAAGAGATACGTATGACCGATCTCCAGATAGACCGTATTGCAGAGAGTGTTGAATTCTCTTGTTTCAAGATGAAGCGTTCACCATCGGTCGAGGAGATCCAGGATATGGTAGAGTACCAGATCATGGCTCACGGTGCCTATGAGGTCTCCAAGAATTATATTACATATCGTTATACAAGATCGCTTGTACGTAAATCAAATACAACCGACGATAAGATCATCAGCCTTATAGAGTGCAATAATGAAGAGGCAAAGCAGGAGAACTCCAATAAGAACCCTATAGTTAACTCTACACAGAGAGACTATATGGCAGGAGAGGTATCCAAGGATATTACCGAGAGACTTCTTCTTCCGCAGGATATTGTCGAAGCACATAAGGAGGGTATCATTCATTTCCATGATGCCGATTATTTTGCACAGCATATGCATAACTGTGATCTTGTCAATCTTGACGATATGCTGCAGAACGGAACTGTAATAACAGGAACTTTGATAGAGAGACCGCATAGCTTCTCGACAGCCTGCAATATAGCTACACAGATCATCGCACAGGTTGCTTCCAATCAGTACGGCGGACAGTCCATAACTCTTACGCATCTGGCACCGTTTGTTGATGTGAGCCGTAAGAAGATACGCAGATCGCTTGATGCCGAGATCGCGGCGATTAATGTTGAGCTTAGTGATGAGCAGAAGGAAAGCCTGGTTGAGAGCAGACTTAAGGAGGAGATACGCAAGGGTATACAGACCATGCAGTATCAGGTCGTAACACTACTTACGACCAATGGTCAGGCACCGTTTATCACAGTCTTCATGTATCTTAACGAGGCACGTTCAAAGCAGGAGAAGGCAGACCTTGCCATGATCATTGAGGAGATGCTTGAGCAGCGCTGGCAGGGCGTTAAGAATGAGTCCGGAGTATGGGTGACACCTGCATTCCCAAAGCTTATATATGTGCTTGAGGATGACAATATCACGGAGGATTCGGAGTATTGGTATCTCACCAAGCTTGCGGCAAAGTGTACCGCAAGACGTATGGTTCCGGACTATATCTCAGAAAAAAAGATGCTTGAGCTTAAGGGAGATGTATATGTGTGCATGGGCTGCAGATCCTTCCTTACACCGGACAGATTCACAGATGCAGGTATAGGCAATATAGCCAATGCAGGCAATTATGTGCCGGGTAAGCATAAGTACTACGGACGTTTCAATCAGGGTGTCGTAACCATCAATCTTCCGGACGTTGCATTATCCTCATACGGAGACAGGAAGAAGTTCTGGGATATATTTGAGGAGAGACTTGAGCTTTGCCACAGAGCATTGCGCTGCCGCCACGAGAGGCTCTTAGGCACACCGAGTGATGTTGCTCCGATACTCTGGCAGTACGGAGCTCTTGCGAGACTTAAGAAGGGCGAGACTATAGATAAGCTGCTCTATAACGGCTATTCTACACTGTCACTTGGCTACGCAGGCCTCTATGAGTGCGTAAAGTACATGACAGGCAAGAGCCATACTGATCCGGAAGCTACACCGTTTGCACTTGAAGTTATGCAGAAGATGAATGATAAGTGTGCGGAGTGGAAAAAGGCAGAGAATATCGACTATTCCATCTACGGAACACCGCTTGAGTCAACAACATATAAGTTTGCAAAGTGCCTGCAGAAGCGCTTTGGCATCATCAAGGGCATCAATGACAAGGGATATATCACCAACAGCTATCATGTGCATGTGACAGAGAACATCAATGCATTTGACAAGCTGAAGTTTGAGTCACAGTTCCAGGCTTTGTCACCGGGAGGCGCAATAAGCTATGTTGAGGTTCCTGATATGCAGGACAATCTCGATGCCGTGCTTGAGCTTATGAAGTTCATATATGAAAATATCATTTATGCAGAGCTTAATACCAAGAGTGATTATTGTCAGGTCTGCGGATGGGACGGAGAGATAGAGATAGTTGAGGATGAGTCCAATAAGCTGATATGGAGATGCCCGAACTGCGGAAACACCGATCAGCAGAAGATGAATGTAGCCCGCCGTACCTGCGGATATATAGGAACACAGTTCTGGAATCAGGGACGTACTCAGGAGATAAAGGAAAGAGTTCTGCACCTTTGATTATGCAATTTGTGAGCATATAAAAGTAAAATCAGACGTTCGGAATATAATTTGAATGTAATTAAAATTGAGCCAAGGCTGAATCGGTCTTGGCTCGATTTATCAATGATAAGTGCGTCCGGCGGCGCACGCTTTTAACGGGAAAAAAGATATGCATTACAGTACTATAAAAAATTGTGATATAGCAAACGGTGCGGGAGTAAGAGTCAGTCTGTTTGTATCGGGCTGCACCAATCATTGCAAGAATTGCTTCCAGCCTCAGACCTGGGATTTTAATTACGGAGAAGAGTTTACAGAGGAAACTGAGCAAAAGCTTATAGAAATGCTTAAGCCCTCATATATACGAGGACTGACTCTGCTCGGTGGTGAACCTATGGAACCTGAAAATCAGAGAGGCTTGCTGCCGTTTGTAAAGCACTTCAAGGAGACTTATCCGGAAAAGGATATATGGTGCTTTACAGGCTTTACCTATGAGATACTTAAGACAGAAGGAAGTCATCCCCGCTGCGAAGCTACGGATGAACTGCTGTCATATATAGATGTACTTGTTGACGGAAGGTTTATTGAGGAGCTTAAGAGCCCCGCCCTGCAATTCAGGGGATCGTCAAATCAGAGACTTATAGACCTAAAAAAAACCATAGAGAATAATAAAGTGGTATTGCTGCCTAATCATGACAGGATGAAGAATATGTAATGTCCCCGGGTGCAGGTATATAAGTGAAGGCACAAAATAAATTGAAAGTATAAAAGCCGGACATCTTCGTTTTTTTTATATCACAACAGGGTTATAGGACAAAACGTGTTGGTGAAGTACCTTTAAAATAGTGTGATTCTTACTTTGCTTGACAGTTAAATATCTGACCATTGTTGCAGCGTCAAGGCTGCTGCGCACCATAGGCTCCG
>Ga0129312_1000564_pt1 | contig 29719 bp, 28 predicted proteins | sample O827metagenome_FD_94434 | JGI IMG/M metagenome (GOLD analysis project Ga0129312, IMG submission 94434) | Orangutan group fecal microbial communities from Wisconsin, USA - O827 metagenome | ecosystem: Host-associated > Mammals > Digestive system > Large intestine > Fecal | place: USA: Wisconsin... | reverse complement strand
CCTTGTAAGTGCCCTCGGCCTCGGTGCGATTGCCTTCAACGGCAGCAGCCTCGAACTTCTTGATAGCAGTCTTCAGTGCGGACTTATTGGCTTTGTTGCGAGCATTTCTCGCCTCTGCCACCAGAACACGCTTCTTAGCAGACTTGATATTCGGCAAACCAAACACCTCCCCGACATCAGATTTTTTATACGCAGAAAAGAAGACTTCCACGCAGGATGATATTTTAGCATCATTGCTCAGAAAATGCAAGACTTTTTTGCAATTTTGACTCAGATTTTCGCATAAATCTATTTTAAGCGGTCATCCTACCCGTAAGCCACAACATTTTGTGTTCAGAAGGGAGCGTTTGCCACAACAATGACCGTACCTCGTACCGATCTGGCGCTGGAGGCCGCCGACGATCTGGCCGCCCGTACCAAAAAAAATTCGCTGCCGGAGGGCATCCGGCGACTGGAGAGCCTACAGGAGGGCTACGCCGTCACCGACATCCGCATCACCAACGATGCCGGCGCACAGGTGCTGGGCAGGCCGGTGGGCCGCTATATCACCGTAGATCTCCGCCCCTACTTTGACCGGCAGCGCACCTTTTTCCACCGGGCGGTCTGGTGCATCGCCCAGCAGCTGCGTGCCCTGCTGCCCGACGCAGGCCCCCGCTCCCAGATCCTTGTGGCGGGGCTGGGCAACCGCGCCATGACCCCCGACGCCATCGGCCCCGCCGCTGTGGAGAACCTGCTGGTGACGCGGCACATGGTACGCACTCTGCCCCGGCAGTTTCGGGGCTTCACCCCCGTCTCCGCCCTGTGTACCGGCGTGCTGGCCCGCACGGGGCTGGAAACGCTGGAGCTGATACAGGGGGCGGCGGCGCACATCCGCCCTACCGCCGTCATCGCCATCGACGCGCTGGCCGCACGCAGCCGGGATCGGCTCTGCGCCACGGTGCAGCTCAGCGACACGGGACTGACCCCCGGCTCCGGTGTGGGCAACCACCGCCGTGCCGTGGACCGGGCGGCGCTGGGCGTACCGGTCATCGCCGTGGGCGTCCCCACGGTCATCGACGGCGCTACCCTGTGCGCGGATCTGCTGGAGGAGGCGGGCTGTCCCCGGCAGACGCTGTGCGGCCGGGGCGCCGACCTGTTCGTTACGCCGCAGGACATCGACCAGCGCGTGACGGAGCTTGGGCGCATGGTGGGCTACGGCATCACGCTGGCCCTTCAGCGCGGCCTGACGCTGGAGGATGTCACCGGTCTTCTGGGGTGATCGGCTCTTGCAAAATCCGCCCTTCCGCGCTACAATAGCTCCAAAGAAACGACAAGGGAGGGCGACCCTATGGAATTCAATCCTCAGCTGCAGCTGGCAGGTCTGCTGGAGTGGATGCACACCCAGCTGGAGGCGTGTCACGGGCGTACCGCCGTCATCGGCATCTCCGGCGGCAAGGACAGCTCCACCGTGGCGGCGCTGGCCGCCGCCGCCTATGGACGGGAGCGCGTGTACGGCGTGCTGATGCCCGACGGCGTACAGCCGGACATCGACTACTCCCAGGCGCTGGTGGAGCATCTGCGCATCCCCCACTGCACCATCAACATCCACGACGCGGTACAGGGCGTGCTGGCGGAGATGGAGCGGGTAGGGCTGACACCCAGCCGCCAGACCGTCGTAAATCTGCCCAGCCGCATCCGTATGTCCACCCTATACGCCGTGGCACAGTCGCTGGACGGCGGGGTGGTCATCAACACCAGCAACCTGTCGGAGGACTGGGTGGGCTACTGCACCATCTACGGTGACAGTGCCGGCGCCTTCTCACCGCTGGGTATGTACACCACGGAGGAGGTCATCGCGCTGGGCCGTCAGCTGGGCCTGCCGGAGAAGTTCCTCATCAAACCGCCCTCCGACGGCTTGACCGGCCTTACCGACGAGGACAATCTGGGCTTCACCTACCATGCGGTGAACGAGTACGTTCGCCGTGGCGTGGTGGATCCCGCCATCAAGGAGCAGATCGACGCCAAGCACCGCGCCAGCCGTTTCAAGTTCCAGACCATCCCCGTGTACCACAACGGGCTGCCCATGGCGCTGGAGGATGAGACCAACTACTATAAATAAGTAAAACACACCCTGCGTCCTGAGGCGCAGGGTGTGCTTTCTTGCTTTGCCGCAGCGCAGAAGAAGCCCCGCCAACTGGCGGGGCTTCTTCTGTGTGTTTTGTGTGTTAGGAGAGAGAGAAAATCACATAAGGAAGGGAAGTTCCTTTGGATGCTGTTATATTATCCAGAAAAATTGGCAAAATCATGAATCTCTCATGAACTTTTTGTGAATTTCCCCGTTTTTATTGGAATTTTTTGCTCTCCGCCACCGCCATCTGGTCGCAGCGGTTGTTCTTCTCGTTCTCCGCATGGCCCTTGACCCAGTGATAGTGCATCTCGTGCCGGTCTGTCAGCGCCAGCAGCCGCTCCCACAGGTCGGGGTTCAGCGCCGGTTTTTTATCGGATTTGATCCAGCCCCGCTTCTGCCAACCCTTGGCCCAGCCCTTGGACAGCCCGTCGATGACGTATTTGGAGTCGGAGTACAGCTCCACCACGCAGGACTCCTTCAACAGCGCCAGCGCCTCGATAACGGCGGTCAGCTCCATTCGGTTGTTGGTGGTGTCCGCCGCGCCGCCGGACAGCTCCTTCTCCGTCTCCTTATAGCGGAGGATGGCTCCCCAGCCGCCGGGCCCGGGATTGCCGCTGCAAGCGCCATCGGTGTAGATAGTAACTGTTTTCATAAGTCTCTCGTTCCTTGCTGTCTCTCCGGTTTTCCAGCGCATCTATCCGACGGCGCTTGCCTGTCATCCCCGAGCGGTTGCCGCGCCAGCGGCGAGCGAGTGGGGACATTCTGCAAAGCGGCGAAGCCTGCTTTGCCGTCGGTGTAGATAGTAACTGTTTTCATAAGTCTCTCGTTCCTTGCTGTTTCCCCGGTTTTTATAGGTGTTGCTTCTCCCGCGTCGGCGGACACTTTCTGTCTCCGACAGCCCCATTTCTTTCAGCAGCGAAAGAAATGGGGGAAAGAACGCCGCCAAAAACCGATGGTTTTTGGATTTCCTTTCTCCGCCGGGCAGCGCGTTTCGATCCGTCCGAAATGTGGAATCGACGTATTCCTCTGTGCGCTGCCGCTTTTACTCTGAAATGCGCTGCTATCCGCTGCTACCGGATTCAACGGCTCTCCGCCCCGCACAGGGGCGCGGCACACGCCGCCTTATTCTACCCCCAGAACGGTCAGCACGCCGCCCTCCACGCGGAAGCGGATGTTCCGTCCGCCATAGGCCATGCCGTAGACCCGCGCCGGGTCGTCCTGATACCGGGGTCGGGGGTCGTTGGCCAGCACCGACAGCAAGCCCTGCCGCTGCGCCTCCGGAACGGCGTCCAGCAGCGATGCCGGACATTCCACCGTCAGCCTTTCTCCCGCCAGACCGGCGGTAAACCCGCCGGCGGCGTCGGGATGGCTGTCCGTATATGCCAGATACGGCTTGATGTCAAAGATGGGCGTCCCGCTGACCAGATCGGCGCCCCGCACATGGAGCACCGGCCCCTCCGGCGTGTCCCATTCGATACGCTCCAGCGCCACGGAGGACAGCCCCAGCCCGTTGGGGCGGAAGGGGGAGCGGGTGGCGAATACGCCCATGCGGGTATTGCCTCCCAGACGGGGCGGCCGGACGGTAGGCGACCATTCCTGCCGCAGCGCCCGGTCAAACTGCCAGATCAGCCAGATGTGGGAGAAATCCTCCAGACCCCGCAGCGCCGCCGGGTCGCGGTAGGGCGGCTCCAGCACGATGAGCCCGGGGCAGGCGGCCACGCCGCTCTGCCGCGGTACGCCGAATTTCTCCGCAAAGGGCGTCTCTATATGGGCGATCGGTGTGATGTCCGCCATATCAGCGCTCCCGCATTCCCGTGTCGGTGAGGTGGGCTGTGATGTCCTTGGGCAGACGGCAGAGCCGCACCACCTCGCCGGCCATGATGATGACCATCCCCGCCACGATGACCCAGATGTTTTTCATGGAGCTGGCCGTGAAGAACATCAGAAGCAGCACCAGCAGCAGTCCCATGTTGATGCGGCCGTTGCCCTCCTCGATCTGTCGGAGCGCCTCATCCTTCTCATAGATGACCTTGTTGTATACAAACTGGCTTTTTGCCGCCGCGTTGTGGTACATCGTCTTTGTAAAATACTGCCAGCGGCTCAGCGGCACCATGGCCTCCCGGGGTGCGCTGTTCATACCGTCTCCTCCGTCTCAGGCGTTTCCGCCGTCTCGTCCTTCTCCTCCGGGTCGGCCAGCGCCATGGAGATCACATGGTCGCCATCTTCCTTGAAGCGCATGACAATAACGCCCTGCGTGGCGCGTCCGGCCACGCGGATATTCTCCACCGGCGTGCGGATGAGAATACCGGCCTCTGTCACCAGCAGCAGATCCTCCGTGCCGTCCACCATCTTCATGCCCACCACACAGCCGGTCTTGTCCGTGACCATGTAGTTGCGGATGCCCAGACCGCCCCGGTTGGTGATGCGGTACTCCTCGACAGGCGTCCGCTTGCCGAAGCCGTTCTCGGTGATGGACAGCACCGTCTTTCCTGCGTCGGCGCGGGCGGCGCCGATAACATAGTCGCCTTCCCGCAGGCGGATGCCCCGGACGCCCACGGCGGTACGTCCCATGGCGCGCACATCCGTCTCGTCGAAGCAAACCGCCTGTCCGTCGTGGGTGGCGATGAGCATACGGTCATGTCCCCGCGTCTCCGTCACGGAGATCAGCTGGTCGCCCTCGTCCAGCGTCAGGGCGCGGATGCCGTTATTCCGCAGGTTCTTCAGGGCGCTGACCTCCAAACGCTTCACCGTGCCGTTCCGGGTGGTCATGAACAGGTACAGCTCCTCGTCGGTCTGCTCCCGGAAGTGGAGCATGGCCTGTACCCGCTCGCCCGTCTCTACCTGCAGGATGTTGACGATATTGGTACCCTTGGCGGTCTTGCCGCTCTCCGGGATCTGATAGCCCTTCTTGCGGTAGACCTTGCCGGTATCGGTAAAGAACAGGATATAGTCGTGGGTAGACGCGGTGAACACGTCCACCACGGTGTCCTCCTCACGGGTGGTGATGCCCTTCTTGCCCATACCGCCCTTGCTCTGGGCGGCGTACTCGCTGACCGGCGTGCGCTTGATGTAACCGTTCTCCGTCAGGGTAAAGACGCACTGCTCCTCCTCGATGAGATCCTCGATGTCCAGCTCGTCCTCCACATCCTGGATCTCGGTCTTGCGGTCGTCGCCGAACTTGTCGGCAATGGCGGTCAGTTCCTCTTTGAGGATGGACTTCACCAGACTCTCGTCGCTGAGGATACGCAGGAAGTAGGCGATCTTCTCCTCCAGCTCCTTGTACTCGGTCTGGAGCTTCTCCCGGTCAAGGCCCTGCAGGGCCTTGAGGCGCATATCCAGAATGGCCTGCGCCTGCACATCGTCCAGCCCGAAGCGGGTCATCAGATTCTCCTTGGCGTTGTCGTAGCTGCTGCGGATGATGCGGATGACCTCGTCGATGTTGTCCTGCGCGATGAGCAGACCCTCCAGCAGGTGGGCGCGCTCCTGGGCCTTCTTCAGGTCGAACCGCGTCCGGCGGACGATGATCTCCTCCTGGAACTTCAGATACTCGTCGATGATATGCCGCAGGGAGAGGATCTTCGGCTGCCGCTGGTTCTCCACCAGCGCCAGCATATTGATGGCAAATGTGGTCTGGAGCTGGGTCTGGGCGAACAGGCGGTTCAAGACCACCTGCGGATTGGCGTCGCGCTTGAGCTCGATGACCATTCGCATACCATTGCGGTCGGACTCGTCCCGGATATCGGAGATACCGTCCAGACGCTTATCCTCCACCTGATCGGCGATGGCCTTGATGAGCATCCGCTTGTTCACCTGATAGGGCAGCTCCGTGATGATGATGCGGGTACGGCCGCTGCCGAACTCCTCGAACTCGTGGCGGGCGCGAACCATCAACCGGCCCCGGCCGGTGGCGTAGGCGGCGCGGATGCCGCTGCGTCCCATGATGATGCCCTTCGTGGGGAAGTCAGGGCCCTTGACGTGCTCCATCAGGTCGCCGAGGGTGGCGTCCGGGTCGTCCAGCACGCAGATGCAGGCGCCGATGACCTCCCGCAGGTTGTGGGGCGGGATGTTGGTGGCCATGCCCACGGCGATGCCGCTGGAGCCGTTGACCAGCAGGTTGGGGAACCGGCAGGGCAGCACACGGGGCTCCTTGCGGCTTTCGTCGAAGTTGGGGTCCCAGTCCACCGTGTCCTTTTCGATGTCGCGGAGCATCTCGTTGGAGATCTTGCTCAGACGCGCCTCGGTGTAACGGTAGGCGGCAGGGGGGTCGCCATCCACAGAGCCGAAGTTGCCGTGGCCGTCCACCAGCGTGTAGCGCATGGAGAAATCCTGCGCCAGACGCACCAGCGCGTCGTACACGGAGGCGTCGCCGTGGGGGTGATACCGGCCCAGCACGTCGCCCACGCAGGTGGCCGACTTCTTAAAGGGCTTGTCAGAGGTCAGGTTGTCCTCGTACATGGCGTAGAGAATACGCCGGTGTACGGGCTTCAGGCCGTCCCGCACGTCGGGCAGGGCGCGGCCCACGATAACGGACATGGCATATTCGATATAGGACTTCTCCATCTCCGGGACCAGCGGGGACTCCACGATGTGCTGGTCAGGGAAGCGGATCTCCGCAGGGTCGTATTGGGGCTTTTTGCTCATAGATTCCAGCCCTCCTTAATAATCCAGATTCACAGCGTACTGTGCTTTGCGCTCGATAAATTCCTTGCGCGGCTCCACCTTCTCGCCCATGAGGACGGTGAACGTGGCGTCGGCCTTCACCGCGTCATCCAGCGTGATGCGCCGCAGGGTACGGGTGGAGGGATCCATGGTGGTCTCCCACAGCTCATGGGCGTCCATCTCGCCCAGACCCTTGAACCGGCTGATATTGATGGTCACGTTGGGGTTGCCGCCCCGCATCTCCGCGGAGATGCGATCCCGCTCCTCGTCGGAGTAGGCCACCCGGGAGGTCTTGCCCCGGGTCAGCTTGTAAAGCGGCGGTACGGCGGAGTAGACATAGCCCTCCTCGATGAGGGGCCGCATATACCGGAAGAAGAAGGTCAGCAGCAGGGTACGGATATGGGCGCCGTCCACATCGGCATCGGCCATGATGATGATCTTGTGATAGCGCAGCTTGTTCTCGTCGAACTCCTCGCCGATACCGGCGCCCAGCGCGATGATGACGGGCTGGAGCTTGTCGTTGCCGTAAACCTTGTCCACGCGGGCCTTCTCCACGTTGAGCATCTTGCCCCACAGCGGCAGAATGGCCTGAAAACGGCTGTCCCGTCCCGCCGTGGCGGAGCCGCCTGCGGAGTCGCCCTCCACGATGTACAGCTCTGTCAGCTCGGGGTTATTCTCGTTGCAGTCCCGGAGCTTATCCGGCATGGCCGCGCCGCCCAGCACCGTCTTGCGGCGGATGGACTCCCGCGCCTTACGGGCCGCCTCCCGTGCGCGGTTGGCGGTCATGGCTTTATCCAGGATGGTGCGGGCCACCATGGGATGCTCCTCCAGATACACCGCCAGCTGGTCGTTGACGATGCTGTCCACCAGCGTGCGGATATGGGCGTTGCCCAGCTTGGCCTTGGTCTGACCCTCGAACTGGGCCTCCGTCAGCTTCACGGAGATCACGGCGCTGATGCCCTCCCGGACGTCCTCACCGGAGACCTTGTCTCCCTCCTTGATCATGCCGTATTTCAGGCCGTAGGAATTGAGCACGCGGGTCAGCGCCGCCTTGAAGCCCGTCTCGTGCATACCTCCCTCCGGCGTATGGATGTCGTTGGCGAAGGAGACGATGGTCTCGTTATAGCCGTCGTTGTACTGGATGGCGATCTCCGCCGTGCTGTCGCCCTTGGCGCCGGAGAGGTAGATGACCTCCTCGTGGAGGGGGGTCTTGTTCCGGTTGATGAAGGTGACGAACTCCCGGATGCCGCCCTCATAGCACATGGCCTCGGACTGCTCTCTGCCGGGGCGGGCGTCGGTGATGGTGATATGCAGACCGGCGTTGAGGAACGCCTGCTCCCGCATACGGGTGTGCAGCGTCTCATACTCGTAGTCCAGCGTGTCGAACATCTCCGGGTCTGGCTTGAAGGTGACGGTGGTGCCGGTGTGATCCGTCTCACCCACGGTCCGCATCTCCTGGGTGATGTGTCCCCGGGAGAACCGCATCTCATAGATCTTCCCGTCCTTGTGTACCTGCACGGTCAGCCACTCGCTGAGGGCGTTGACCACGCTGGCGCCCACACCGTGCAGGCCGCCGGAGACCTTGTAGCCCCCGCCGCCGAACTTGCCGCCGGCGTGGAGCACGGTGAAAACCACCTCCAGCGCGGGGCGGCCCGTCTGGGCCTGTATGTCCACGGGGATGCCGCGTCCGTTATCGCTGACGGTGATGGTGTTGCCGTCGTTGATGGTCACATTGATATCGGTACAGTAGCCCGCCAGCGCCTCGTCGATGGAGTTGTCCACGATCTCATAGACCAGATGGTGCAGGCCGCTGGCACTGGTGGAGCCGATATACATACCGGGCCGCTTACGCACGGCCTCCAGCCCCTCCAATACCTGTATTTCCGCCGCGTTGTACTCGTTGCCCGCGACGTTCTTTTCCATATCTGCCATATACTATTCTCCTTTCCCCTGAGCGCGTTTTTGCAGCGTCTGGGAATTCAGCTGGGATATATAAACGATCTGCCGGTGGTAGGGGTGGTCACAGACCACAAACGCCCGCGGGATATCCTCACAGGCGGTCTGCACCACGCCTTCACGCTCCGCGCCGTCCAGAAATGCCCTTGTTATTTTGGAAGTGGATGTGTTGTCCAGATCAAAGATGCCGATGATGCGCTTATCCTCCAGCATCACGTTCTGTCCGATATGCAGGTACGCCATCACAGCACCTCCCCATTCCGGATATGGAACACCCGGCCATGCAGCATGGTGTCCAGCCGGTCGTTTTCGCAGCAGGTGATAAACACCTGTCCGCCCTGTATCCGGTTCAGGACGTATTCCTGCCGCCGCGGGTCCAGCTCGCTGAGCACGTCGTCCAGCAGCATCACCGGATACTCGCCCACGGCGTTTTTATGGATCTCCCGCTCCGCCAGCTTCAGGCTCAGCGCCGCCGTGCGTACCTGCCCCTGCGAGCCGTACTGCCGTGCGCTGCGTCCGTTGATAAGCACCTCCACATCGTCCTTGTGGGGGCCGGACAGACACAGCCGGCTGGCGCGCTCCGCCGCCAGATGCGCCTCCTGATGACGCCGCAGCGCCTCGCATATCTGCTCCTGCGGCGCGAAGGGGTCCTCCACGGTCTTCACCGTCCGATACAGGAGCGTCAGCTCCTCCTTTTCGCCGGAGCACTCAAAATGCGCCTGCCGGGCGTACTCCGCCAGCGACACGCAGTACCGCGCCCGGTAGCTGATCAGCACCGCGCCCACACGACAAAGCCGCTCGTTGAAATCCGGCAGCATCTGCAAGAGCTGGGGGTGCTCCTCGCTGTCCCGGAGAATACGGGTCTTGTGCTCATGGAGGCGGGTGTACTCCGCCAGCGCCTCGGCGTACCGGGGCCGCAGCTGGCACAGGGACAGATCCATGAACCGCCGCCGCTCCGCCGCCCCCGCCCGTATGAGGAACAGATCCTCCGGGCAGAAGAATACGGTGTGCAGCACGTCGGACAGCGCCGCGCCGTTTTTGGCAGGTACCCCGTTCACCGTCATCCTTCGCCGTTTGCCGCGAAAAAGTTGTATCTCCGTGGTAAACGTCCTGTCCCGGGAAAAAAGCTGCCCGGTGAGGGACGCATCCTGCCGTTCAAAGCCGATCAGCTCCCGGTCGCCGTGGGCGCGGGGGCTTTTCCCGCAGGAGAGGTACACGGCGGCCTCCAGCAGATTGGTCTTTCCCTGTGCATTCTCGCCGTAAATGACGTTGCACCGCTGGTCAAACGCCAGCGTCTGCCGTTGGTAGTTCCGCCAGCCGTCCAGCGTCAGCTTATCGAGCCGCATAGGTGACCGTATAGTGCTGGCCGTTGAAGCACACGTCGTCGCCGGGACGGATCTTCCGTCCCCGCATGGCGCAGACCTCGCCGTTGACGGTGACCTCGCCCTCCTGAATGACCATTTTGGCCTCGCCGCCGGTCTGTACTGCCGCGGCGAACTTCAGCAGATCCTGCAATTTGATGTATTCCGTTGTGATCTCAATCGTTTCCATAGCTGTATTATATCCTTATATCATTTTGTATAAAAGGGAAGTCCCGTGTTCGCCCCGTGTGCGGCAGGAACGCCGGATGCAGGCAGCGCGCGGCATATCCCTTTTTACTGCGCCTTCAGTCTGACGGGCAGCACCATGTAGAGGAACTCGTCCCCGCCGTCCACCGGCGTGATGATGCAGGGGGAGATGCCGGTGTTCAGCTGCATATGGACCTTGTCCGCCGGCGCATACCGCAGAGCGTCCATGAGATAGCGGTTGTTGAAGCCGATCTCCAGCTCCCGGCCGTCGCCCTTGACGGGGCAGATATCCTTGGCCTCGCCGTTGCCGGTGCGGGCGGAGAGATAGACCTTATCCATATCAAAGAGGCAGCGGACGGGGCTTTTCAGCTTCTCGCTGATGACCACGGACACGCGATCCAGACTCTCCAGCAGCGCCTTCGTCTCCACCTCCACGCAGATGGGGTTGTTCTTAGGGATGGCGTTGCGGTAATCCAGGAATTCACCCTCCAGACGGCGGCAGATGAGCTGGGTATTCTCCACCTCGAACATCAGATGCCGCTTGCCCTGCACCACCGTCAGCAGTGCATCGGTATCGGCGCAGATCTTCTCCACCTCGTTAAGAGCCGTTCCCGGAGCCACGAAGCGGAACGCGCCGCCGTCGATACGCTCCAGCGGCTCGCGGCGCAGCGCCAGACGAAAGCCGTCCACCGCCACCATGGTCAGCCCCGCGTCGCCGATCTCGAACAGGGCGCCGGTATGGATGGGACGGGCCTCGTTGGTGGACACGGCAAAGCTGGTCTGGTTGATCATGGCCTTCATGGTCCGCTGCTGGATGGAAACGGAGAACTCGTCATCCACGGTGGGCATCTCCGGATAGTCGTCGGCGGACAAACCGGGCAGCTCGAAGCTGGCGTCGCCGCAGACCAGCTTGACCACATATTTCTCATCGGCGGAGAAAACCACGATATCGTCGGGCAGACGGCGGATCATCTCGCCGAACAGACGGGCATTCAGAACGATGCGCCCCTCCTGATGGATCTCGGCGGGGATGGCGGTGCGGATACCGGTCTGCATATTGTAGCCGGACAGCGTCAGCTGGGTGTCGCCCTCCAGCAGCACACCCTCCAGCGCGGGGATGGAGCTTTTGGCAGCCACGGCGCGGGATACGGTACTGACGGCCTGCTGCAGCAGCGTTTTTTCGCAGGAAAATTTCAGCATCTCGTTTTCAATCCTTTCTGTAATTGGCAGGCATATTTTTCAGAATCAAAACATAAACTAATCTTTTTTTAGTAACAGGAGTCGTAGGGGTCACGGAATGTGGAAATCCACGGTTTTCCCTGTTTTTCCAACGGTTTCTTTTCCACCGCTCAACTGGAAACCGGGCGTGGATTATCCACCGTTTTTTCCTTTTTCACGTTTTCCACTCTTTTTCCCCGTGGATTCCACGGGATTTGTGGAAAAACTCACCGCTTGTTGTTGATGTTGGTGGTGATCTCCTTGACCCGCTCGGCAAAGACCGGATCGGACTGCATCTGCTGCTCCACCTTTTGCAGGGAGTGGAGGATGGTGGTGTGGTCGCGGTTGCTGAACTCCTTGCCGATGTCGTTCATGGGAAGGCCGTTCATCCGCCGGATCAGGTAGATCGCCACCTGACGGGCGGTGACCACGTCCCGTCCGCGGCTCTGGCCGCGGATGGTATCCTCGTCCAGATGGTAGTACTTGGCCACATAGCTGATGATGATCTTGGGGGAGGGGACATATTCGTTGCTCTTGAGCAGCATATCCCGGACAGCCCGGCCCACGGCCTCCTCGTCCACCTGATCCCCCAGCAGATCCCGGTAGGCCAGGATCTTGTTGAGGGTACCCTCCAGCTGCCGTACGTTGGAGGTGACGTTCTCGGCGATGTAGTCCGAGACCTCGGCAGGCAGCTTGACGCCCAGCGCGGCGGCCTTGTTCTGGATGATGGCCAGCCGCGTCTCAAAGTCCGGCGGCGCCACGTCCACCATCAGACCCCACTCGAACCGGGTACGCAGACGGTCCTCCAGCTGTGTCATCTCACGGGGCGGACGGTCGGAGGTCAGCACGATCTGCTTGCCGGACTCGTACAGGGTGTTGAAGGTGTGGAAGAACTCCTCCTGCGTCTGGATCTTGCCGGCGATGAACTGGATATCGTCCACCAGCAGCACTGTGGCCTCCCGGTATTTCTCGCGGAACTCCGCGTTCCGGTTTTCCCGGATGGAGCTGACCAGCTCGTTGGTGAAGTCGTCGCCCTTGATGTAGACAATCCGGGCCTCCGGCCGCCGCCGGTTCACCAGATGGGCGATGGCGTACAGCAGGTGGGTCTTGCCCAGACCGGAATCGCCGTAGATGAACAGGGGATTGTAGCTCTCGGCCGGCTTCTCCGCCACGGATTTGGCGGCGGCGTAGGCCAGCTTGTTCTGGGGGCCTACCACATATGTCTCGAAGGTGAAGGCGTCGGAGTCGAACAGATCCCCCGGCCGGTCGGGCGCCACGCCGTGATAGGCGGCCAGCTGCTCGTCGCTGAGGATCTTGACCTCCATATCCGTGGAGAAGATATCCTTCAGCGCTGCCTTGATCTGCGGCAGGAACCGGGCCTCCACGGTATTTTTCTTAAAGGCGTTGCTGCAATGGAGCACCAGCGCCGAATCCTCCATGGTCACCACGGAGATCTCGTCAAACCAGGTCTTGATGGTGGTGTCGGACAGCTCTCCGCTGAGACGGGAGAGTATGCTGTCCCACAGATCTGACAGTGATTTCAAAGGAAGCTCTCCTTTCCGTATCCTGTGTGTTTTCTCTCATGTGTAAAGAGGGCAGAAAAATCCTTTATGATTATACCAGAAGATGTGGAAAAAGTCTATTACATATTCTAAATATAAAGCATATTTCTTTTCGAGGCGGCAAGCGGTTTTTGGAGGAAAGTACGGAATTTTATGTTGACAGGCCGGTTTTCGTTATGTATAATGTATTCCGCGCCGTTTTTAGGCGTTTACCATGTCGACTGCGGCAGGGAACACAGGTCCTCTGCTGTCGAGTAAGAGCGGCGGCTTCGCTCCGTCGCCGGATATTTTTCTAAATGGAGGTGTCATGCAATGTTCCGTACCTATCAGCCCAAGAAGCGCCAGCGCTCCAAGGAGCACGGCTTCCGCAAGAGAATGGCCACCCGCAACGGCCGCAAGGTGCTGGCTCGCCGTCGTGCCAAGGGCCGCGCTCGCCTGACCCATTGAGGTCGCGGAAAGTGCATCGCACAGGGAGATAAAGCCTCAAGGGACGGTGGTTCAGCTGCCGTCCCTATTGGTGTTTCTCTGGAAAATGCAATGCGCCTGACAAGCAAACCGGAAAAAGAGGGAACGTATGGATCCGCAAGTCACGGTCAAGGAAAACGGCGATTTTCGCCGCATCTATCGCAAGGGCCGCTCCGCCGTCTCCGGCGGCGTGGTGGTCTATTGCCTGAAAAACCGGAAGGGCATGAGCCGTCTGGGCGTCACCGTGTCCACCAAGCTGGGTCATGCGGTGGTACGCAACCGTGTCCGCCGCCGTCTGCGGGAGCTGTACCGCCTGCACAGGCAGGAGATGCTCCCCGGCTATGACCTGATCGTGGTGGCGCGTGTACGGGCCGTGGAAATGCCCTATGCCAAGCTGGAAAAGCAGTATCTTCGCTGCCTTGCACAGCTCGGCCTTTTGCGGGAGGACGTATGAAAAAGCTCATGCTTCGCTTCATACGGTTCTACCGCCGTGCCATCTCTCCTCTTTTTCCGCCCACCTGCCGTTTCGTACCCACCTGCTCCCAGTACGCGCTGGAGGCCATCGAGAAGTACGGGGCGGCCAAGGGCGGCTGGCTGGCGCTGAAGCGTTTTTTGCGGTGTCATCCTTTCCACAAGGGCGGCTGGTATGATCCGGTGCCCTGAAAACCCCTGAAAACCTCGTTTTATTTCACAACGAAGGAGATCACCCATGTTTGCACAACTCGGATACTACATCTGCGTACCGTTCGCGTGGCTGACCCGCCTGTTCTACACATGGACCGGGTCCTACGGCGTGGCGCTGATCCTGTTCACCCTGCTGGTGAAGCTGGTGCTGCTGCCCTTCCAGCTCAAGAGCAAGAAGAGCATGCTCCGCATGAACCGTATGCAGGGCAAGATCAAGGATATCCAGACCCGGTATGCCAACAACAAGGAAAAGCAGCAGCAGGAGATGGCGGAGCTCTACGCCCGTGAGGGTGTGAATCCCATGTCCGGCTGCCTGTGGTCCTTTATCCCGTTCCCCATCCTGATCGCTCTGTACTATATCATCCGTACCCCGCTGCGCTACTTCATGAGCCTGTCCCAGGCCGCGATCGAGCAGATCACCGCGCTGGCCGTGTCTCTGGGCTATGTGGCGGAATCCAGCGGTCAGGCCGCTGCCTATGAGCAGATCTATCTGGCAAAGTTCATCCACGAGCACTGGGCTGATTTTGACGGCAAGTTCGCCGGCCTCATCGACCTGAACTACAACTTCCTGGGCATGGATCTGTCCTCCGTGGGCAAGGATCTGTTCAGCCAGTTCCCCTCCGGCGGCTGGCCTGTCATCGGCATCCTCATTCTGCCGCTGATCTCCGCCGCCCTCCAGTTCCTGATGACCATGATCTCCATGCGGAGCAACAGCAACACCCAGATGAACGGCTCCAGCAAGGCCATGATGTACATGATGCCGCTGATGACGGTGTGGATGGGTTACATCCTGCCCGCCGCTCTGTGTGTGTACTGGATCTGCAACGCCGGCTTCTCCTGCCTGCAGGAGCTGCTCCTCAACAAGCGCTTCAACAAGATCCTGGATCGCGAGGAGACGGACAAGGAGCGGGAAAAGCGGGAGAAGCGCTATGCCAAGATGCAGGCGGCCCGCGAGAACCAGTACAGCCAGCTGGCGGGTAAGGGCGATAAGAAGCCCCAGCCCCAGCAGAAAAAGAAGAAGTCCTCCGACGGCGACCATCGCGGCAGCACAACCGAGGCAGGCCGCGTGGGTCAGCGCCCCTATGCGCGCGGCCGCGCCTACAGCGAGGATCACTACAACGACAACTGATAAGGAGTTTTGTCTATGAGTTATATCGACGTAACGGGCAAGACTGAGGAGGAGGCCGTCCGCAAGGGTCTCGAGCAGTTGGGCATGGACCGCGACGATGTGTCCGTCGAGATCCTGGAGCGCGCCAAGAGCGGCTTTCTGGGCATCGGCAGCAGCCCTGCCCGCGTCCGCCTGACCTACGGCCCGGAGGAAGCCCCTGTGGCGGAGCCGGCTCCCGTTGTCAAGCCTGTTGTACAGAAGCCCGCCGCCGAGAAGGAGCAGAAGCCCGCAAAGCCCGCCGCTCCCAAGGCTGCGGAGAAGCCTGCCCGTCCTGAAAAGACCGAGCGCGCGCCCCGCCCTGAAAAGGCAGACAAGCCCCAGCGCACCGAGCGCCCGGAGAAGAAAGAAATCCCCGCCATCGACCTGCCTCTTTGCGAGGACGACAATGCCCAGCGCATTGTGGCCTTTGTCTCCGGCCTGCTGGAACACATGGACAGCGCGGCGCAGGTGAAGGTCTACGAGATGGAGAAGGGCCGCTATAAGGTGATCCTGGAGGGCGACAAGCTGGGTCAGCTCATCGGCCGCCGCGGCGAGACGCTGGACGCTATCCAGCAGCTGACCAACTACGCCGTCAACACCGGCAGCGACAAGCGCATCCGTATCCAGATGGACGCGGAGAACTACCGCGCCAAGCGCGAGCAGAGTCTGGAGAGCCTTGCCAACAAGGTGGCCGCCAAGGTCGCCAAGTACCGCCGCAGCGTGACGCTGGAGCCCATGAACGCCTACGAGCGCCATGTGATCCACGCCGCTCTGCAGGATGTGAAGGGCGTCACCACCTACTCCATCGGCACGGAGCCCAACCGCCGCGTGGTGGTGGCTTACGACCGCGAGGGTCGGTAAAGCCGCCTTTTCCCGGAAAAAAACACCGCAAATACCTTTCAAAACGGCAGTCCGCAGGACTGCCGTTTTTCCTTTGCGCCGGGGGGATTTCCGCTTTTCAAACGGGGCGGTTTGTGGTACACTATCTGTCAGAAAACGCCGGAGAGGAGGGAGCAGCGCCTTGTTCAGCCGCGCCTATTTGGAGATCACCAACGTGTGCAATTTAGCCTGCGCCTTCTGCCCCGGTACAGCCCGGGAAAAGCGCTTCATGACGCCGGAGGACTTTTCGCTGCTGGCGAAAAAGCTCCGCCCCTACACGGAGTATCTGTACCTCCACGTCATGGGGGAGCCGCTGCTGCACCCGCAGCTGGCGGAGATCCTCCGCATCTGCACCGAACTGGATTACAGGGTCTGCCTGACCACTAACGGCACGCTGCTGCCGGAGAAGCTGCCGCTTTTGCGGGACTGTCCCGCCCTCCACAAGGTCAGCGTCTCCCTCCACTCCTTTGAGGGTAACGGCAAAAGCGACGGGCTGGAGGACTACGTGGCGCAGGCGGCGGCAAGCTGCCTGTCTCTGGGGGAGGGCGGCGTGATCTGCGCCCTGCGCCTGTGGAACAAGGGCGGCGCGGAAGCGGAAAACGCCCGGATCCTGCGGGTCCTGGATGGCCTGCTGGGGCAGGACACGGCGGAGCTGCCCCCGGATCGCCGGGGCAACCGCAGGCTGGCGGAACGCCTCTATTTGGAGCCGGGCGAGAAATTTGACTGGCCCCATCCGGACAGCGACCGGCGGGACACCCAGTTCTGCCACGGCCTGCGCCAGCAGATCGCCGTGCTGTGCGACGGCACGGTGGTACCCTGCTGTCTGGACAGCGAGGGGCGCTTGGCGCTGGGAAACCTGCTGACCGGAGAACTGGACGACATTCTGGCGTCGCCCCGTGCGCAGGCCATCTGCCGCGGCTTCGACGCCCGCCAGCCGTCGGAGGAGCTGTGCCGCCGCTGCGGCTACGCGGCGCGCTTTAACAGGTGAGCGATGGAACGAACCAATTTACAAAAACTGCCCGCACCCCTTCTGGCGTGGTATGACGGGCACCGCCGGGTGCTGCCGTGGCGGGAACAGGTGTCCCCCTACCGCACATGGGTGTCGGAGATCATGCTCCAGCAGACCCGTGTGCAGGCGGTGCTGCCCTATTTTCAGCGGTTCATGGACGCTGCGCCGGATGTACAGGCGCTGGCGGCGCTGCCGGAGGAGCAGCTTATGCGCCTGTGGCAGGGGCTGGGCTATTACAGCCGCGCCCGCAATCTGAAAAAAGCGGCGCAGACCGTGGTGGAGGACTTCGGCGGCGTGTTTCCTGACAGCTACGACGGCCTGCGGCGTCTGGCAGGCGTCGGGGACTACACGGCGGGGGCGATTTTGTCCATCGCCTTCGGCCAGCCGGTCCCCGCCGTGGACGGCAACGTGCTGCGGGTGGCAGCCCGGCTCACCGGCGATAACCGCAACGTGCTGGAGCCCAGGGTACGCGCCGATTTCCGGCGCGCCATGGCGGAGACCATGTCCCATGACCGGCCCGGCGACTTCAATCAGGCGCTGATGGATCTGGGTGCGGCGGTGTGCCTGCCCGGTGGAAAACCCCTGTGCGGACAATGTCCCGCCGCGTCGTTCTGTGCGGCACGGCAGCAGGGGACACAGGCGCTCCTGCCGGTGCGGGAGAAGAAAAAGGAGAAACGGGAGATCCCCCTCACCGTGTTTGCCATGGTGCGGGAGGACGGCGGCGCCGCCCTGCGGCAGCGGCCGAAAACCGGCCTGCTGGCGGGACTCTGGGAGCTCCCCTATGTGGAGGGTATGCTGGACGAGGCGGCCGCCGCCCGCCAGCTGGCGGCATGGGGCGTCACGGTGCTGCGGTGGGAGCGAACGCTCCACGCCAAGCACGAATTCACCCATCTGCGCTGGCAGATGACCGGCTACCTGCTGACGGTGGCAGGAGATGGACAGCCGGACTGGCTGTGGGCAGATGCCTCACAGCGGCGGCAGAGGGCCATCCCCTCCGCCTTTCGTGTATTTACGGCGGCGTTGGAGGACGCCGCTGCGGGAGAGAAATCAGATAAAGGAGACTGACACGATGGCACAGCTTTACTTCAAATACGGCGCCATGGGCTCCAGCAAGACAGCCAATGCCCTGATGGCGCGATTCAACTACGAGGAGCGGGGGCAGGAGACGCTGCTGGTCAAGCCCCGGCTGGATACCCGGGACGGCGACCACATGGTCCACTCCCGCATCGGACTGAAGCACCCCTGCATCTACTTCGACGAGATGCGCGCCATGGCGGACGCAGATTTGCAGCGCTACGCCTGCATCATCATCGACGAGGCCCAGTTCCTCACCAAGGACGAGGTCTACTATCTGGTGCATCTGGTGGACGACTGCGGCATCCCCGTCATCTGCTACGGCCTCCGTGCCGACTTCAAGGGCGAGCTGTTCGAGGGCAGCTATCACCTGCTGGTGCTGGCGGACAAGCTGGAGGAGGTCAAGACCATCTGCTGGTGCGGCAAGAAGGCGGCGTTCAACGCCCGCTTCGACGCTACCGGCCATGTGGTCAAGGAGGGCGCGCAGGTGGTGCTGGGCGCCAACGACAAGTACATCGGCCTGTGCCGCCGCCACTGGATGGCGGGGGATCTCGGCCCGGACTTCGACATCCACGCCCTATGATCTGCCGTCTCTGCCCCCGCAACTGCGGCGCGGCGCGTACCGCCGATGGGGGAAACGGCTTCTGCGCCATGCCCGCGGGGCTGCGCGTCTCCCGCGCCGCCCTCCACCACTGGGAGGAGCCGCCCATCTCCGGCACCAACGGCTCCGGCGCGGTGTTTTTCGCCGGCTGCACCCTGCGCTGCACCTACTGCCAGAACCACACCATCTCGGCGGAGGGCTTCGGCAAGGATGTGACCTCCCAGCGCCTCCGCGCCATCTTTGAGGAGCTGATCGCCCAAGGCGCCCACAACATCGACCTCATCACCCCCACCCACTTCCTGCCCTGGATCCTCCCGGCGCTGGAGCCCAAGCTCCCCGTGCCGCTGGTCTACAACTGCGGCGGCTACGAAAAGGCGGAGACCCTGCGCTCTCTGGAGGGGCTGGTGGATATCTGGCTCCCCGACCTGAAATATGCCGACGGCGCGCTGGCATCTCAGCTCTCCGCCGCGCCGGATTATTTCCCCGTGGCGACCGCCGCCATACAGGAGATGTTCCGCCAGACCGGGCCCTATGTGATGGAAAACGGCCTTCTGCGCCGCGGCGTGGTCATCCGCCATCTGGTGCTGCCCGGCTATCTGGACAACACCCGCCGCGTCATCGACTGGGTGGCCGAGACCTTCCGCCCCGGCGACGTCCTGTTCTCCCTCATGAGCCAGTATACCCCCCAGCCCGGCGCACAGGGCCGTCTGGCCCGCCGCCTTACCCGCGCCGAGTACCGCGCCGCCTTAGACTATATGCACAACTGCGGCATCACCGACGGCTTTACCCAGGAGCGCACGGCGGCGAGGGAGGAATACACGCCGCCCTTCGATCTGACCGGCGTCTGAACGGCGTCTCTTCCGCCCATGCGTCGTTGCCGCTCCTCACCATACAGAAAGTATGGCGTCGTCGCCGCGCCTCGCCTGGACGCAAGAACCGCTCGTTCAGAGGCTTGGTGCGGCGTTTCTTCCGCCCATACGTCGTTGCCGCCTTCGCCCCCACGCCGCTGCGCGGGGGGATGAAAAAGCCGGTGGTGGGAGCCTTTCGGACTGTTTGGGTCGTATGGTACATTTGGGAGAAGAAAGTGCCTTTCTTTCTGGAAAATAGGGTGTTTTTTCGTATAAATAGACGTACTTGGGACAACTTTGTGTTGCTATTTGCGGCGCGTTGTGGTATGCTGACAGCAGAACAAAAGAGGCCGTCTCGGACGGAGGAAAACCAATTTTGCAATGCAGGAGGTACGCACATGAGTTATCCCACCACCGGTCAGGAGGTTTATGTCAGCCTGAACCTGTCCAATACCATGCTCACCGGCATCGGCAAGGGCACCATCACCCGCGAGGAGGTCTCCGCCTCCTACCTCAAGCGCCTGTTTGCCGAGCACGGCGTCATCGTCTCCGCCAAGCCGGAGCAGCGCCGCCTGCTGGAGATCGTCAACGAGCGGTACGATCTGGAGCTGCAGATCCCCGAGTCCCTGAAGCTGTTCCAGCTCAGCGAGGAGCATCGCCGCCTGGTGGTCATCAGCGTGACGGGTCTGCGCCGTAAGGGCGGCTCTCTGCTGCCGGAGTACACCGAGGAGGAGTTCAATGAGGCCACCTTCGCATTCGTGAAGTACTATGTACAGGGCACCCACTACGACACGCTGGTGGAGGAGAACAAGAAGCTGAAGTTCGAGCTGGAGCAGGAGCTGGAGTGGCGCAACCGCGTGGACAACTGAGTCTGCTGCAAAAAAGACATAAAAAAAGGAGGGACACCCGGTGTCCCTCCTTTTTTATAGGGTCTGCACCAGCCACAGCACCAGCCCGTAGACCACGCTGGCGGCGGTGCCGAACACGATGACCGGCCCGGCCACGGTGAACATCTTCACGGCGGTGCCGGTAATGAGCCCCTCCGTCTGAAAGTCCACGGCGGAGGACGCCACCGCATTGGCAAAGCCGGTGATGGGTACCAGCGTACCGGCGCCTGCAAGACGCGCCAGCTTGTGGTACACACCCAGTCCGGTGGCCAGCGCCGACAGGAATACCAGCGTCACCGATGTGGCGGTACCGGCGTCGGCGGTATCCAGTCCCAGCGTGCCGTACCAGTTGGACAGGAGCTGCCCCACGGTGCAGATGGCGCCGCCCACCAGAAAGGCCAGTACCGTGTCCTTGACGATGGGGGACGGCGGCGACATCTGCTTGACCAGCGCCTGATATGCCTCGGGGGTCATGGCAGTCACTTCCTTTCCTCCATAGTGTGCGCCGCAGGGCCGCGTTTCATGCGGGCTTGTCAAAAGCGGGAAAAACGGCTATAATCAGAGAGATAAAATCAAGGAAAGGCGGGTGAGCCCATGACGGATCCGGCACACCCTTTTGGGCGAAAGGCCATACAGCTGGCGGTGATCGACGAGGTGAGCTGCACCGGCTGCGGCTGGTGCGCCATGTTCTGTCCCGTAAAGTGCATTCTTCTGCGGGAGGACGGCATCTATGAGGTGAACCAGCAGCAGTGCATCGGCTGCCGCGGCTGCAAGGTGAACTGCTTTTACGACGCGGTGACCATCCTGCCGCCGCAGGTGCAGCCATGAGCGGGCGGCAGGGGAAGCCCACGCTGGGGCTTTATATCCACATCCCGTTCTGCAAGGCCAAGTGCGCCTACTGCGACTTCTACTCGCTGGCTCACAGCGAGGAGAAGATGGACGCCTACATGGCGGCGCTGCTGCGCCATCTGGAGGAGGTAGCGCCCCGCGCCGCCGGGATGAAGGTAGACACGGTGTATTTCGGCGGCGGCACGCCCAGCTATCTGGGGGCGGCGCGGCTTTGCCGTATCCTGCAAACGGTGCTTCGGCGGTACGACGTGGCAAGGGACGCGGAGATCACGCTGGAGGCCAATCCCGACAGCGCCGGGGACTGGAAGGAGCTGCGGAGGCTGCGGCGGGCGGGCTTCAACCGTCTGTCCCTCGGCGTACAGTCCACCGACGACGCCCTGCTGCGGCGCATCGGGCGGGTACACACCTATGAGCAGGTGCAGCAGGCGGTGAAGGCGGCGCGGCAGGCAAAATTCACAAATCTGAGCCTGGATCTGATCTACGGCCTGCCGGGACAGACCATGGAGGACTGGCAGCGGACGCTGGCGGACGCCGTGGCGCTGGGGCCGGAGCATCTGTCCTGCTACGGTCTGAAACTGGAGGAGGGTACGCCCCTGTGGCAGCAGCGGCAGACGCTGACGCTGCCGGACGACGACGCACAGGCGGATATGTACCTGTACACTGTGGCGGCGCTGGGTGAGATGGGCTACGAGCAGTATGAGATCTCCAATTTCGCCAAGCCCGGCAAGGCCTCCCGCCACAACCTGAAATACTGGAACATGGAGGAGTACGCCGGCTTTGGGCCGGGGGCGCACTCCGACTTCGGCGGCGTCCGGTACGGCTATGTGCGGGATATCGACAGCTATATCGCGGGCAAGCTGGTGCTGTCGGAGTCCGAGAATGACAGCACGCTGGCGCGGGACTACGAGTATGTGATGCTGTCGCTGCGGACGGCGGCGGGCATCGACCGGCAGACCTTTGAGAAGCGCTACCGCCAGCGATTCCAGCCCATGGAGGCGCTGTTCGAGCAGTACGAAAAGGCGGGGCTCGCCTTGCCCACCGGGGGTGGCTGGCGTCTGACGCCCAAGGGCTTTCTGGTGTCCAACAGCATCATTGCCGCCTTGCAGGAGGCGCTGGCGCAGCAGCGTGCGGCGCGGCAGGCGGCCATGGCGGAGGGTAATTTCCGCATCGTATAGACCCGGCGGCACGGTGCATAGAACGGGAGAGGTGCCTCTCCCGTTTTTTCCGCCTGCGCTTTTCCTGAAATCGTTCGGGGAACGAACTCTTTTTGCGGGAACCGGGGGGATATTGTAACGGTTTCGTTAATTTTTAGGTATGCCGCTTGCGAAGCGCACAGCGGCATGGTAGACTACTTCATTGGATAAAATCGGGTATGTGCCCATGCGGATAAAATCAGGCGCGTGCCATGGAGGAACGGGAGTATGGCAAAATTCAGCGTAAAGAGGCCGCTGACGGTATTTGTGGTGGTGCTGGCGGTAGTGGTGCTGGGCATCGTGGCGTATCTGCGGATGACGCCGGATCTGCTGCCCAATATGGATTTTCCCTATGTGGTCATCGTCACCGCCGATCCCGGCGCCAGCCCCGAGGCGGTGGAGGAGGAGATCACGCGGCCCATGGAGCAGTCTATGGCCACGCTGGATCAGATCAAGGAGATCACCTCCACCAGCCAGAACAGCGTGTCCATGGTGATGCTGGAGTTTGAGGACGGCGTGAACATGGACACCATCAGTGTGGATATCCAGCAGAAGATCTCCATGCTGGAGGGGCAGTGGTCCGACATGGTGGGTACCCCCTATGTGCTGAAGATCAACCCGTCTATGATCCCGGTGATGGTGGCCGCCGTGTCCCGGGAGGGCAGCGACGTCTACGCCCTCAGCGATCTGGTGACGGATGAGCTGACCGGCAAGCTGGAGGGTGTCAGCGGCGTGGCCAGCGTCACGGTGTCCGGCGCCCTGACCCGGCAGGCCCATGTGATTTTGGATCAGGCAAAGATGGAGGCGCTGTCCGCCAAGCTGGCAGACGCGGTGAAGGCCCAGCTGAAAAAGGCGGAGGGCAAGCTGTATTCGGCCAAGCAGCAGGTAGAGGACGGCGAAAAGGCGCTGTCCGACGCCAAACGCGCCGCGGCGGACGGCGTAGCCGGTGCTGTGGGCGATTCGGCGGACGAGGTCTATCATAAGCTGAAGGAGCTGTACGACAAGCTGAAGGGTGCGGACATCGGCGACATCCTCGGCGGCATCATCACCGACCCGGACGGCTCGCTGGAAAAGCTGCAGCAGAGTCTCAAGTCGCTGCGGGAGCAGACAAAAAAGATGCTGGACGATCTGGAGAGCGGTAAGCTGAAAGCGCAGATGGAGGGCGATATCTCCGATTTTCTGGTGCAGATGATGGACGGTATGTCCCAGATGACCGGCGCGGAGCTGCAGCTCAGTCAGGCAAAGAGCCAGATCGAAAGCGGCCTCAAGCAGCTGCGGGAGGCATACGACAAGGTGGATTCCCAGACCGATCTGGGCGGCCTTCTGTCTATCTCCACCGTCAGCGGTCTGCTGACGGCCCAGAACTTCTCCATGCCTGCGGGCTATATCGACGACAACAGCGGCGTGAGCTACATGGTGTCGGTGGGGCAGAAGTTTGAAAATAGCAGCGAGCTGGAGAATATGGTGCTGTTCGACCTGGGGCTGGACGGCATCGACCCCATCACGCTGGGCGATGTGGCCACCGTGGTGGTGACGGACGACAGCGACCAGCTGTACACCAAGCTCAACGACGAAAACGGCATCCTGCTGTCCTTCAACAAGCAGTCCAACTACGCCACGGCGGCGGTGTCCAACAACCTTACCGACCGGTTCCGGGAGCTGGAGAGCCAGTACGAGGGGCTCACCTTCGTGCCGCTGATGGATCAGGGCGACTATATCTACCTGATCGTGGAGACGATCCTCTCGTCCCTGCTGTGGGGCGCGCTGTTCTCCGTGGTGGTGCTGTTTCTGTTCCTGCGTGACTGGCGTCCCACCGTCATCACGCTGCTCTCCATTCCCGTCAGCGTCATTTTCGCAGTGGTACTGATGTACTTCACCGGCGTGACCATCAACATGATCTCCCTCAGCGGATTGGCGGTGTCGGTGGGTATGCTGGTGGATAACTCGGTGGTGGTCATCGAGAATATCTACCGTCTGCGGGCCAAGGGCGCCACCATCGTGCAGGCGGCGGTGTCCGGCGCGCAGCAGGTGCTGGGCGCGGTGACAGCGTCCACCCTCACCACGGTGTGCGTGTTCGCGCCCATCGTGTTCGTGGAGGGTCTGACCCGGCAGCTGTTCACCGATCTGGCGCTGACCATCACCTATTCACTGCTGGCCAGCCTTCTGGTGTCGCTGACGCTGGTGCCGGCCATGGCCTCCGGTATGCTGCGGCGCGAGTTTGTGCCGAAGCCGGGTCTGCTGGATAAGATCTATCCCGCCTACCGCAGGGCCATCACGTGGTCGCTGGATCACAAGGCCGGCGTGCTGCTGCTGTCTCTGGTGCTGCTGGTGACGACGGCGTGGGGCGCGGTGAGCCGGGGCTTCACATTCATGCCGGAGATCGACATGAACAACCTGTCGGTCACCGTCACCATGCCGGACGGCATCACCCGCGCAGAGGCGGTGGACCTGGCCGATCAGGTGGTGGAGCGGGTCATGTCCGTGGACAATGTGGAGTCCGCCGGCTTTATGATGGGCAGCGGCGACATGGGCGGCCTGAGCATGGCCAGCGGCGACAACGGCGAATTTGACGTCACCGGCTACCTCACCATGCCGGAGGGTACCTTCGGCTCCGACGCGGGGAAGGAGATCGAGGCGCTGTGCGCCGATCTGCCCTGTAAGGTGACCACCGCCGGTGTTATGAGCGGCATGATGAGCTATATGACCGGCACCGGCGTTTCCCTGCGGGTGTACAGCAGCGATATGGAGTCACTGCAAAGCGCCGCCCGTTCGCTGGGACAGCGCATGGAGCAGGTGGAGGGCGTGCAGGATGTCTCTGACGGTCTGGAGGACGCAGCCCCCGCCCTGCAGGTGGTGGTGGACCGGAACAAGGCCATGACCAAGGGCATCACCGTGGCGCAGATCTATATGCAGGTGGCGGCCGCGCTGCAGGATACCACCACCGTGGCGGAAGTGACGCTGGACGGCTCCAGCATGGAGATGATCGTGGATGCGGCGGCGGACAGTAAGCTGACCCGCGAGAAGCTGATGGATCTGACCATTTCGCCGGATGACAGCTCCATGTCCTCGTCCATGAGCAGCATGAGCAGCGGCATGAGCAGTATGAGCGGCGGTATGAGCAGCATGAGCAGCTCCATGTCTTCGTCCATGAGCGGCATGAGCGGCATGAGTGGCATGAGCGGCGGCATGAGCAGCGCCTCCGCATCCGGCGGACTGAGCCAGCTCACCGGCGGGGACAGTCAGGACGAGGATACCTCCTTCAAGCTGGGGGAGGTGGCCGAGGTCAAGGAGACGGTGTCCCTCAACAGCATCCAGCGCGACCAGCAGCGGCGGTGCATCACCGTGTCGGCGGCGGTGGCGGACGGCTACAACGTGACCAAGGTCACCACGGCGGTGCAGAAGGCGCTGGGTTCGGTCACGCTGCCGGAGGGCGTCACCGTGGAGTTCGACGGTGAGAACGAGCAGATCATGAACGCCATGCAGCAGCTTCTGCTGATGCTTCTGCTGGGCGTGGTGCTGGTGTACCTCATCATGGTGGCGCAGTTCCAGTCCCTGAAGGCGCCGTTCATCGTGATGTTCACCATCCCGCTGGCGTTCACCGGAGGCTTCCTGGCGCTGCTGCTCTCCGGTATCGAGGTATCGGTCATCAGTCTCATCGGCTTCGTGATGCTGGTGGGCATCATCGTCAACAACGGTATCGTGCTGGTGGACTACATCAACCAGCAGCGTCTGGCGGGCATGGGCCTGCGGGAGGCCATCATCGACGCGGGAGTTACCCGTCTGCGGCCCATCCTGATGACCAGCCTGACCACCATTCTGGGTCTGGTCGTCACGGCACTGGCGAAGAACGCCGGTACGGCGCTGATCCAGCCCATTGCGCTGGTGTGTATCGGCGGCTTGCTGTACGCCACGCTGATGACGCTGTTTGTGGTGCCGTGTATGTACGAGATCCTCAACAAAAAGGCGCTGCATCAGGTGGAGGAGAGCGATCTGACACCGGTGGATATGTAAGCATACATAAAACGCATCAAGCGGGGAGGGAACCTGTTCCCTCCCCGCTTCGTCTTATAGGTAGAAGAACGTACAGGCGAAAGACCTTATGCGGAAAGGGAGGGCGCGAGGATGAGACGATTTTTGACGTGTTTTTTGGCGCTGTGCTGCGCCGCGCTGCTGGCGGCCTGCGTGTGGTCCGCCGTCCCGCTGGAGGGGGACAAGCTGCCGGTCGACCCCCCGCCGGAGCCGATGGAGATCACCGGTCAGCTGGCTGAATACACCCAAGGGAACGTGGATGTGGCGCTGACCATCCCCGACGGCTGGTGGTGGGAGACGCTGGAGGAGGACGGACAGTCCGGTCTGCGCTTCGGGAAGACCGGGGAGAGGTCTGTTGCCTTCCGGCTGACCTGCTGGATGGACGGCTACGGCATCTGCGGCACCGGCGTGACGGAACAGGATCTGACGCTCTCAGGCGGCCAGAGGGTGTGGCAGTACACCGAGGGCGGGCAGAGTACCGTCTGGGTCAATATCGCGTTTCAGGGCGTGCCGGGCAGCTATGTGTGTATGCCCGATGCCGACAGCGTGATGGGCAGCGCCGCGTGGGAGGGCTGCCGGGACGAGGTGCTGGCCATCCTGGGTACCGCCCAGATCGGGCGGGGCATCCTGACGGAGCAGCAGGCCATCGACCTGGCCGCCGCGCAGTACGACGGCGCATACGCCATGGCGTGGGGCCGATACGATGTGAAGACCGGCTGCTGGTCGGTGGATTTCTCTAAGGACAGCAGCGGCGGGAACACCGTGACGCGCTATGTGGACAGCGACGGCACCGTCTCTGATGAGGCGCCGCAGCTCTGGCGGGAGAGGGCGATGGAGGACGGGGAAAAATAGACCTTGACGGACGGGCGAAAAGATGCTATGCTTTCCCTGTTATCGGCGATGAAGGGCGTGGCTGCCCGGAGCTGCGGGAGGAAATGCCCGCCGGATGCCCCGTTACCGGCAAGAGAGTGTGGAGCGATCCAAATTCAGGTGGAACCACGGACTAAAGCTTAGTTCGCCCTGATGTCAGCAATGGCATCAGGGCGTTTTTTGCCGCTCAAGGAGGGCAGTCTATGAAAAAGAGGATACTGGCGCTGCTGCTGGCAGCCCTGCTGGGACTGACGGCCTGCGGCGCACCGGCGGAAACGGGTGCGCCCACAGGGGAGATATTCATTTACGGCGAGGAACACGCCAACGCCGCCTGCCTGGATAAGGAGCTGGCGCTGTGGCAGACCTGCTACAGCCAAGGGATGCGGCACCTGTTCATAGAGATGGGCGCAGGCTCCACGCTGCTGCTGAACCGCTGGATGGCGGCGGAGGACGATGTCTATTGGGACATGGTGTACGGCGCCTGCGAGGGGACGCTGTTCCACGCGGAGGTGGTGGAGGATTTTTACCATCAGATCAAGGAGACGTGTCCGGACACGGTGTTCCACGGCTTTGACATAGAACATCAGTATGCCACCTCCGGCGAAAAGGCGCGCCAGCTTCTGGAGGACGAGGGAAAGACCGACACCAACGTATACCGTACGGTAGAGCAGAGCATCAAGCAGAGCGTCATGTACTATCGGCGCGGCGCAGACGATGAGGCCGACGTGCAGCGGGAGAACGCCTTGGCGGCCAATTTCTGCACCGCCTTTGACGCACTGGGCGGCGTCAGCGTGGTGGCCTTCTGCGGCGGCGCCCACGCCGACCCCAACGGAATGGATCATCAGACCGGTACCGTACCCTCCATGGCGGCTCAAATCGCGGCGCACTACGGCAGCAAGGTGATGCTGACCTGTGCCAATCTGGCGCGGGAAGAAAAACCGGAGCTGGAGCCGCTCCGCACGGACACACTGACCATCGCCGGAAAGGCGTATACGGCGTCCTACTTCGGAGAGCAGGATATATCCGATTGGAGTGATTACGCCAGCCGCGAGTTCTGGCGCGTGGAGGGCGGATACGACGCCTTTTCCGCGTGGTCGGCTACCGGTGACCAGCTCCCGGAGATCAACTACCCCATGGCGCTCCACGGGAGAGAGGCCTATGCCGTTTTGTACCACCAGCCGGACGGCGGGACAATGTGGTGGTACGGTGTGTCCACAGATCAGACGGATTGGAATGAGGGCGTCGTGACCGTGCAGGTAGCGCCGCCGCAGGCGGCTTGACCATACAGACCAAAAATATTCACATAAAGGAGACGATCACATGAAAAACACCGAAAAGACCATGGATAAGATCGTGGCGCTGTGCAAAAACCGCGGCATCATCTTCGCAGGCTCCGAGATCTACGGCGGCCTTGCCAACACATGGGACTACGGCCCGCTGGGCGTGGAGCTGAAGAACAACATCAAGAAGGCATGGTGGAAAAAGTTCGTGCAGGAGAACCCCTACAACGTGGGACAGGACGCCGCCATCCTCATGAACCCCCAGACGTGGGTGGCCAGCGGCCATCTGGCGGGCTTCTCCGATCCCCTGATGGACTGCAAGGAGTGCAAGGAGCGCTTCCGCGCCGATAAGCTCATCGAGGACTGGTGCCAGACCAACGGCGTGGAGCTGCCCAAGCCCATCGACGCCTTCTCCCAGCAGGAGATGAAGGACTTCATCGAGGACAAGAACATCCCCTGTCCCACCTGCGGCAAGCACAACTTTACCGACATCCGCCAGTTCAACCTGATGTTCAAGACGTTCCAGGGCGTTACCGAGGATGCCAAGAACACCGTGTATCTGCGGCCCGAGACGGCGCAGGGCATCTTTACCAACTTCGTCAACACCCAGCGCACCACACGCCGCAAGCTGCCCTTCGGCGTGTGCCAGATCGGTAAGTCCTTCCGCAACGAGATCACCCCGGGCAACTTCATCTTCCGCGTCCGCGAGTTCGAGCAGATGGAGCTGGAGTTCTTCTGCAAGCCCGGCACCGATCTGGAGTGGTTCAACTACTGGCGCACCTTCTGCCACAACTGGCTGCTGTCCATCGGCCTGAAGGATGAGAATCTCCGGCT
>Ga0129312_1000561_pt1 | contig 29780 bp, 27 predicted proteins | sample O827metagenome_FD_94434 | JGI IMG/M metagenome (GOLD analysis project Ga0129312, IMG submission 94434) | Orangutan group fecal microbial communities from Wisconsin, USA - O827 metagenome | ecosystem: Host-associated > Mammals > Digestive system > Large intestine > Fecal | place: USA: Wisconsin... | reverse complement strand
GCAGAAGGACCAGCCCAGGGAATATCAGATTTTAAATCGGGCTGTCTTTTACGTGAGCCGGCAGATTTCCGCCCAGAAGGAGAGGGACTTTACGGGCTCCCATTACGACGATATCAAGAGCGTGTACTCTATCTGGATTTGCATGAATATGGAGGAAAACAGCATGAGCCATATTCATCTGACCAAAGAGGATATGATGGGAAGCCAGCTGTGGAGGGGAGGACTGGACCTGTTCCATATCGTTATGATTGGGATTGGAAAAGACCTGCCCGGACAGGAAGAAAACTATGAATTGCACCGGTTTTTGGGAACCATATTTTCCCAGAAGCTTGCGGTGGAAGAAAAGTTACATATAATGAAAACAGAGTATGATATATCAGAGGAAGAAGATTTCAGAGAGGATGTGAACGAGATGTGCAACTTAGGTGAAGGAATTATGGAAGAGGGCATTGCCATTGGAATGGAAAAGGGGCGTGAAGAAGGCATCAGTATTGGAAAGGAAAAGGCACAGTCAGAGCTTATCCGGAGCATGCACAAAAATGGCTTCACAGCAGAGCAGATAGCGGCGGCTACGGACAAGGCGTTGGAAGAGGTAAAAGCTATCCTGGCATAGGAAGTGGATAACAGCACAGATACATGTAAAAAAGCCACAGAAATACAAACATATACAAAAACGGGAGCCTTCCGGGGCTCCCGTTTTTGTATCTTTCATTTGTAAATAATAGTTTATTCCAATTCAAATGCACCGGTGTAGAGTTGGTAGTAGGTGCCCTTCTTGGCAATCAGCTGGTCGTGTGTACCGCGCTCAATGACTCTGCCGTGGTCAAGAACCATAATCACATCGGAATTCATGACGGTGGAAAGTCTGTGCGCAATGACAAATACGGTACGGCCTTCCATCAGCTTATCCATACCGCGCTGGACAATGGCTTCCGTACGGGTATCAATGGAGGAAGTGGCTTCGTCCAAAATCATAACCGGCGGGTCTGCTACGGCAGCACGGGCAATGGCAAGAAGCTGGCGCTGGCCCTGGGAAAGGTTTGCACCGTTGTTGGAAAGTTCGGTATCGTAGCCGCCGGGGAGTCTGGTGATAAAATCATCGGCGCCGGCAAGCCTGGCGGCAGTGATGCATTCTTCGTCCGTGGCGTCTAAGTTTCCGTAGCGGATATTGTCCATAACCGTACCGGTAAAGAGGTTGGTATCCTGTAATACAATACCTAAGGAGCGGCGAAGGTCCGCTTTCTTGATTTTGTTGATGTTGATGCCGTCGTAACGGATTTTACCGTCCGCAATGTCATAGAATCGGTTGATTAAGTTGGTAATAGTGGTTTTACCGGCACCGGTGGCGCCCACAAAAGCAACCTTCTGACCGGGTTTGGCGTAAACGGAAACGTTGTGAAGCACCGTTTTTCCCTCTACATAACCAAAGTCCACATCATTCATCTGCACATCACCCTGCAGGGCGGTATAGGTAAGAGTGCCGTCACCGTGGGGATGCTTCCATGCCCAGCGGCCGGTGTGTTTATCGGTTTCCGTGATGGTGCCGTCCGGGGCAATATTGGCGTTTACCAGAGTAACATAGCCGTCGTCCGTTTCCGGTGTTTCATCCATCAGAGCAAAGATACGCTCGGCACCGGCAAGACCCATGACGATGGAGTTAATCTGCTGGGACAACTGGTTGATGTTGCCGGTAAACTGCTTGGTCATGTTTAAGAACGGAATGATAATGCTGATACTGAAGCCCAGTCCCGAAATACTGATGTTGGGAACACCGGACAAAAGGAACAGACCGCCTGCTACGGCAATCAGCACGTAAACGATGTTGCCGATGTTCATAATAATGGGACCTAAAATATTGGCATAGGCGTTTGCCTTACAGCTATCGTCGCAAAGCGCCGTATTGATTTCTTCAAAATCGGAAATACATTCTTCCTCGTGGTTAAAGACCTTGATAACCTTCTGACCGTTCATCATTTCCTGGATAAAGCCCTCTGCCTTACCGATGGACTGCTGCTGTTTGATAAAGTATTTGGCAGAACCGCCGCCGACTTTCTTGGAAATAATCATCATGGCAGCCACGCCCACAAGGAGGAGCAGCGTCATCCAGACACTGTAATACAGCATGATGAAAAAGACGCCGATGACAATGGCAATGGAGCGGATTAAAGCGGGCATGGACTGGGAAATGAGCTGACGCAGCGTATCGATATCGTTGGTGTAATAGCTCATGATGTCGCCGTGCTTATTGGTGTCAAAGTATTTAATCGGTAAGTTCTGCATGCCGCCGAACATGGAAATACGCAGCTTGCTTAAGAATCCCTGCGTGATGAATGCCATCAGTTCGGAGTAAACCGTGACGGCAATAATGGAAATCACATACATGGAAATCAGAATGACCATTAACGGCATAATTTCCTTTACGGCTGCCGTCCAGTTTTTGTCCGGCTGCCATACTTCGATAATAGCGATAATCTTCTGGATGAAGATATCGGGAATGGCGGCGGCAATCGCGGAAAACAGGATACAGAACACGGTTACGGGTACGAGTACCGGGTAGTAACCGATGAGTGTTTTCATAATACGTTTGAAGGTATGAGGATTGACTTTTTTATTCGGTTTATTCATTTTCGTTTCCTCCCTTCGTCTGCTGCTCGTAAACTTCTCTGTAAATATCGCTGCTCTGAAGCAGGTCTTCATGCGTACCTGCGGCGGAAATGCTGCCGTTGTCCATGACGATAATCAAATCGGCATCTTCCACGGAGGCAATACGCTGGGCAATGATAATCTTTGTGGTATCGGGAATGTAATTTTTGAAACCGGCGCGGATTAAGGCATCCGTTTTGGTGTCCACGGCGCTGGTGGAGTCATCCAAAATCAGGATTTTCGGTTTTTTTAAGAGGGCTCTGGCAATACAGAGGCGCTGCTTCTGGCCGCCCGATACGTTGGAACCGCCCTGTTCAATGTAGGTATCGTATTTGTCGGGGAAGGTCTGGATAAATTCATCTGCCTGGGAAAGACGGCAGGCTTCCCTGATTTCCTCATCCGTTGCCGTTTCGTTGCCCCAGCGCAGGTTATCCTTGATGGTGCCGGAGAACAGCACATTTTTCTGAAGCACCATGGCAACGGCGCTCCGGAGTGCGGGGATGTCGTAGCTCCGTACATCCACGCCGCCCACAAGAACGGCGCCCTCCGTTACATCATAAAGTCTCGGGATTAACTGTACCAGAGAGGATTTACTGGAACCGGTACCGCCGATAATACCAACGGTCATACCGGAACGGATGGACAGGTCAATATCCGACAGGGCGTATTTTTTCGCCTTGGCGGAGTACTTGAAATTCACATTCTTAAATTCGATGGAACCGTCCTTTACTTCCATAACCGGGTTTTCCGGCTCTTTTAAGGAAGGTTCTTCTTCAAGCACTTCACAGATTCGCTTGGCGGACTCCGCAGACATGGTAACCATGACGTAAATCATGGAAAGCATCATTAAGGACATTAAAATCTGCATACCGTAGGTCAGCATACCGGAAATCTGTCCCACATCCAGAGCGGAACCGCCGCTGGTTATGGCAAGCTTGGAACCAACCAAAAGAACTACAACCATGTTGATATACATGCAGAGATTCATAAGAGGAGTATTCAGAGCCACGATACATTCGGCTTTTGTAAAGTCCTTACGGATGTTGTCCGCCGCCGTATTGAATTTCTGCTTTTCGTATTCTTCCCGGGAGAAGCCCTTTACCACACGCATACCGCGGACATTTTCTTCAATAGACTCGTTTAACCGGTCATATTTCTTAAACACACTGCGGAAGGCAGGCATGGCTTTTTTGCCGATGGCAAGAAGACCAAAGGCAAGAATGGGAATTACCACAACAAAGACAAATGCTAATTTGCCGCCCATGACAAATGCCATGACCGTGGAGAAAATAAGAAGCAGCGGGCTTCTTATGGCAATGCGGATTAACATCATAAACGCCATCTGCACATTGGTAACATCCGTCGTCATACGGGTTACCAGGGAAGATGATGAGAATTTGTCGATGTTCTCAAAAGAATAAGTCTGGATGCGGTGGAACAGGTCGCTCCGCAGGTTCTTGGCAAAGCCGGTGGAGGCTTTTGCACAGGTAAAGCCGGCAAGACCGCCGCAGACTAAAGAGATGGCTGCCATTATAATAAGAAGAAGTCCCACTTCCATAACACTTTCGATGGAAGCACCTGCCTTAATCCGGTTGACCAGATTGGCGGTGATAAAGGGGATAATCGTCTCGATGACAGCTTCGCCTACAATGAAAATAAGCGTAAGAATGGTAGGTCTTTTGTATTCTCTTACGCATCCGGCAAGTTGTTTTAACATACTTTTTTTCCTCTTTCTATAAATTGTGCTCTAATATTTTACTATAAAGCTTTGCAGAAAAAAAGGCAAGGGAAGAGTTGCTAAGGCGGCTTTTTTATGCTAAACTTTTCACAAGTGAGTAAATTTTTACAACTAAAAATTTATAATAGAAAACGGAAGAAAGGTTCAAATCATGATTAATAAACTGATTGCCAACATCAAAAAAACAAATGCCCCCATTGTAGTGGGACTGGACCCCATGCTTTCTTACATTCCGGAGCATATTCAGAAAAAAGCGTTTGCCGAATACGGCGAAACACTGGAAGGTGCCGCAGAGGCTATCTGGCAGTACAACAAGGGTATTGTGGATGCCGTAGCGGATTTAATTCCCGCCGTAAAACCGCAGATTGCCATGTATGAGCAGTTCGGACTTCCGGGACTGAACGCTTTTGTGAAAACTGTAAATTACTGCAAGGAAAAAGGTCTTGTGGTTATCGGTGATATCAAAAGGGGCGACATCGGCTCCACTTCCGAAGCATATGCGGCAGGCCATCTCGGCAAAGTAGCCGTGGGAAGCAAGGCGTATTATCCGTTCGGCGAGGACTTTGCTACGGTCAATCCCTATCTTGGTTCCGACGGCGTGAAGCCCTTCATTAAGGTATGCAAGGAAGAGAAGAAAGGCATCTTTGTTCTGGTAAAGACTTCCAATCCCAGCAGCGGCGAATTCCAGGACCGCGAAGTGGACGGCAGACCGCTTTATGAAATCGTAGGAGAAAAGACGGCAGAGTGGGGCGCCGAGTGCATGGGCGATTCCTACAGTTATGTAGGCGCCGTAGTAGGTGCCACTTATCCGAAGCAGGGCGAAATTTTAAGAAAGATTATGCCGAAGACCTTTATTTTAGTGCCCGGTTACGGTGCACAGGGCGGTAAGGGCAAGGACCTGGTTCACTTCTTCAATGAGGACGGACTGGGCGCCATCATCAATTCCTCTCGCGGCATCATCGCAGCCTACAAGCAGGAAAAATACGCATCCTTCGGGGCGGAAGCTTATGCCGATGCCTCCCGTGCAGCCGTGCTTGACATGAAAGAGGATATCGCACAGGCACTGGAAAGCAGATAATTTTTACGGGAAGATTGAATATTTCCCGGATTTATGTTAGCATAGGAAAAGACTTAAGGCATTGATACGGAGGAAAAAAAGATGGAACAGTACAAGCAGGAATTTATTGGCTTTATGATAGACAGCAAGGTGCTGAAATTCGGTGAATTCACCTTAAAGAGCGGCAGAAAAAGCCCCTTTTTCATGAACGCCGGAGCATATGTGACAGGCGAACAGCTTCGTAAGCTGGGACAGTATTACGCAAAGGCAATTCATGACAACTTCGGGGACGATTTCGATGTACTGTTCGGACCGGCATACAAGGGTATTCCCTTAAGTGTGGCGACCACCATCGCCTACAGCGAGCTTTACGGAAAAGAAATCCGTTACTGCTCCAACCGTAAAGAAGTAAAGGACCACGGAGATGTGGGTATTCTTTTAGGAAGCAATTTAAAAGACGGTGACCGCGTGGTGATGATTGAAGACGTTACCACTTCCGGCAAATCCATGGAAGAAACGGTGCCTATTGTCAGAGCACAGGCGGATGTGGAAATCAAGGGACTTATGGTTTCCTTAAACAGAGAAGAAGTGGGACTGGGCGGCAAAATGGGTGCACTGCAGGAAGTCAGCGAAACATACGGTTTCCCGACCCGTGCCATTGTCAGCATGTCCGAAGTGACTGAGTACCTTTACAATAAGCCCTACAAGGGAACGGTTTACATTGATGATACCTTAAAACAGGCGATTGATGCTTACTATGCACAGTACGGCGTAAAAAAAGAAGCGTAAGGATGTAAGAAGGAGGATGACTATGGAAGAAAAAGTGTATAAGACCATGCGGGGAACGGGTGCTGCGAATATTGCGATTGGCATTCTGACCATGATTGTAGGAGTTGCCACCGGCGTTCTTTTGATTATCGGGGGAGCGAAGCTTCTTTCCAGAAAGTCTGATATTTTATTTTAGAGATGAAACGGGCATTTCCACAGGGGGTGCCCTTTTCCTTTTATTATGGAAAGAAAGAGGCTAAAGGGAGATGGCACGTAAACAGCACTATATTTTTACCAATAAAAAACATTCGCCCAAGGCAATTATGTCCACGATTTTGGGAATAATCAGCATGGTTTCCCTTGTGGCGGTCATTTATCTGACCTATTTAAAAAAAGGCGATGCGCCGGCAGGATACGGCATGACGGGACTGTTGATATTCCTGTTTTCCGTTGTCGGTCTTATTTTGGGAATTATGACGGCACTGGAGAAGGATAAGTATAAATTGTTCCCGTTTCTGGGAATTCTTTTCAATGCCCTTTCCTTTATCGGCATCGGCATTGTGATTTATGTGGGAAATTATTTAGCATAGAAAGGAAAACAACATGGAAGACATGGAAATTTTAACGGAAAGATGGGAGCTTGCCCGCGGCAGAATAGAGGAAATCTGCGAAGAGCTGAAAAACGAAAGAGTAGATTTGGGCAAATTTTCCGCTTATTTTTTAATGGAAGCAGAATGGTTTGCCCATTTGTTTAAGACTGCGGACAGAGTGAACGGCGAAGACTTTGAGAAACTGGATGAAGCCGACCTGACCGCCTTAAATGAGAAGCATTACGGTGAACTGCTGGGAGAAAGATACGACACAAGCTATGCGAATCCCGCTTTCGCAGTGGAACGTCTGGGAGAAGAATACGGCAGACTTTTTTCTGCCCTGCATGTACATTACCGGAGAGGTATCGGTTTTGTATACGACGAAAAGAAAGAATTATTTCTGGCTCTTGCCGAACTTTTCTTAGAGATTTACAGCGCCTTTGTGTGTGAAAAAGAAGAAAACGGCGGAATTCCCGCTTATGAGGAAATCCGCAAAATTTATTATTGGCACAGAAGCGATTATGCGGATATACTTTCCCTGGAGCAGGTGGGAAATCAGGTGGTGCCGAAGCAGGATATGGCAAAGAGGCTTCTCATGGAAGCAGACTTGACGGATTTACGTTACCTGTACCGCTACGGGGAATATATTTCCGACAGCGAGCTAAAAACGGCAGCATTCTTAAACAGCCTTTCCGAAGAAACCATAGCCACCATGGCGGATACTTTCACGGAAGGATACCGGATAGGATTTATCACCACCAATAAAGACATCAGCAAAAAAAAGAGCGTGTGCATTTATTATAACATCGGCTTTGAAAGGGTGGTAAGGAGAGCAATTTCCAATTTTAAGAAAATCGGACTGGACTCCATTGTTTACAGAGGACGTTACCAGAGCACCGCACCCAACAGACAGTATAGCTACGACCACAAGGATGACGATATGCTGTTCTTTGACAGACAGTATATGAACCGGAAATTAGAAACCTTAAAGACCGCGTTTGAACAGTATAAGAAGGAAGCCGCACTGTTCGGCGGACCGGCGGTAATTGAAGTGTTCGGTGAGGAACCTTTTTCTCCGGTACCGAAGAAGGAAGCCATTCAGGGAGACGAGCAGTACCAGCGCCTGAATGTGGAATATATTTCCGCATACCGTCAGATGATGAGTAATTATGTGAAGGAAGAGGAGAGAAGCTTCACCATTATTGCGTTCCCCACACCGGATATCGGGGACAATTTTTCGCAGATTTTTGATGAAATTATCCGCATCAATACACTGGATTATTCCTTATATCAGAAAATCCAGCAGACCATGATCGATACCCTTGACCGGGCGGAATACGTGGAAGTAAAGGGCATGAACGGCAACCGCACGGATGTGAAGGTAATGCTCTGCGCACTTAACGACCCGGAAAAGGAGTCCAAGTTTGAAAACTGTGTGGCAGATGTCAATATTCCGGTAGGCGAGGTCTTTACCTCTCCGAGACTGAAGGGCACAAACGGTGTGCTGCATGTGAGCCGCGTGTTCTTAAACGGACTGGAATACCGGGATTTTGAAATTGATTTCAAGGACGGTATGGTGGCAGACTACCACTGCGGCAACTTCCCGGATGCGGAAGAAGGCAGACGTTATATCAAGGACAATGTGCTGATGCATCACGATACCCTTCCGTTGGGCGAATTTGCGGTAGGCACCAATACCACGGCTTATATGGTAGCGGAAAAATACGGCATCGGCGGCAAGCTTCCCATTCTGATTGCAGAAAAAATGGGACCGCATTTTGCAGTGGGCGATACCTGCTATTCCCAGGCGGAAGACGTAAAAGTCTACAATCCTGACGGAAAAGAAATCATTGCCCGGGAAAATGAGGTTTCCGCCTTGCGGAAGACGGATATGCAGAAGGCTTATTTCAACTGCCATACCGACATCACCATTCCGTATCATGAACTGGGACTGTTAGCTGCCGTGAAAAAGGACGGAAGCAGGGTGCCCATTATTGAAAACGGCAGATTTGTTCTGCCGGGCTGTGAAGAGCTGAATAAGCCCTTTAATTAGTAAATTCATATAAAATTAAGAAAAATACATTGCACCGAGGGTAAATATTTAGTAAACTGAACTTAAGAATGTTTTATTTCTTTACCGAGATTTTTTACGGATAAAAAGCCTGAAAGGAGAAAACAAGGTGGCACAGGTAGGTATTGTAATGGGCTCCGATTCGGACATGCCCATCATGGCAAAGGCAGCAGATGTATTGGAGGAACTTGGTATTTCTTATGAAATGACCATTATCTCCGCACACAGAGAGCCGGACGTATTTTTCGAGTATGCAAAGAGTGCAGAGGAGAAAGGATTCAAGGTGATTATCGCAGGTGCGGGAATGGCAGCCCATCTTCCGGGCATGTGCGCCGCTATTTTTCCCATGCCGGTTATCGGCATTCCCATGCACACCACATCTTTGGGAGGCAGGGATTCCCTGTATTCCATCGTACAGATGCCTTCCGGTATTCCGGTAGCGACGGTGGCAATCAACGGAGGCGCCAATGCAGGTCTTCTGGCAGCCAAAATCCTTGCGGTTTCCGATGAGGCGCTTCTGGCGAAGCTGAAGGACTACAGCCAAAACTTAAAAGAACAGGTACAGAAAAAAGACGCAAGACTGCAGGAAGTCGGCTACAAAAAATACATGGAAAAGTAAAATTGAGGTGGAGATTATTATGGATTACAAGAACGCAGGCGTGGATATTGAAGCAGGATACGAATCAGTGGAACTGATGAAGAAGTTTGTTAAAACAACCATGAGACCGGAAGTAATGGGCGGTCTCGGCGGTTTCTCGGGAGCTTTCTCCTTAGACAAGATTAAGGAGATGGAAAAGCCCGTATTGTTATCCGGTACCGACGGTGTGGGTACCAAGATTAAACTGGCATTTTTACTGGACAAGCACGATACCATCGGTATCGACTGCGTGGCAATGTGCGTGAACGACGTGGCATGTGCCGGCGGCGAACCTTTATTCTTCTTAGATTACATTGCGTGCGGCAAGAACTATCCCGAGAAGATTGCCACCATCGTAAAGGGCGTGGCAGACGGCTGCGTACAGTCCGGTGCGGCGCTTATCGGCGGAGAAACCGCAGAGCATCCGGGACTGATGCCCGAGGATGAATACGACCTGGCAGGTTTTGCCGTAGGCGTGGTAGATGAAAAGGATTTGATTACCGGAGCAAATATCAAGCCCGGCGATGTGCTTGTGGGCATTGCTTCTTCCGGCGTACACAGCAACGGATTTTCCCTGGTCCGCAAGGTATTTGAGATGACCAAGGAAAGCCTGAATACCTACTACGAAGAATTAGGCACCACTCTGGGCGAGGCGCTGCTTGCTCCGACCCGTATTTATGTAAAAGCATTAAAAGAAATCAAGAATGCAGGCGTTACCGTAAAGGGCTGCAGCCATATCACCGGCGGCGGATTTTATGAAAATATTCCGAGAATGCTTCCCGAAGGCATCAATGCGGTGGTAAAGAAGGACAGCTACGAAGTGCCTGCCATCTTTAAGCTGATGCAGAAGACCGGAAATATCGAAGAAAAGATGATGTACAACACCTACAACATGGGACTCGGCATGGTGCTGGCAGTAGACCCCGCCGATGTGGAAAAGACCGTGGCTGCGATTGAAAAAGCCGGAGATACCGCTTATGTGGTAGGTTCCTGTGAAGCCGGAGAAAAGGGAGTAACCCTATGCTAAGGACAGTTGTTTGCGTATCCGGCGGCGGTACAAATTTGCAGGCAATTTTGGATGCCGTGGATGCGGGAAAGATTACCAATACCGAAATCGTTGCCGTTATCAGCAACAATCCGGGTGCGAAAGCCCTGGACAGAGCGGCAGCCCATCTAATTCCGGGTGTGGTTATGAGCCCGAAGGACTATGAGTCAAGAGCACTTTTTAACGAAGCATTTACCTCTAAAATGGAAGAGCTTCAGCCGGATTTAATTGTTCTGGCGGGCTTCCTTGTAAAAATCCCGGAGAGCATGGTGGCAAAATTTTCCGGCAGGATTATCAACATCCACCCGTCCCTTATTCCCGCCTTCTGCGGCGTGGGATACTATGGACTGCATGTGCATGAAGAAGCCTTAAAGAGGGGCGTAAAGGTAACGGGAGCAACCGTCCATTTTGTAAACGAGGGCATGGACGAGGGACCGATTATTGCCCAGAAGCCCGTGTTTACCGAAGAGGGAGATACCCCCGAGATTTTGCAGAGACGTGTGATGGAACAGGCAGAGTGGCTGCTTCTTCCCCAGGCGATTGATGATATTGCCAATGACAGACTGTATGTAAAAGACGGACATGTATACACAAAAGGAGGCAATGCATGAAAGTACTGATTATAGGCGGTGGCGGCAGAGAGCATGCCATTGCGGTTAGCATGAAGAAAAGCAGAAGAGTGGACAAGCTCTACTGTGTACCCGGCAATGCGGGTATTGCGGAAATCGCAGAATGTGAACCTTCCATAGGCGTTATGGAATTTGATAAAATCGTGGCATATGCCAAAGAAAAACAGGTGGATTTAGTATTTGTGGCACCGGACGATCCTCTGGTAGGCGGTCTGGTGGATGTCCTTAAGGAAGCTGGCTTCCGTGTGTTCGGACCGGACAAAAAAGCGGCTATCTTAGAGGGCAGCAAGGCTTTCTCCAAGGACCTTATGAAAAAATACAACATTCCAACCGCAGCCTATGAAACCTTTGACGATCCGGAGAAAGCGCTTGCTTATCTGGAAACGGCGGAAATGCCCATCGTCTTAAAGGCGGACGGACTGGCATTGGGAAAAGGCGTTCTTATCTGCAACACTTTGGAAGAAGCCAGAGCGGGCGTGAAGGAAATCATGCTGGACAAGCATTTCGGCAGCGCCGGCAACCGTATGGTAATCGAAGAATTCATGACCGGCAGAGAGGTTTCCGTACTTTCCTTTGTGGATGGCAAGACCATCAAGCCCATGACCTCCGCACAGGACCACAAGCGTGCCAAGGACGGAGACGAAGGACTGAACACCGGCGGTATGGGCAACTTTTCACCCAGCCCCTTCTATACCGAAGAAGTGGATGAATTCTGTAAGAAATATATCTATCAAGCAACGGTGGATGCCATGGCAAAGGAAGGCAGGGAGTTCAAGGGCGTTATCTTCTTCGGACTGATGCTGACCCCGAAGGGACCCCGTGTCTTAGAGTACAATGCCCGCTTCGGCGACCCGGAGGCGCAGGTGGTACTCTGCCGTATGGAAAATGATATCATGGATGTGGTGGATGCCTGCATCGACGGCACACTGGATAAAGTGGACCTTAAGTTTGAAGACAATGCAGCGGTCTGCGTGGTACTGGCTTCCGACGGCTACCCGGTTTCCTATAAAAAGGGATTTCCCATCACAGGACTGGAAAACTTCAAGGGAAAAGATGACTACTACTGTTTCCATGCAGGCACCAAATTTGATGCCGAGGGCAGAGTCGTAACAAACGGCGGACGCGTTTTAGGCATCACCGCCAAGGGAAAGGATTTGAAAGAAGCCCGCAAAAAGGCCTATGAGGCAACGGAGTGGGTAAGCTTTGAAAATAAATACATGCGTCATGACATTGGAAAGGCAATAGACGAAGCATAAACGCAGATTGCCGGGGCGGATACCCTTTATGTCAGGTACAGAAACGGAGGAAAAAATGAGATACTTGAGTGGGAAAAACAAGATGGCAGAAAGAATAGGAAAATGGATTGTTACCGCATGTTTTTGCCTTGTAACGGTTCTTTGTCTGGCACCGCATCTTACGGTTTCTGCCGCAACGGGAAAGGTCAGCGCTTCATCCGCCAACATCCGCTCCAGTGCGGATTCGGGAAGCTCTGTCGTAGCAAGCGTGTTAAACGGCAACAAGCTGAATATTCTGGAAGAAACAACCGGCACGGACGGTAAGGTATGGTATAAGGTAGAAGTAGATGCCAACAGAACCGGTTACATCCGTTCTGATTTGGTGACAAAGGACGGCGGTTCCACAACCACAACGACTACCACTACAACGACTACTACCACAACCGGAACAGGCACGGCGACCGTGAATTCCTCGGTTACCGTAAATACGGAAGGCGTGACAGAGGTACAGCCGGTCAGCGCAACCGTAAACAAGGACGGTGTCCGGGTAAGAGGCGATTCCAATACCACAAGCGGCATTGTTACCACAGCCACCAAAAATCTGGTGGTAACCGTTTCCGGTTACAAGGCAAACGGCAGTGAAACCTGGTATCTTTCCACCTTCATGATTGACAGCAAGGAAGTACAGGGTTATATCCGTTCCGATTTCGTAACCCTTTCCGGCGAACTGGTGGCTCCCGAAACACAGCCTGAGACACCGGTGGACAACGGAGACGATGCAGCGGCGGAAGAGCCGGAAGAAGCGCCTGCTTATGAAACGGAGCAGGAAGGGGATACCTGGTATCTGATTGACAATGTTGCCGGTAAAAAATACCCCATCAACAAGCTGATTACGGAAGCAGAGCAGAATGCAGAAAAATTAGCAGCTTCCCAGAAAAAGGTTTCCAAGCAGAAGGCCATTATTATTGTGCTGGTCATCATACTGGCGCTTATCCTCATGGGTGTATCCTTCCTGATTTTCAAGGTAAGAGACATGATGGACGACGGCTTTGATATGGAAAGCGAAAGAAGACAGCCCCAGAGAAGTCCGGAAAGAAGACCTGCCGGACAAAGACCTTCCCAGAACGGAAGACCTGCCGGGGAAGCACATAGAGCAGCAGACGGAAGAACCGGTGGAGAGGCACACCGAGCATCCGCAGGAGCAGCGCAGGGACACAGACCTGCCGGAAACAGACCTGCCGGCGAAGCACACAGAGCATCTATAGGAACCGCGCAGGGCGCAAGACCCGCCGGAAACAGACCTGCCGGAACGGGAGTAGCACCCCAGGGCGCAAGACCCGCCGGAAATAGACCTGCCGGAACAGGTGTAGCACCCCAGGGCGCAAGACCTGCCGGAACAGGAGTAGCACCCCAGGGACATAGACCCGCCGGAACGGGAGTAGCACCCCAGGGACATAGACCTGCCGGAACGGGAGTAGCACCCCAGGGACATAGACCTGCCGGAACGGGAGTAGCCACCCAGAGCCAGAGAACCGGTGCGGAAGAAAGACCCGCCGCAGAAAGAAGCAGCCAGTCAGATGTAAGACCGGTTATGCAGGGATCTGCGGGATTCAGAGGAAAGTCCAAGAACTTTATTGAGGACGATGATGATTTTTCCTTTGAATTTCTGAACAAATAAAAAGGAACACGAAAAGAAAGCAGAGGTTGTAGAAACGTATGCTATATCAAAATACAGGTGTGGAAAGCTTTTTGCAGGAAGTTTTTAAGCCTGTTCAGACCATTGATGAATTTGTACTACAACTGCATAAAGCCATATCCTGCGTACAGGAGGATGTGCCTGTCGCCAGAATAGAAGGAGTCTTAAATTGTGTGGACATCTCTCTTTCGGAAAGGGCAAAAGAAGCAACCATAGTCCTTTTTGACGAAGGCAGGGCGGCAGGTGCACCGGAGGTCTATGAATATCCGAATGCGGGCGGCAGCACCACCAAAATTTGCATCTACGGAGAAAAAGGACAAGGATGGACACCGGAACAGAAAGAAATTCTTAAACTCATAAGTCAGGTTATTTATAATATCCTGTCGAGACTGACCCTTCAGGAACTGATTAAGCACGTCAAGGGAACGGACCTTATGGTGGGACTTCCCAACCTGACGGCGTTTATGGACTTTGCAAGAGAGCTGATAGTAAAAGGCAGAATTGACGAATACGAGTCCCTTTACTTAAATATACGTAATTTTAAGTATGTGAACCGGAAATTGTCCTACCGCAGCGGTAACGAAATCATGAAGCAGTATGCGGCGCACTTAAAGGAGCATCTGGACAATGAGGAAATGGTAGCAAGACCCGGCGGCGACAATTTTATTGTTCTTTTGAAGAAGGAGCATACTTCAGACTTCTTAAAATTTCTGGAAAATGTGGAGGTTTCCCAGAAAGCGGGAGGCAGGGAGTATAAGTTTGAGCTGAAGGCAACCATCGGTGTGACCCACTTAAGAGGTGTGAAGGACGCCGGAGAAGTCATGATGCGTTCCAGTGTGGCATATCAGGTGGCAAGGGATAAGGAAGGCAGTGCCGTTGCCTATTATGATGAGCAGAAATACAGCAATATCATGAAGCAGAAGGACATCAGCGCCAACTTTGACGATGCCTTGAAGAACGAGGATTTTGTAGTATATTATCAGCCCAAGGTGCGGACAAGGGACAGTAAAATCGGCGGTGCCGAGGCTCTTATCCGCTGGTATTTCAAGGGAAACATTGTTTCCCCCGGTGAATTTATTCCCATACTGGAAAAGGACGGAAGCATCTGCCGGCTGGACTTTTATGTACTGGATAAGGTGTGTGCATTTCTGAAAAAGCTGCGGGAGGAAGGACAGGACTATCTGAAGATATCCGTAAATTTCTCACGCTGCCATATGGAAAACAAGCATCTTGCAGAGGATATTGTGGCGGTAATCGACAAGCACGGCGTGCCGCACAAGTACATAGAAGTGGAGCTTACCGAGAGCGAGGACTTTAAGGACTACGAAGAAATTTCCAGACTGGTGAACAAACTGAAGCAGTACGATATTGCCACATCCATAGATGATTTCGGAACCGGCTATTCATCTCTGAACATGCTCCGTCTGGCGGAGATAGACCTTTTGAAGATAGACCGTTCCTTCGTACAGATGGATGAAGAATTTGAACGAAAATTCCGCGATATCGTTATGCTGAAAAACATTGTCCGCATGGCAAAGGAGCTGGGTATCCAGATTGTGGCGGAAGGTGTGGAAACAAAGGAGCAGTACGAATATTTAAGCACCACCGGCTGCGACATGATGCAGGGCTATTACTTTGACAAGCCCCTGCCGGAGGATGAGTTTATTAAGAGGCTGAAAATCGGTAAATACGAAGAAAGATAAAACTCAAAACAGGGAACTGGAAGGTCAGCTCCCTGTTTTACTTTTTTATTATTAAATATTTATAAAGAAACCAAAAAACATTGACGGGAAACTTCATTGTGTTATACTGTCTGTATAACAGATGAAAAGGAGGCGAAACTTAAGTATGATGATTGAAATTGATTTTAACAGCGACGAAGCCATTTATCTGCAGCTTCGCAATCAGATTATCTTGGGGATTGCCACATCGCGTTTCCGTGAGGGCGAACAGCTGCCTTCCGTACGTCAGTTAGCAGAAGATATCGGCATCAATATGCACACAGTGAACAAAGCCTATACTGTTCTGAAGCAGGAGGGCTATGTAAAGGTGGACAGACGAAAAGGAGCGGTCATTGCGGTGGATGAAGACCGTATGAACACCATTTCCAAGCTGCGGGAAGAACTGCAGGTGATTCTTGCAAAGAGCATCTGCAAGAATATTTCCCAGGAAGAGGTGCATGCTCTGATAGATGAAATATATGAAGATTATGGAGGACACTAATCATGCAGCTACAATTTACCGACAGTGCGAAGGCTGCGCTTTCACATGCAGAAAAAACGGCAAGAAAACTGCAGCAGGGCTATGTGGGTACCGAGCATATCCTGATAGGTCTTCTGAAAGAGGGCAACGGCGTGGCAGCCAAGGTGCTTTTTCAGAACGGCGTAGATGAAAAACAGGTTATGGACATCGTAAAAGATTTGATTACCTTTGACGGTGCCGTAGCTTTGAAGGATAAGGAGAATTATTCCCCGAGGGCACAGAAGGTTCTGGCAGAGGCACACAGACTTGCAGAGCGTTTTCATGAAAAGCTGATCGGCACCGAGCATATCCTGATGGCTCTTATCAAAGAAGGAGAAAATGTGGCGGTCAGACTGCTCAATACCCTGGGCGTATCGACACAGAAGGTATACATCGACGTGCTGATTTCCATCGGAGAGGACAGCAGTCTTTATAAAGAAGATTTGGCGAAAAACCGTCCCGGCAACAAGGGCGGCAGCATGCTTTCCCAGTTCAGCCGCGATTTGACGGCAATGGCGGAGGAAGGCAGTCTGGATCCCGTTATCGGCAGAGAGGACGAAATCCAGAGAGTGATCCAGATTTTAAGCAGGCGTACCAAAAATAATCCCTGCTTAATCGGAGAACCGGGTGTCGGCAAAACGGCAATCGTGGAAGGGCTGGCGCTTCGGATTGTATCCGGGGATGTACCGTTTACCGTAAAGGATAAGCGTGTCCTGACACTGGATTTGTCTGCCATGGTAGCAGGCAGCAAGTACCGAGGAGAATTTGAAGAGAGAATTAAAAAGGTTGTCAAAGAAGTAATTGACGCCGGCAATATTATTCTGTTTCTGGATGAACTGCATACCATCATCGGTGCGGGTGGGGCAGAGGGAGCCATTGATGCTTCCAACATCTTAAAGCCTTCCCTTGCCAGAGGCGAAATCCAGTTAATCGGAGCCACTACCATCAATGAATATCGTAAATATGTGGAAAAGGATGCGGCACTGGAGCGACGTTTCCAGCCGGTCAATGTGGAAGAGCCGGATGTGGAAGCATCCATCCGTATATTGAACGGTATCCGTTCCAAATACGAAGAGCATCATCATGTGGAGATTTTACCGGAAGCAGTGGAGGCAGCCGTTAAACTGTCAGACCGTTACATCAATGACCGAAATCTGCCGGACAAAGCGATTGACCTGATAGACGAAGCCGCAGCGGCAGTCCGTCTTTCTTCCGCACAGACACCTGCCAGACAGCAGGAAATGCTGGCGGAAATTGCGGAAATGGACAAGGAAATCGAAAACTACGTGAAAGCGGACGACTATGAAAGAGTCAGTGAGCTGAAACGGGTGCAGGATGCTTTGATTAAAAAGTATGAGCGTCTGCGCAAGAATAACGAACAGGCAGAGGCAAAACGCAGATACGTTGTGGGCGAAGAGGACATTGCAAGAGTGGTATCCGTCTGGACGAAGATTCCGTTGGAAAAGATTGCGGAGAAGGAAAGCGAACGGCTCTTAAAGTTAGAGGATGAGCTGCACAAGAGAGTCATCGGTCAGGAAGAGGCCGTAACGGCAGTGGCAAAGGCAATGCGCCGCGGACGTACCGGCTTAAAGGATCCCAACAGACCCATCGGTTCGTTCCTGTTCTTAGGACCCACCGGTGTCGGCAAGACCGAGCTCTGCAAGGCTTTGGCAGAAGCGATGTTCGGTTCCGAAAATGCGCTTATCCGCGTCGATATGTCCGAATATATGGAAGGCCATTCAGTTTCCAAGATGATTGGTTCCCCGCCCGGATATGTTGGCTTTGAAGAAGGCGGCCAGCTTTCCGAGAAAGTCAGAAGAAACCCGTACTCCGTGGTACTTTTTGATGAAATTGAAAAAGCGCACCCGGATGTATTCAACATTCTTCTGCAGGTACTGGATGATGGTCATATCACGGACTCCAAGGGCAGAAAGGTCAGCTTCAAGAATACCGTGCTGATCATGACATCCAACGCGGGCGCACAGCGTATTGTGGATCCCAAAAATCTGGGCTTTACCGTGGATAAGAGCGAAAAGAAGGACTACGACAAGATGAAGAGCGGCGTTATGGAGGAAGTAAAGAAGATATTCAAGCCGGAATTCATCAACCGTATCGATGAAATCATTGTGTTCCACCAGCTAAGCAAGGACAATATGAAATCCATCGTATCCCTGCTGGCATCCAATTTATCGAAACGCTGTGAGGAACAGCTGCAGATTAAGCTGAAATTTTCACCGGCACTGAAGGAATATCTGGTGGAAAAGCATTCCGACAAAAAGATGGGTGCAAGACCCTTAAAGCGTGCCATCCAGTCCCTGGTAGAGGACGCCCTGGCAGAAGAAATCTTACGGGGCAATGTCAAACCGGGCGATACGGTTACGGCGGGTATCAAGGATGAAAAAGTCACTTTTCATGTGAAAAACCAGTAGAAACGAAACGCAGAATATATTATACTATACATGTAAACTTTAGGTAAAATCCAACGCAGGAGGAAATACAAATGGCAATCGTGGAAGAGTTACTTCGCACAGAGGAAAACGGAGCAATCGGCTTCGGCAATCACACACTGGATAAGAAGGCAAAGAAAGAAGACAGCATTTCCGGCAACACATATAAGGTAAAGACATTCGCAGAAATGACAAAGTTAGAGAAAAACGAAATGTTCTTATATGAATCTGTTCCCGGAACCAGTGTAAATCATTTCGTAGAAACAGAAAACGGTGTGGAGTTCACCGTAGAAGGTGCGGAAGATTCCCAGATTACGTTGGGCATGAAAGAAGACACAGAATACGAAGTTTATGTCGGTGGAGAAAGCATCGGCAAAATGAGCACCGGACTTGGCGGCAAGCTGATTTTGAGCGTAGAGCTCGCAGGCGCAGGCGAGGTTGCTGTAAAGGTAACAGAGGCGTAATGACAAAAAATAAAAAGAGTACAGTTTTTTTCTGCCAGAACTGCGGCTTTGAGTCTGCAAAGTGGATGGGACAGTGTCCGGGATGCCGGGAGTGGAACACCTTTGTGGAGGAGCAGGTCAGTACGGCAGCACTAAAGAAAAATGGTACACAGGGCAGCACAGCCAGGCAGAAGCCGGCTGTGCTGTCTGAGATTACCATGGAAAAAGAAGACAGAATCAGCACCGGTATGCAGGAGCTTGACCGGGTACTGGGGGGTGGTGTAGTAGCCGGTTCCCTTACTTTGGTAGGCGGTGATCCCGGTATCGGAAAATCCACCCTGCTTTTGCAGGTATGCCGGAATTTTTCGGATGCCGGTGCAAAGGTGCTTTATATTTCAGGAGAGGAGTCCTTAAAGCAGATTAAGATGCGTGCCGAGAGAATTGGCAGCTTCAACGACAATCTGCTTCTTTTGTGTGAGACCAATCTTTCTCTGATTGAGGACACCATCCGCAGCCGGAAACCGCAGATTGTGATTATTGACTCCATACAGACCATGTACAGTGAAGACGTTTCCGCAGCCCCCGGCAGTGTTTCCCAGGTACGGGAGTCCACGGCGCTCTTTCTGCAGCTTGCCAAAGGGCTGGGCGTTTCCATTTTTATTGTGGGACACGTAACCAAGGAAGGAACCGTGGCAGGCCCCCGCGTATTGGAGCATATGGTGGATACCGTGCTTTATTTTGAAGGAGACAGGTATGCTTCCTACCGTATTTTACGCAGTGTGAAAAACCGTTTCGGTTCCACTAATGAAATCGGTGTATTTGAGATGCGGGAAGAGGGACTTGCGGAGGTCAGAAATCCTTCCGAATATATGTTAAGCGGCAGACCCAAGGACGCCTGCGGCTGCGTGGTTGCCTGCACGGTGGAGGGCACCAGACCGCTTATGGTGGAAATGCAGGCGCTTGTGTGCCACAGCAATTTCGGTATTCCCAGAAGACAGGCAACGGGCGTGGATTTTAACAGAGTAAACCTCCTGATGGCGGTTCTGGAAAAACGGCTGGGACTGCAGATGAGCGGCTGTGATGCCTACGTAAATCTGGCGGGCGGTATCCGCATCCAGGAGCCGGCAGTGGACCTTGGCATGGTGATGGCGATTGTTTCCAGTTTTAAGAACCGGCCGGTGGATGAAAGCACTGTAGTATTCGGAGAAGTAGGCTTAAGCGGCGAAGTCCGTGCCGTCAGTCTGGCGGAGCAGCGGCTGCAGGAGGCCGTGAAATTAGGCTTTACCACCTGTGTGATGCCAAGAGCCAATGCCGACATGCTGAAAAATACGAAAAACATTAAGGTCATCGGGGTTTCCAATGTGCAGGAAGCGATAGAACTGATTTAGAATTCTGCCTGTAAAGAGAATATGCAAGAGGTATTTCGGCGGGAAGGCAATAAATTGTTGTAAAAATTTGAAAATTACGAAAATTTGAAATTTATGCTTGCTTTCCTCCCGGCACCTATGCTATAATACAATTCGTTGAACAGCATAGGGGAATAGTACAGCGGTAGTGCGGCGGTCTCCAAAACCGTAAACGGGGGTTCGATCCCCTCTTCCCCTGCTTCAAAGGACGTTGATGCAACGTCCTTTTTACTTTATCGGAAATTTCTTTTTTATATCTTTTATTATCTAAAAAATCTTTTTTTAAATCCAAATTATTTTACTCCGCATAAGGAACTTATATTTTATTGTAACTTGTAAACAGGCTGTAAAACCGCTATACTATTATACATATAAGCGTATGTTAGGCATATGTATTTGGAAAGGCGGTGGAAAGGATGGAAGAAATGAACAATTTGGAAACCATTAAAATCTGTGTTGAGGAATTTTCACGCCTGCAGGAGTGGATGACCTTGGCAGAAAAAGACTCTGCTGTGTATAAGGCGATGAAGGTGCGTTACAGGGACCTGAAAGTAATTCTGGCGGCGTTGGGAGTAAATGTCACAGAATTGGATATTATCAGAGAATAAAGACTACTTAGGAAAGGCACATAAAATGGAAAATCGGACAGACTTGGAAAAACAGACAGATTTGGAAAATCGAACCGCCCCGGAAAATCGGATAACCGGCGAGAAGCTGGATGAGCTTCGTGCTTTCTTTGCACAGGATCGTTTTGCAACGGAAAACGGCGCTTACGTTGAGGAAGCGGGTGAAAATTATGCAAAATGCAGCATGGAACTGACGGACCGACATAAAAATGCCAGAGGCGCAGTGATGGGAGGCGTCCATTTTGTGCTGGCGGATTTTACCTTTGCGGTTGCGACAAACTGCATGGGACAGTCCGTAGTATCGTTAAGCTCCAATATCACCTATACCGGCAAGGTCAAAGGCGATAAGCTTATCGGTACAGCACACTGCATCAAAGAAGGCAGAAGTACCAATTTTTACGAAATCACCATTGAAGATGAATATGGAAATCAGGCTGCGGTAGTTACCATTACCGGATTTCATGTAGGAGACAGAAAATAATGAATTTTGAAAAAGAAACAGAAAAATTACTGCATTTTATTGATGAAAGTCCCACTGCCTTCCAGGCGGTGAAAAATCTGGGAGATATGGCGGAAAAAGCCGGTTTTGCGGAACTGAAAGAAACGGAAGAGTGGAGTCTTGAACCTGGAAAGAGCTATTATGTGAAGCGCAACGACTCTTCCATTGCAGCCTTTTCCATCCCGGATAGGGAACCTGAAAAAATCAAAGGATTTCACATGGTAGCGGCACACAGCGATTCTCCATCCTTTAAGGTAAAGGAAAAAGCGGAGATGACTGCCGAAAACTTATATGTGCGGCTGAATGTGGAAAAATACGGCGGCATGATTTTAAGTACCTGGCTGGACCGACCGCTGTCCGTTGCCGGACGTGTTTCCCTGGAAAAGGAAGGGGAAGTGATTACAAAGCTTGTCAATGTGGACAGGGATTTGCTGGTTATTCCCAATGTGGCAATTCACATGAACCGTGATATGAATAAAGGAGTGGAATACAATCCGCAGATTGACATGCTGCCCTTATACGGAGAAAAAGAAAACGGCAAGGGATTTCTTGCAACTGTTGCGGAGGCAGCGGGAGTAGAAGAAAAAGATATTTTGTCCTATGATTTGTTTTTGTATACCAGACAAAAAGGTACGGTAATCGGCGGGGAAGGGGAGTACATTCTTTCTCCCAGACTGGATGATTTGCAGTGCGCCTATTCGGCTATGCGGGCAGTCACAAAAGAAACCCCGAAGGACTATATCAACTTATGTCTTGTATTTGATAATGAAGAAGTGGGAAGCGGAACCCGTCAGGGTGCGGACTCCACCTTTTTATCAGATGTTCTGGAACGTTTCCGGGAGTCCTTCGGTAAAAGTGAGGGCTGGCTGCAGGCAAAGATTGCCGGAAGCTTTCTGCTCTCCGCTGACAATGCCCATGCGGTGCATCCCGGTCACCCGGAGAAGGCGGATCCGACCAACCGGCCGGTATTAAACGGCGGCGTGGTGCTGAAATTCCATGGCAGCCAGAAATATACCACCGATGCGGTTTCAGCAGCTTATGTCAAGCTGCTCGGCAAACAGGCGGATGTGCCGGTGCAGACCTATACCAACCGTTCCGATATCTTGGGAGGCTCCACACTGGGAAATATTTCTACGGCGCATGTGTCCGTTCCTTCCGCAGACATCGGACTGCCGCAGCTTGCCATGCATTCCGCGGTGGAAACGGCGGGTATGAAAGATACGGCATACGCAGTTGCCCTGATGCGTGAGTTTTATAAAAAATAATCCATTTGCACTATGTGATAGCGTAAATAAAACTTGCACCATTGGTGCGAGAAATGGCATAGCATACTGAACGAGATAGTAAATTTGTCTCCTTTTATCCGAGAATAAAGAATATAGCTTTGGAATACATTTAAAGAAACGTTTTTGGATATTTGCCATGAACCAGAAGATAGAAAATGTATTGGCATTAGCCTTGCAGACGCCGGAGCCGGTGCGTGAAAAGTCTCTGAACTTAAATGTCGGTTTCACGGAAGAAACAAGAACCTGGGAACTGATAGTTAAGTACAACGGAAACCTCAGTAAGGCGGTTTCGGGACTGCCGGTGACGGCAGAAGAAGTGATAGCAGAAGAGCTGATAGCAGGTTATGGTCTCTTGACCGTGCCGGAGGATTTGGTGGATACGGTAAGCAGACTGCCGCAAATAGAATATGTGGAAAAGCCTAAACGGCTGTTTTTTTCGATGGCAGATGGAAAAGAGGTTTCCTGCGTTCTGCCGGTTACGAAAAGACAGCCGTTTTTAAGTGGAAAAGGCATTCTCCTTGCGGTTATTGATTCCGGCATCGATTATACAAACCGAAACTTCCGGAATGCGGACGGCAGTACCAGAATTTTATCTCTCTGGGACCAGACGGTTTCCCCGGATGCGGAAAAAGGATTTTTCCCGCCGGAAGGGTTTCAGACCGGCACAGAATTTAGCCGGGAGCAGATAAATGCGGCGCTGCGGGAAGCAGACCCGCTCAGACAGTACGAGCTGGTGCCAAGCAGGGACAGCAGCGGACACGGGACAGCCGTAGCCGGAATCGCGGCGGGGGCTGCCGCGAATGTGACGGGCGGAACAGCGGACAACAACTACGAGGGCGTCGCACCGGAAAGTGAACTGCTTATTGTGAAGCTGGGGGCACCGAGGGAAAATTCCTTTCCACGTACCACAGAGATGATGCGGGCGGTTACTTATGTGGTGAGAAAAGCGCAAAGCTTAAACCGCCCGGTTGCCATTAACCTGAGTTTTGGCAATACCTATGGAGCACATGACGGCAGTTCTCTTTTAGAACGTTTTTTGGACAATGCAGCGGAAATCGGCAGAACGGTTATCTGTGTGGGAAGCGGAAACGAGGGAGCTTCGGCAGGACACCGGGAAGGAAGAGTAAATGTAGGAGAAATGGCGGCAACGGAGCTTTCCGTGGGAGCCTATGAAACGGCTTTCAGTGTGCAACTCTGGAAAACCTATACGGATGTGTTTCGCATTACACTGCGATCGCCGGGCGGACAGGAATTTTCTTTTTCAACGGAAAAAGGCGGTGAAATAACCTGGGAAGCAGAACGGACGAGAATACTTATTTATGTAGGGGAGCCGTCCCCCTATGCGGTGGAACAGGAAATTTATTTTGATTTCATTCCCGAAAATTTGTACATTTCTCCGGGAATATGGTCATTTCTCATTGGAACGCAGGAAAAAGAAAGCAGCTTTTATTTCTACCTTCCGTCCCAGGCTGCGCGCAATCAGAATACCCGTTTTTTTGAACCTAATCCCAATCTGACGCTGACCATTCCCTCCACGGCGTCGAAGGTGATTACCGTGGGCGCCTATGACAGTACCTACGACGCCTATGCCGATTTTTCCGGCAGGGGTTACCGGTATGCGGAGCGGGATATCGGTCTTTTGGCAGCAGGGGCTGCAAAACCGGACCTTGCTGCGCCGGGCGTAAACATTACGGCACCGGACATCTATGGCGGTTACCGGTCCTTCACGGGGACTTCTTTTGCAACACCCTTTGTGACGGGCGCAGCGGCTTTGCTCATGGAATGGGGCATTGTGCAGGGGAATGATGCGTTTTTGTACGGAGAAAAGGTAAAGGCCTATTTAAGACGGGGCGCACGAAAAATAAGAGGGGAAGAATTCTACCCCAACGACAGGGTCGGGTACGGGGCGTTGTGCGTAGCGGACAGTATACCGAAGAAGTAAAAAAATAGAAGATTTTGCTGATAGGATATATCTTTAATTAAAATAGGAAATTAGGCAATTTATTAAAAATATTGAAGAAAATATGGGTGTGTATTATAATTTTAATACTAAAGCAAAAGATGCATAAAAATGCTGCTCTTTCTAAAATTGCAATAAACATTAAGTAATGGGAGGCCAAAAGTGTAATGCAGGATGAAAAAATTAAGAATTCCAGTGAGCTGGAGTTTGCAGTTTTTTGTATTGAAAATACAGCGGCAAAGTTAGGTGTGGATGCAGAGCGGGTCTATCAGGCATTTACGGAAAAGAGTGATATTTTAAATGGTTATATTGTGCCGGAATATGAAGTGCTGCATACTCAGAGCAAGGAATATATTGTAGATGACCTCCTTAATGTGATGAAAGAAAGAGGGGTGAATGTATGATTCTATACCATGGTTCTTTTTTAGAAATTACTAAGCCGGATTTGGTTCATTCCCGTTTAAACGTAGACTTTGGGCGAGGGTTTTATGTTACACCATTACATGAACAAGCGGCAAAATGGTGTGGAAAGTACAAACGTCGTGGAAAAGACGGCATTATATCATGGTATGAGTATGATGAAGGCCGGGAAGGTGAATTGAAAATATTGAAATTTGATTCTTATTCCGAAGAATGGCTGGATTTTATTCTGAATTGCCGAGGAGAAAATGATTCGACAGATTACGACCTTGTTGTAGGTGGTGTTGCCAATGATAAGGTGTTTAACACGGTAGAGTTGTTTTTTGATGGGTTGATTGATAAGACAGAAGCCATTAAACGTTTGCGTTATGAAAAACCGAACCTGCAAATTTGTTTCCGAACAGAGAAAGCACTGTCGTTGCTGAAGTTTGAAAGGAGTGAAAGACTATGACGGCAAATCCGGTTTTACTTCAGAAGAAATACAGTCGTATCATAGAACGTTTTGCAAAGCAGCAGGGACTTTCGCTGGATGAGGCATTGAATTTCTTTTATTATTCTGAAGTCTATCGGTTGATTCGGGACGGCGTATCGGATATGCATTGTATGAGTGATGAGTACCTTACAGAGGAACTGCAACAGGAATATGCCGAGAAAAGCATTAAACAATAAGATACAGTAATATGCGGCTTTAAGCCATTTTTGTGGCAAAAGCCGCATATTTTTTGTGAATTTGCTGGAAAGTTATATAGACAACTAAAAACGGATTTTGCGTTTATATAGTTGAATAAATTCATACAATGTGGCATAATACAATATATAAAAACAAAAAGACTGTGAATAAGAGGAAACAAACATGAGACTTTTGAAAATCAATATAAAAAATATGCCGCGTTTCAGAGAGGATATAGATATCGATTTTATTACGAAACAGAGAGTAGCAGAGGACGATAAAGAAAAACTGTTTCATATTTTTTCTAATATTTATGCAAACCAGGTACTTTCTTTTATTGGTATCAATGCATCAGGAAAGACGACCATCTTAAAAGTTATTTCCTTTGTCATAAATATGCTTAATAATGAGGCACTGAACAGTATTAAGTCAAAAGAAATTTTAAATGACCTGGCAGAGAAGGAAAAAGTGAAAATTACAAGCTTTTTTTACAATGAAAATTGCATCTATAAGCTTGAAACAGTTATTACAAAAGAGATAAATCCGGTAGACAAAGAAGAAAAGCTGGTAATATCGGAAGAAACTCTTTGGGAAAAAGATGCAGTGAAAGTAAAGACTAAGAAGAGCTTGTTTGATTTTGAAAATACAGATATTATAATAGAAAGAAATCAAAAAGAACAATTCTTATTAAGCGATGTCAGCGTAATGATTGCAATAAACAAGAAAAAACAATCTAACTTTCCGATTAGGGACATGTTGAAGTGGACGAATCATAATATGCTGAACATACTGGGCATATTTCCTAAGGAGCTTCTTACATTCCTGGACCCGAGCATTGAATATTTTAAATGTAATACGGAAAAGAAGCCGGCGGACATTCGCCTGAAATTTTATGCTTCGGACGAGATTATACTGAATAGTCCGCTGGAAATAGAAAAATATCTTTCTTCCGGTACTATTAAGGGTATTAATGTTTTTATGAATGCACTGCTTTGCTTCATAGAGGGCGGATACCTTATTGTGGATGAACTGGAAAATCACTTTAACGAAGAGATTGTAACGACGCTGGTCCGCTTTTTTATGAATCCCAGTGTTAATAAAAATGGAGCCACCTTGATTTATTCTACACACTATTCTGAACTATTAGATGAGTTTGAAAGAAATGATTGCATTTACATCATCAGAAATCGGGGAGGTATATATGCTGAAAATTTATCGCTCATATTAAAGAGAAATGATATTAAGAAGAGCGAAGCATACGAAAGCGGATATTTAGAGGGGACTGTGCCTGTGTATGAATCTTATCTGGCACTAAAGAAAGTTCTTTCCAGTGTAAAATTACAGGGGGATGATAATGGCAAAATATAAAGCATGTATTTGCGAGGGCGGCGCAGAGAGAGCTATATTGGAGCTGCTTTTAGAACAGGACAAGCTGATTTTTTCAAAAGAGGAATTGCTGGAGGAAGAGATTATTAATTCAAGAAGGGGGAAGGATTTTGAAGAAAGGTATTTGAGGAAAGAATTTTCAGGGAAAATAACGGTGTATAGAGTATTGGATTCTCGAAGAGAAAATTTCAAAATAAGCAAAGCCTATCAAAATAAAGTAGATATTGTAAATGTAATTACCGCACCGGAGATAGAAATGCTTATCATTTGTAATGAAGGAAAATATAAGGACTTTGAGAAAAGAAAAAATATGTCCCCCAGTGAATACTGTAAATCTATTTTAAGATATAAGGATGTAAAGAGCGTTTCGTTTGTAAAAGAATATTTTTCCGATATAGCGGTGCTTGAAAGAAGTCTTCATGAATATTGCAAGATATCAAAACGCAGAAAAAATGAAAAGACTCTATGGGATTTATTAAAAGTCAATAATTAAGGAATTAATTTAGGTGATGGAGGAAAGAAAATGGCAGAGTTAGAAAGCAGTAAGGATTTGATTAGTGTATTGTGGAGCGGGGCTGATATTCTGCGCTCCAAAATGGATGCAAATGAATACAAGGATTATTTATTGGGGATTGTCTTTTATAAGTATCTTTCCGATTCCTTTTTAATAAAAGTATATGATTTGATTTATGATGAAAAACCACAGAATTTGAAAATAGCATTGGAAGCATATAAAGAAGCACTTGCAGATGACAGCGCAGAGGAATTGATAGAACAGATAAAATCAGAGTGCCATTATGTAATTGAACCGGACCTTACATACACGTGTTTTGCAGATGCGGCAAGGACAAATTCATTTAATCGGGAACAGTTGCAAAAAGCTTTTAACAATATTGAACAGAGTGACCCTTTGTTTGCGGATTTATTTACAGATATTGATTTGTATTCCAATCGTTTGGGAACCGGGGACCAAAAACAGAGCGATACCATATCCAATTTAATTAAGGAAATTGATAAGGCGGATTTATTAAATTCCGATGCAGAAATATTGGGTAATGCATATGAATATCTGATAGGTCAGTTTGCTTCGGAAACGGGTAAGAAAGCAGGAGAGTTCTACACACCTCAGGCTGTATCAAAAATATTGACGAAGATAGCTATAGCAGGACAGGAAGAGAAAAGAGGATTATCGGTATATGACCCCTGTATGGGTTCCGGCTCGCTGCTGCTTAATGCGAAAAAGTATTCTGCAGAGCCGAATTATATCAGATATTATGGACAAGAGTTAAATACCTCAACTTATAACCTGGCACGGATGAATATGATTTTACATGGAATCTCTCCGGACAACCAAATGCTCCGAAACGGTGATACATTGGATGGGGACTGGCCGACCGGCGAAGAAACAGATTTTAATATGGTATTGATGAATCCGCCGTATTCTGCTAATTGGAGTGCGGCAGCAGGTTTTTTACAGGATGAGCGTTTTAGTGATTATGGCGTGCTGGCACCGAAGTCTAAAGCAGACTATGCCTTTTTGCTGCATGGACTTTATCATCTGAAAAGTAATGGAACAATGGCAATCGTACTGCCTCATGGAGTTCTTTTCCGTGGTGCGGCAGAGGGCAAGATACGAGAAAAACTTCTTCGTTCCGGTAATATTTATGCAGTAATCGGATTGCCGGCAAACCTTTTTTATAACACATCCATTCCTACTTGCATTATTGTATTAAAAAAACATAGGGATGGTCGAGATGTTCTTTTCATAGATGCATCACAGAAATTTGAAAAGGGTAAGAAACAGAATGCCATGACGGATAAACATATTGAGTCTGTCATGACCCTCTACAGTAACAGGGAGACAGTTGATAAAGAAGCGTACCTTGCAAGTTTTGAAGATATTGAGAAAAATGATTTTAATCTGAATATTCCACGGTATGTTGATAATTTTGAAAAGGAAGAGGAAATCGATTTAAAGGAAATTCTGACCAGTATGACCAACACAGACAGGGAATTGGAGCAGGTGCAGAACGAGTTCGTGGCACTTCTCAAAGAACTGACATCGTCAGATGCAGAAATCATGCAGTCGTTGAATGAACTGATTGGAAAAATGGAGGGGTAATGGATATGGCAAAACCTAAAATTAGATTCAAAGGGTACCAGGACGATTGGGAACAGCGTAAGTTGTCAGAACTAACTACTATGCACGCTCGTATCGGATGGCAAAATCTGAGAACATCAGAGTTCTTGGATAACGGCGAATATATGCTTATAACAGGAACAGACT
>Ga0129312_1000559_pt1 | contig 29862 bp, 26 predicted proteins | sample O827metagenome_FD_94434 | JGI IMG/M metagenome (GOLD analysis project Ga0129312, IMG submission 94434) | Orangutan group fecal microbial communities from Wisconsin, USA - O827 metagenome | ecosystem: Host-associated > Mammals > Digestive system > Large intestine > Fecal | place: USA: Wisconsin... | reverse complement strand
CGCACTCAGGCTCATGCTCAGATAGCGCCGTATTTTGCGCTCCAGCGTAAAGTAGGGGTCGCACCGCCGTGCCATGTAGCCGCGCATCATGCCAGCCGTGCCCAGCTCCATCTCGTAGAAATCACACTCGGCGCACCCGGGCAGATACGCGCTGAACGCCGCCTGCAGCTCCGCCGTGGTGCTGCGGTGGATGATCTCCGCCGTGGCGGGGAAGGTGTACGCTTCCACATAGATATCCCGCAGGTTCTCGCTCAGCTCGGTCACCGCCAGCTGCAAAGCCGTCTCCACCGCGTAGAGGTACACCGGCGAGGGGGCATTTGCCGCCAGCGGCCTTACCGCGCCGAACTGCCTGCTGAACATCATGCCGATCAGCTCGGTCAGCACGCCGTCCTTGGTGCGGAAAATATTCTGGAACGACCCGGCGGAAACATCTGCTTCCTTTAAAATTTCTGCCACCTTGGTGTTCGTGTAGCCTTTTTCCAGAAAAAGCCGGACACAGGCGGTCAGGATCCGCCGTTTTGCTTCTTTGCTGTCGTATCTGCGCGCCATTGGGAATCATCCTTTTCTATAATTGGTTTCTGACCCAATTATATATTGATTTGAAAATTGCGTCAAGTAAACTTTTAAGGGCGTATTTTGGGCAGTTTGACGGTTTTCAAAAACTTGAAACATCTCATCGGGATGCGTGACTGCAAGAGGAAGTCGGAAATATGGGAAAAAGAATGCCCACTCGTCTGAGAAGTTCTCAGGGGGGTGGGCAGTTCTGTATAATGGCGTTTTTATATGTCACTTGCCACTTTTAGCATGGAGGTTGCCATTTGGGGAATGAAGTTTCCACTTTTTATATGGCAAGTTTCTGCGCTTTCCGCATTGCTTTTCACACTTTCCGTACAACTCCGTGGTGCTGTCCGCGGTCTCTGGCGGCTGCTTTTCTCCACAAAGCATGACCTTGGCAGAGAAAACGCCATTCTGATGGGTAAATGTGCTTGCACCGCCGGTTTTTTCTGCAATATGCTGGACAGACTGGATGCCGATCCCGTTTTCCTTTCGCTTGGACGAGCGGAAGAGCCCGCTTTTTTCGTTGACTTCACCGTCAAATGCGTTTTCCACTTCGACCAAAAGAAGCCGCTCGGCATGGACATACGCGGTGATCGCGATCTTGCGCCGGGCGGGTGCGGTGCGCAGGCTGGCTTCGAATGCGTTTTCCAGAAGATTAGACAGCACCAGACACAGATCGATCTCGTCCACAGGAAGCACCTGTGGTAAGTCGAGTTTGGCACAAAAGGGAACACCCTCACGCTTTGCAAGGGCACAATAATAGCCGACAACACTGTCCGCTGCACGGTTTTCGCAGAAATTCATATCCAGATCCGGGATCCGGGAGACCGTTTTTGCAAGGTAAGCCTTCAGGTTATCCAGATCTCCTGCCTCGGCCAGTGCGGAGATCTGATTCAGCTGGTGGCGCATATCGTGCCGCGCCTGCCGGGCTTCTTCAATGGCGACTTTCAGGCTTTCATAGCGCTGCTGCTGCATGGAAAGAAACTGATTTTCCTGCTGCAACCTTGCATTCCGGTTAAGGCTGTTTGCCATCAGCAGAAAGATTGCATTGAACATGAACATCAAAAACAAAAGCGCGATGCTCATAACGATGTAGACCTGCAAGACCCGGCCTGTCTGAAGTGTTATCTGGTAGCGCGGGACCATAAAAAGGTTTAGCAGGATGAACACCATCGGAAGCACCCAGAACACATACCACGTCTGCGCAAAATTGTCATCCTCCACCATTGCGCGCACTGAGTGGGTAGAAGGATAATAGGCTGCAGCAGCGGTCAGCCAGCAGATCACGTTATAAAAAATGCAGGCGCTAAAACAGAACCACGGCTTGTCCGGCGGCAGCTGCAGCCGGATCGTGATTACCGTACCAACGGCGCGGGACAAGCTATTCAGGCACGCAAATACCGCGCAGACCGCCAGCGCGATGGTCCCGGATTTCCAGAGAGAGAGCCGCAGCGTTTTGAGATACAGGAAAATTGTCACAATCGTTATGAGCAGCAAGGGGAACGCGGTCGAGAGACCGAAATGATAGCAAAACAGCCCGCCGCCAAGGCAAAGCCCGAACAGCAGCGGCACCTCCCATACCGCAAGCTTTGCGGAAGACTGCTTCAGATAGGAGCGCACCGGAAAATACGCGAGCAGCAGGCCGGGAAACACAACGGTAAGCTCCAGGATCGGGCGCAGAACATCCTTCAACCCACACGCCCCCTTTGCAGCAGAAATTCCATAAACGCCTGTCGGGCGGCTTTCAAAAGCTCCTGACTGACATAGACCTGGCTGCCGTCCGTCATACAGAAGGCGGCATCCTGAAAATCGGCAGCATTCTCCATATTGATGATCGTACCGCGGCCACAAACAAAAAAGCGCGGGTCCTTTTTGAGCGGCTCTGTGAACGCCTTGAAACTCTGGCGCATGGCAAGCGTTTTGCCGGCAGTGGTGCGGATATTGATGATGTGGGCGAAATGCTCGGCGGATATGATATCACGATAGCGCAAATGGATGTCGCTGCCATCCACCTTCACCGTCAAAACCGGCTCTGGGCGGGGGAGTTTTGCGAGCATTTCATCCAACAGACCGGACAACTCGGCCTCTGAAAAGGGCTTGACCAAATAATGAAATGCCCGTACCTGAAACCCCTCGAGTGCATGGTCTGTCGAGGTGGTGGTAAAAACCAGAAGACAGTCTGCGTCTGTTTTCCGAAGTTCCTTTGCCGCGTCCATGCCGCTTAAACCATCCATATAAATATCCAAAAAAGCGGCGGTAAAGCGCTGCGCTTCTTCTGCCGCCAGAAAAGCTTCTCCGCTGTCAAATTCTAAAAGCTCTGCTTCTGTACCGCGCTGGCGCAGCTGCCGTGCCAAGCGCTCCTTCAGCAGCGTGCGCTCCGTACCAAGGTCATCGACGATCGCAAATCTCATGCTGTACCAAGAAGCTATTGTTATAGCTTCCAACCTCCTTTATAAACTCTTTCATCCTGATTATAGCACAGTTGCCCGGTTCTGTCGCAACAGAAACCGGGATTTCGTGCCGGAAACCGGGCTTTCGTGCCAAATGCCTTGAAAAGGCTGCGCCTGCCCGTATACTGAAGACAGAAAACCCCCCAACGACGGCAGAAGGAAAGGAGGGGTGTTGTGCATCGAATCGCCGTGCTGACAAACAGCATGGCGCAGGAAGCCTTTTTAGCAGAGCAGATCTTGCAGTTCTGCGCCGAGCATTGTTTGTTTCCCCAAATGGATTGTTACCGCGATCAGGAAAGCTTTTTTGAAGCCGCACACAACGAACCGCTGACCAATGCCTTAATCGCCCTGCCGGGTGTCGATGGCTTGAACGCGGTAGAGCATCTGCGCACACTTTGTCCCCAAACGCGCATCATCTGGTGCAGTGACCTGAATTTTTCGCTCCACGCCTTCCGGCTGCGCGCAGACTACTTTCTGCTCGAGCCGGTGACCGAAGACGCTTTACGGCAGGGCTTTTGCAGCTGGCTGGACAAGAAAGCGCCGCTCCGGTCTGACCGCAACGAACACAACAAGGAGAACGGTTTATGAAAAAGAGAAATATCATCCATTCTGCGTTAAGCCTGTCCCTGACAGCTGCCCTGTGCCTTTCCATGGCTGCCTGCGGCGGAACGCAGCCCCCTGCGGACAGCAGCGCCGCTTCGGCAGCTCCCGCACAGCCTGCTGCGGTACAGCCCGCGGCGGAGGAACCCACCTCTACGGCACTGCCCGTGAAAGCCCTGCACCCCAAGCAGGTAGATGAGAACCCCTACATGGCAAAGAGCGATGCAAACATTCATCACGACGGCTACAACACAGATTCAACGGATGAGATCCTGCCGCTTGCGATCTATCCCGAGATCAACGTTTCCTATGAGACAACGAATGCAAATGCTTCTCCCGCTATTTATTTTGACAGCTACGGTCATGCCGTTGTGCCGCTGCTTGGCGGCATCGCCATCCGGGATCTGAACGCCGAAGAAACAAAGACACTCGGCTATTTCTCCCCGAAGAAGCATGACGGCGGCGGTTACGTTATCCAAAGCTCCTACACCTTCTTGGACGCGTCCAACCGCATCGTCTGCCCCACGAGCAACAATCATGTGCTGATGCTCCGCGCAACAGACGAAAGCGGCAACGTGCTGCCCGAATTTGAAAAGGTGCTGGACATCGACATCAAGGCTGCCGCCGAGGCTGCACTTGGCAAGGAGCTGACCCAGAATCTTCTGTCCGTGGTCTTTGATTATGACGGAAACCTCTGGTTTGCAACGGGCGGCTTCCGCATTTATCCGCAGCGCCAGCAGCAGGGCGTCATCGGCTATATTGCCCGCTCGGCCATTGATGCGATCCTGAACGGCAAGCAGACAGACTTTTCAAAGGCTGTTTTTGTCCACGAACTGACCCCCGGCGAGGGCGCTGAAAACGGCATCGCCGCCTCCAAGGACGGTGCGGTGGTCCTGACCAACCAGAACTGCTATCTTCTGCGCGCAGAAGAAGGCGTAGACGTTGTATGGTGCACGCCCTATGAGAGCGCGGGTGCAAAGGTGAGCGGCGAAGGCGATAAGACCACCGGCGGCGGTCTTGCATGGGGCGGCGGCTGCTCTCCCACACTGACACCGAACCTTGTGCTGTTCACCGACAATCAGGATATCGTAAACCTTCTTGCGCTCGATATGAAGACCGGCGAGGTCGTGGCAAGCGCCCCGGTGCTGGATGACCTGCCCGAGGGCTATCAGGTAGCCGTTGAGAACTCTGCCATCGTCTATGACGACGGCAATGGCACCGTCAGCACCATCGTCTGCAACTGGTTTGGCGCGGGCAATGCAGGTCTGGCGGACCCCAACAACGACTCCTCCATCCAGAGCTACGCTAATATTTACGACCAGAACTGGCTCATGAAGGGCAACGTTATGATCGCCCCCGGCATCGAGCGCATGGACACCGTAAAGACCGCAAACGGCTACGAGATGAAGAGCATCTGGAGCCGAAACGACCTGAGCGACACCTCCATCCTGAAGCTTTCCACCGCAACGGGCTATATCTACGGCTATGTGCAGGATGTGACCACCGGGATGTGGCAGTACATCATTCTGGATTTTGAAACTGGCGAGACTGTTTTCACGATGGATGTTTCCAACAAGTACGGCTATAACAACATGGCCATTGGAATGTATGCCGGCAACAGCGGCAATGCGCTCTACTGCCCGACAGGCTATCTGGAACTGCTTCGTTTGCAGGACCGTTTCGTTTATCTGCCCGAAATGCCCTACCGCAAGGTCGATCTTGATCAGGCAGCAAGAAATGTCCTCTCGCAGGAACAGTTTGCGCAGGACGGCGGCGAAGGCACCGTTGCAAGCTGGCGCAACACTGTGACCGTCCGCAACGTACATCCCAACACCACGGTAGCTTTCCGCATGAATAACCTGTCCGGCAGCACCTCCGGTCTGACCCTCTACGCCTATGGCGTGGACGGCAAGCTGGCAAAGGTCGATCCTGCACTGTGGTCGATCACAGACGAGGACGGCAAGGCTGTAACGGAACTTACCGCCGGTACGCTCTATGAGCTGCACGTGACCGTCGCCGATGGCGGCGCTCTTGACCTGAGCGAGACGGAAAAGGAGATCAGGCTCTCCGTTGTACTCGGAAAATAAACATAAAACGCCCGCCCACCGTGTCCAAATCTCCACGGTGAGCGGGCGTTCCGCTTCCTTTTGAAGGCAGACCGCAAAGCCGATCAAGATCAAAAGCAGGTTCAAAAGCTGGGAAACCAGCGTGGCGATGGCAGCACCGGTAACGCCCATAGCGGGGGCACCCAGCTTTCCGAAGATGAGCAGATCGTTCAGCCCGGTGTTCGCCGCTACCGCGCCAAAACTTGCCCAAAAGGGGACAGCGGCGTGTTCCTTGCAGCGCAGCCATGCGGACAGAACAATGCCGGCATCGCAGGGGGTGCCGTCCCGCAGGGCTTCAAGGCGGGGAAGGTTCTCGCGGTAAAACGCCATTCTCTCCCTTGCCGCAGCAGGTACCTGCCAGAACAAAGTCTCCCCCGGTGCAAAGGCGCTGCGGAAACCGTCTATCCGTTCCTTGTCCATTATACCGTATTTTATCAGTACATTCCACCGCTTTATGCAGTCACATGGGTGGCATTCTCTTTCACTGAATTGATCGTATCCATCAGCTCACTGCCTGTTTTGCCATCAAACAGGCGGGTAAACAGAATGGGCTGGTCAAAGGGTGGTTTCATCAGAACCGCTTTGCTTTCCATATAACCGTTCTGCTCGATGTAATGAATGACCTTCTGCACAAATGCGATCTGCTTTGCATTCAGCGATTCGTCGTTGATGAACTTGGAAAATGCCTGCATGGCAGCATTGTGGTCCAGCTTTGCCACTTTACGCACCAGCAGACCAAAGGGCGTATCCCGAAACTCCCGTGCATAGTCCTCTTTGCTGCCAAGCTCACAGGTGAAGATATGTTCCAGCTCGGTATAGTCGCCCCGGGAAAGCGGAATGTTCTGGGTCAGCTTGTGGATGGCCAGCGTATCACTGCGGTGCTCCATGATGTAGCGGTTCACACGTTCCCGGTACTCGCCGAAATCGTAGCCGGAATCCAGCGTTTTGCCCTCGGTCTGTTCCAGTACCGGGTCGGCAAGGGCCGTGTAGACAGGCTTTTGCCCCTCGCCGCCCTCCACCAGAAACTTGATAAGCTCCCGCAGCTCCTGCCGCATTTCCTCAAAGCTGAGCAGATCATGCGAGGTCAAAAATTCGTCTGTCTGCACCTCCCGGATGAGGGGCAGCTTTGCCTGCACCTGCGGGATGGTAGCCTTCCCTTCCAGCAATGCCGCTGTGCTGCGCAGCTGTTTCTGGGCGCGGCTCAGCCCCGGTAGACCCTCCAGCTCACAGAGCAGCAAGCCATACACAAAGTTATCGAACCGCTTGGCGGCCTCATCTTTGTCGTCCAGCGAGATGAGCGGTGCCACCTCTTTCATCAGAGTACCCTTGTCCGTTTCGGTCAGGCTGACAAAGGCTCCCGGCTTTTGATAGTGTTCCACGGCCTGTCGGTGCAGCCGCACGGATACCAGCTCCGGGTTCAACGCTCCTACTTCGGCACGGCAGGTTTCTGTTAAAATTTTACGCCAGTTCTGGTATTTTTCGCCCCCATAGGCTCCATCCTGCAGCGCGGCGGCGATCCGCACCTGCTTGCAGAAAATGCTCTCGGACAGGCTTTTGGTGTCCGCGCTCTCGTAGCCGTTGGGTTTCTGACGGAAAAATTCAAAGTTGCCGCAGTAGTCGAAAATCAGAAACCGCCGTTTGCCCGTATATTCGCCGTCGATGGCATCCACGCAGGCAAGGGACGGGCAGAGCCGTGTACCACGGCCGATCATCTGCCAGAACTTCGTTTTGCTGCGCACTTTTTTAAAGAACACCAGATTCACGCACTCCGGTACATCAATGCCCGTGTCCATCATATCCACCGAGACCGCAATAAACGGCGGCTTGTCCGGCTGTTTGAAATCGTCAATGATGGACTGCGCATAGGTGTCATCGCAGACCACCCGCTGAATGAAGCCGGGATACTGCTGTTCCAACTGCGGATACAGCTTGCAAAAACGCTCCCGGATGAACTCCGCGTGACGCTTGTTCTGGGCAAAGATGATGGTTTTGCCGATGCGGTCGCCGCCCGCCACCTTGATGCCCCGCTCCATCAGGTCTTGCAGAACGGTGTCCACGGTGTTGGCGTTGAAGATGAACTTGTTCAGCTTTTCGGATGGGATGAAGTTGGGCAGGGTGTCGTCCTCGGCAAAATCGTCCTCGTAGCGAGCCTTATCCTCCGGTGAAAGCTGGTCGTAGTGGATGCCCTCTTCTGTGAATTTCGTCTTGACCTCGTAGTTGTAGTAAGGCACCAGCACATGGTCGGTGTAGACCGCCGTATCGTAATCGTAGGCATAGGTAGGAATGCCGTGCTCCATCTCGAAAAAGTCGTAGGTGTTGCGGTCCACATCGGTTTTCGGGGTGGCGGTCAGACCCACCAGAATCGCATCAAAATAATCAAAAATGGCGCGGTATTTCTTGAAAATGCTGCGGTGGCTCTCGTCCACGATGATAAGGTCATAATGCGCAGGTGAAAACAGCGGCACGCCGTCCTTGGTCTTGGCGTTGTCGATGGCGTTGAGCATGGTGGGATAGGTGGAAAATACGATGCGCGCGGCCTTATCGTCCTTGGAGGAGCACAGATTGCACAGCGACTGGTCCGGCAGATACTTTTTGAAGTCGTCCTTTGCCTGCTTGACCAGCGCGGTGCGGTCGGCCAGAAAAAGCACGTTGGTCACATGACCGCCGCGGCTCAGCACATCGGTCAGGCTGGATGCGGTGCGGGTCTTGCCTGTGCCAGTAGCCATGACCAGCAGATTGCGCCGGAAGCCCTGCGCGATGTGGGCGCAGACAGCCCGGATGGCGTTTTTCTGGTAATAGCGGTCGGTGATTTTATCGTCGATTTCAATGGTGTCCAGCGGTTTTTTCTCGGTGCGGCGGTTCATCAGTTTCTGTAAATCGTCCTTGCAGAACACCCCGCTCACGGCACGCTGCGGGCCGCTCTGCTCATCCCAGAAATAGGTGGTGTAGCCGTTGGTGGTAAACAGCATCGGACGGCGGCCAAACTTCTGCTCCAGACAGTTTGCATAAAGCTGAGCCTGCTTGCGCCCGATGTTGGGGTCCTTGGTGCTGCGCTTGGCCTCGATGACCGCCAGCGGCTTGCCATCCTTGCCCATGAGGACATAATCTGCATAGCCTTTCTGCCCCAGCACGCCGTTCATGTTGTCCACTTCGTACTCCACCCGCACATCGGCATCCGGCCCGGTGAATTTCCAGCCCATGGCCTTGAGGTCGATGTCGATGATCTTCCGCCGCGTCTCGGCCTCGGTCAGGTCGGCGGCGGTGAAGCTGCGGCTTTGCTGGTTCTGCTGTTTGCTGGCCGTGTACGCCGTCGAAAGGCTCTCTACCTGCTTGCGCAAGGCTTCCAGTTTGGCATCTTTTTCTTCCAGCAGGCTTTCCTGCTCCCGGATCTTCCGGGTGTCCAGCTCTACCTTCTCGCCGGGGATGGCGGTTTCATCAAAGGAGCGCTCCACATAGTCCGTGCCGTAGCAGTAATCCACCCATTGGATGAAGTCGAACAGCCCCCGCAGGCTGAACACTGCATCTGCCGCCGACACATTATGCCCTGTATGTACCGCCAGATTGCCCGCCTTCACGATGCTGGGCAGCACGCTCCACACATTGCGGTCCACCGCGAACCGGAAACTCGGCTCGTGCAGCAGGGATTGCAGGTTGTCCTTGTAGGGCATCGTGATGGTTTTATCTGCCGCATACACCCACTTCACCGCCAACTCCAACGCCTTCCGGCATCCCACCGCGCACATCGCCGGGGAGGTGGAGAACACTTTCTCGGCCTCAATGGCAGAATTAGCGAAGAGGGAATATTCGGGTTTTGTGGAGAGATAGGAGAAGTTGGACATGGTGGGGCTCCTTTCTGCGATTATTGGCAATATTTCTGCAACTCCGGGAATGTATCACTTGCATCCCGAATCATCCGACGTTTGAATGCTGCAAATGGTGCATTCCATTTCAGTTTCATCATGATGGAACATTCAAGGTCTTTCTTATCCTCGCCATCTGCTGAAGCGTATTCTGTTACACATTCCTCAAACCGGTTCAACTCTTTTGACAGCTGCGTCCGAATGATTTTCGCTTCTTCGATTTTTTGCATGGTAGAACCGTAATACACCTCATTCAACAAGGCAACGGTGTTTTTTGTTTCCACGCTATCATCCAAGGCGGTAATGTCTAGTGTATCCGCTTCAAAAGGTTCAACGTGTCTACGAAAAGCGATTTTTTCATCGACAGCGACCTTTGTACAGTCCAGAATCGGGGTAAACCTGTCGTTTTTGATATTATTACAATGACTGCACGATAGGAACAAATTGTTCCAGTCGAACATCAGCTCCCTGTTTTTTCGGTGTGGCACAAGATGCTCAATTTGTAAGCTGCTCAAGCCCTTTTGCTCACACAGGTAACATTTATGTGCAAACATCAGCCCCAAGGCTTTATTTACTTCAGGGGTGTTATAGGTTCCAGAACGCTTCGCTTTTTCTCGTTCCAGTGATGCAACCGCAGCTCTTGCTTCATCGCTGTCTTTTCGTTCTATCTTAACCATCAGGAAACCTTCTTTCCTTCGATTTTTTCAAGAACATCTGTTGCATCGTTTAACTCCATCCGAAGATCAGCTCGTTCGGCTCGTTCTTCATCGGAAAGGTCAGCGCGTCCATAAAGCTCTTGGTAACGCTCTGCTTTTTTCTTCAACTCATCAGAGTAAGCGTCGGCATCCAAATATCCTTCTGCAATGTCGTCCACAGAATAGGCCGAAAAGTCGGTGAACTGTACCTGCTTTTCCAAATCATAAATGCAGACATTGCTGATGGAGTTGAGGATATAGGCCGAATGCGTCGTAATAATAAACTGAATGCGCGGGAAGAATTCTGTTAGGAAAGGCAGAATTTTACGCTGAAGCTCCACATGAAGATGTGTTTCTAACTCATCAATCAGTACGACGCCCTCCACGTCATACTGGCTCAGCTCACCCTTCAACAGCCAGTTGCGATCCATGCGGAGAATCAAGTCTGCTACGATGCCAATAATTGCAGAATAGCCGTCGGAAAGTTCGTCTAAGCCGTACGGGTTGCGGCCTTTCTGTTCAATCAGGAAGTTATAATTTTTGTAGTCATACCGCAATTCAATTGATTCATCATCCAGAAGAACCCGCAGTGCATCCCGAAAGCGCAAAAACCACGACGCAATCTTCGCCTCAGTTTCTAAATCGTCCTCATTTCTTGCATACGCTTGCTGGGTCTTGAGGTGAACCATATACTTCAGAAGAATTTTCGACGGTTCCGAATTAATCGGGTACTCCGTCTCAAGCTTAACGTCTTCTGCCCCATGAACACGCTGAATTTTTGAGGTTCGGTCTGCCGCAAAGTAAGCAGTAATAAAATTGCCTTGTGCATAAAGAGATTCCAGAGTGTTTTCATCCGAAAACAGTAAATTACACCCGCTCATGTGCTGTTCTGCCATCTGCGAGATTTCTTCTATGCTCTCTTGGGCCTTTATTTTTTCTCGGTCTGTTTTGGCGTTATTATAATTTTGGCGACAACTTCTAATAGCTTCCGGATAATCCCATTTTACGATTCTCCACATTCCGTCGTTAATCATCTGTAGATGATTTCTTACGGCTTTTAGAACGGACGTCTTGCCCGACCCATTTTTACCAGTCAGGATAAGATGCTGGCGCTTTTCAGGGTTCAACTTAATTTCAATGTTTTTCAGGTGTCGAACCTCATTGATGTGGACACTTGTAATAAAATGTTCCATAATATCACCTCTGACCGTTGCTTAATTGCTTAAATGTCTGCCACATTGCAGCATACGCTTCTGCTCCAACCAGTTCTTTTAGCAGTTGCTCCCGAAGCTCAGGTTTCAGCTTTTGAATCGAGTTCTTTGCCTTGATTGCATCAAACTTTGCATTATTGTAATCTCTTTCTTCTTCAAAAGTCATCATCGTATGCTCCTTTCGTGGTAAAATGTTCTGTTTAACGTTATTATACCGCCAAAATCCGCTATTGCACACCCTTTTACCCAAAATATTCCTGCATCAGCGCCTTTTTCATCAATTCCAACTTATCAAGGCTCTTCTGCACGCTCTGCTTCTGCTGGTCTACACGCTCCACAAAGGCGGCAAACTGTTTTTGAAGAGAGATAGGTGGAATCAAAATCGGCAGAGAGAGTATATCTTTATTGGAAATATTCGCCTGTCGGATGCCGCGGCTAATTCCTGTGAGTCGACCTTTAATTTGGGGGAATTTCAGTAGTTCGGAAAGGTATATACCATTCAACGTTTCTTTTAACTCCAGTTTGGCATTACGCTGATTTAGGTAATACTCACTATAGTCATTTCCCAGAATGCATACATTTCCGTAATCATTTTTGCCTACTGTCCCTGTAAGAGATATGACTAAATCTCCCGGATGCATTTTATATCGTTCTAATGTTGAATCATCGTGCCAGTAAACCATATTAGTCGGCTGAAAATATCCGGAATTGATATTTCCAATCCTTAATACTGGAATACCCTTTGCTCTAAAGCCATCACTTTTAAATGCATATCCTCCAATAATAGTAAGATGCTTTTCAAGTCGTTCTATCGGCCAGGTTGCTATATTTGCAACGGGGTCCCCAAACATCTCCACAAACCGTGCCTTTACCAACTCGTCCAGTTTGGCAAGCTGTTGTTTGCGAAGAGAAATCAAGGCTGTCACTCTGTCTAAGTTTGCAGCAATTCTTTCTTGCTCCATTAAATCTCTAATCGGAATTTCCGTTTCTTCAAGCGTCTTTTTGTTAATGGCTTTGAATGTACTTCCTGTTCCTTTTGCGTTTAGTTCTTCAATTTTAGAAGAAATTCCATACCAGAGATATTTTGTCGTACAAATTGCTTCATCCGCAGAAATTGACGCAAGTCCTCGGCCGATACAACATTCACAATCCGCAATATTCATTGCGCCAATTGGTGCGCGAACAGAAATCAATATCTCGCCCGGATGTGCAATTTTTGTTGGAGCATTACACCACACGCGAATATTTGGATGTATTTCTCCAAAATCAGCATTTCCCTGAAAAAATGGGATTCCGTCCCCGGTATCATTATAAGAGCTCGAATCAGGTGATTGTCCCATATTCAACTTGCAAACCTCTCCCAACTTTGCCATCACACCATCTCCTCCAGTTCTGCCAGACCCTTGGTGATCTCCATTTCCAGCTCATGCAGGTCGGCCAGAATCTCCGTGGTCGAGGGATACTCCACCGGCACATACTCGGTCTCCTTGTACTTATTGATGGACAAATCATAGCCGTTGGAGGCAATTTCCTCTTTGGGCACAAAGAAGCTCTGCTCGGTGCGCTTGCGGTCGGCCTCAGCATCAAGATTATGGAACCGGGCGATGATGTCCGGGATGTCGTTTTCCTTCACCTCGGTGCGCTTGTCGTCCAGCGAGAAGCCGTCGGCTTTCATATCGTAGAACCACACCTTATCGGTGCCGCCCGCGCCGGTCTTGGTAAACACCAGCACCGCCGTGGACACGCCCGCATAGGGCTTGAACACGCCGGAAGGCATGGAAATGACCGCCCGCAGCTGATGGTTTTCAATCAGTTCTTTTCGGATGCTCTGGTGCGCCTTGCTGGAACCGAATAAAACGCCGTCCGGCACGATGCAGGCGCAGCGTCCGCCGGTTTTGAGCATCCGCAGAAAGAGCGCAAGGAAAAGCAATTCTGTCTTTTTGGTGTTGGTGACGGCTTTCAGGTCATCGTTGATGCTCTCGGCATCCACAGTGCCCTTGAATGGCGGGTTCGCAAGGCAAACGGTATACTTGCTGCAAATGGAGTTTTGCTTCGACACGCTGTCCTTGTAGTCGATTTCCGGGTTCGTGATGGAGTGGAGCATCAGATTCATGGCCGAAATGCGCAGCATGGTACGGTCCATGTCAAAGCCGGTGAACATCGGCCCTGCAAAATGCTGCCACTGCTCCGGGGTCATGGTGTCCTCGTAGTGGGCGCGGAGATATTGCGCACTGGACACCAGAAAACCTGCCGTGCCGCAGGCCGGGTCACAGATAAAATCGTCGGGTGTAGGCTGCACCAGTTCCACCATCATGTCACGGATGTGTTTGGGCGTGCGGAACTGGCCGTTCTGCCCCGCTGTTGCCAGTTTGCCCAGCATATACTCGTAGAGGTCGCCCTGCATATCAAGGTCGGCGATATCGTGGGTGTATAGATCTTCCAGCCCGGTGATGATCTTCTGCAGCACCTGTGGCGTGGGGATCAGGAACATCGCATCGTCCATATACCGCGCAAAGGCGGTGTTGCCCTCATCCGGGCGGGTGGGGTCGTCCTCGATCTCCACCAGCTCGCCGTTTGCGTCAAAGTCCGGCAGACGGCCATACTTCATCTTTTTGATGGCCGGGAACACCCGCTGCTGCATGGTCAGGAAAATTTCGCGGGAGTCCTTGTCCTTGAAGCGGCTCCACCGCATAGACTGCCCTGCTTCGCTGGCCGGGAAGATGTGCTCCATCTTTTCGCCCGCCATGTTCTCAAAATCTTCGGTGGCAAGCTCTTTCTCGTCCAGTGACCGGATGAACATGAGATAGGTCAGCTGTTCAATGACAGTCAGCGGATTGGTGATGCCGCCTGCCCAGATGTCCGTCCAGATCTTGTCTACCTTATTTTTAATGGCTCCTGTTACCATGCGCTCCTCCCGAATGTTTGCCAATCGCAAACGCTTTGCATCTTGAATTTTTGGTGATAATATCACAATTTTATTATAGCAGTGTATGATTGCATTTTCAACGTAGAGTGTTTAGCGGAAGTGCTTTCTTGATCGCAAGGCAAGAAATCAGTGAAACGTTAAAACAGCAATTTGCGATATACAATTCAACGCTGTTGCTGTTGCATGAAGAAGTTGAATTGCTATAAAACGGTAAAGTGGATTTTATCTGCTTTGCCGTTTTTTCTTCACATCTGGACTCCAACATGCCTTTGTGCTATTCAGCGATTCCATCGCGCAGCCTGCGCCGGGACGGTGCAGATTTGAAAGGGGTTGGGATTTCCCAACAAGTAGTTTGCAGAGCAAAGTTCGCGTTTGCGAGCGGCGCGCAGCAATGAAAGCCCCAGTGGGGCTTTTAAGCGACAAAACGGTCTTGTGCCAGCAAGATGGAGGGGCTTTGCCCCGACAAGCTCGGCTCACGATGCACAGAATGCAGACAATGCAAGGAAAAACACGGCTTTCCCGCCGGTGTGCAAAAAGTGTGCAAAAGTGTGCAGAACCCCAGAAAATAGAAAATCCCACGAGAAATCTTACGATTCTTCGTGGGATTTTGGTGCGCTCGAGGGAACTCGAATCCCTGGCCCTCTGATTAAAAGAATGAGTCATTTGGTAAACGGTCGTTTGCGGTCGTGCCATTTTATATAGATTTATCGTTATTTTTATTTGCGGTCGTGTGTGTTCGTTTCCATTTATTTGTGGTCGATAAGGCACAAATAAGGCACATTCCGGTGTGCCTTGCATCCGATAAACGGGACAGCACGCAGCCCATCATAGAGAAAGCAGCCCACAGGCCCGGCGGAATCATCCCCGCCCCCTGTGGGCTGCTCTGTTTTTATGCGTGGTTTTCGTCCCGGATACGGGTGAACACATCCGTCAGGGCATCCGATGCAGCAGCGTCCGCCGACCGGATGAACCCGGCGTAAATGTCCGTGGTGGTGCTGGTCTTGGCATGACCCAGACGGCCCGACACCGCCGTGACAGGCACGTGGGCCGCTATCAGCAAGCTGGCGTTGGTGTGCCGCAGACTGTGGAAGTGTACCGGCGGGAGATCGTGCGCAGCGAGGAAGCCCGGGAACCACGTTGTCACCGTCTTGGGGTCGATGGGTGCGCCGTTCCACTTGGTGAATAGCAAATCATTCTCCACCGTTTTCCCTGCAATTTCCACACGCCGAACCCATGCCGTGCCCATCCTGAGCCGTTCCGTCCGTTGGTGCTGGCGGTATTCCCGCAGCAGCTGCACACACTCCGGGCCTATTTTGATGCACCGCCGGGAGCGTTTCGTTTTGGGCGTGGTGAATACAGTGCCCTTGCCCGGGATGTATTGCACGTTCCGCTCTATGGACAGCGTGCCCGCGTCCAGATCCACATCACACCAGCGCAGCCCGCAAATCTCACTCCGCCGGGCACCGGTGAACAAGGCCAGCTGTGTGATCACGCTGAACTGTGCCGGTGCATCCTGCAAAGCTTCCAGCAGCCGGGCAACGTCCTTTTCTTCCAGCGCCTGCACGTCTATCTCTTCGGCTTTGGGCGCTTCCGCCCGCTTGCAAGGATTCTCAGGTACAAGGCCCCATTGCACAGCCTTGGTGAACACGCTGGACAGCATCCGGTGATAGTGCTGCACCGTGTTCCCGTTGAGCCTGCCGCCGTCCTTGACGTGCTCTGTGAACGCCTTGGAGAGGGGAAGCCCCACCACCCCGGCCACCTTTTCCGCCGTGGTCTGGCTTACGTGTGCGCCCCGGTGTACGTTCCGCATGGTATCATCCCCAATGCCCGCCGCCTTGGCGATCTGGCCCCGCTTGCCGTGCGGCAGCAGTTCCAGCAGGGCAGGCGTTGCGGTATAGGTGCTATCTTCCCGCACGCCCTGTTCCTCTAGGTTCGAGTAAAAGGCCATCAGGTGCGCCGGTTTCACTTGGCACACTTTCAGTTGCCCCAGCCCGGCGGAGATACGCGGCACCAAACGCCGGTAGTTGTAAACCGTCTTGGGCTTTAACTTCTTTTCTGCGTACTCGGTGAACCATCGTTCTATCAGGTCGTCCACCTTCATGGACGCATCCAGCAGCACACCGGCATGCACTTCCCGTTCAAAGGCTTCCGCCTGCCGCTGCAATTCCTTTTCCAGCTTCTTCCCGGTCATGCCCGGCGGCGGGGTAAACGTCCGGTTCACCATCACTTGACGGCCCCGCCGGTCGTAGCCGTTGGAAACCCGGATGCAGTAAGAGCACGTGCCGTCCTTCTTCATCCGCTTTATGATCTTTGCCATGTGTCCACCCCGCTTCCTGCCGTCCCGCCGGGCTTCATTCGTCCTTCATGTAGGCGGCCACACGGTCGAACAAGGGCAGATACTGGCCCTCTATCCGTGCAAAGATAGCCGCCGCCGTGGCTTCATCGTAAACGTGAGAGGTCAAATTGCGGTCGTTCAGCAGCTCCACCCATGCCTTTTGATCGTCTATCATGCCAAAGGCAAACGCCTGTTTGATAACTTCCTTCGGGCTGTTGATGTTGGTATAGCCTTGGTCAAGCAGATATTCCCGCATGGTTTTCCATGCCAGTTCCGTGCAGAACTCAAAGCGCTGAATGGTGCCATCCCGCACCGAATCAAGAGGGAACTTCTTGTAATCGTCCAGCGCTTCCCGCAGCCGGGCCACAGCCGCGGTAAAGCGGTCGTATTTTTCGTGCAGCTTGTCCATCAGTTCAACACCATCCCTTTCGATGTTCGCAAGAAATACAGGCTCCATGCCGTCCGTGATATGCACGATGTCAAATTTCAGCAGGGTGGGCAGCTCTTCGCAGCATATCCAGAACTCGGCCCGGTTATCCTCTGGCATCCCGTACACGGCCAAATCAATGTCACTGTTGGGCCGATTGTCGCCCCGGGCCCGGGAGCCGAACAGCACGAGCCGCTTTGCGCCAAACCGCCGGGCCAGTGCTGCAAGCTGATTATAAAGCTCTTCCATCTTCTCACCTGTCATAATCTTTGTGCATTCTGTCCCGCAGCCGTCCCCGATCGGGCCGCGATCGGTGCAAGAGAGGGGGCAACTTGCACAAATCGCAGCGGCACCGGCACGCTCTGGCAGCGGTCAGGCATCCCGCCGGGTGGTTATTCTTTCGGTTCGTCCGTGGCTGCATCATCCGCAGCAGGCCCGGCGGTTTGGCTCTTGATAGCTTCCAATTTCTTCATAGCGTTGCTATCTTGGTAACGCTCAATCTCCGTTAGTTCCCGCAGCCGCTCGACCGCTGTGCATTTTCCTTCCTGATTCAGACAGCAAAAATACTCCATCAGTTCAACGGTCTGTTTACTGGAAGTGTCGATAAAAGGATTCTTTGCCAGCCGTTCAGAGCCCCGCAGGTAATCGGAAATCAAAATAGAATCGAAGTCCCTCGCTTCTGTTTTTGTTTCACCATACAGGGCATTCATATCCACGTCCAGCGCGTCCGCAATCTTCTTGACAGTTTCAATTTTGGGGTTTAGCTTTCCCGACTCGTACTTTCTGACGGTCGATTGGTCAACGCCCATTCGCGTACCAAGTTCTTTTTGGGTCATTCCACTCGCTAGGCGGAAAGCCTTGATTCGTTCACCAATGGTTTCGCCTGAAATCGCAACCGGCTTACTCATAACCGCACCCCCTTCTATTGGCAGTATACCACAGCTGTCCGCGAAAAGGAACAAAAATATCTCAAAGAATATTGACAGGAACAAAAATATCTGTTATTCTACTACACGAAAGATACAAAAGTATCTGTTGAAAGGTGGAATAAAACACAATGGCAAAATCAATCATCGTTGACCGCGTGAAGGTTATCGCCGAAATGGCCCGGCAGGATGTGACCTGTGAAGAACTGATGCAAAAGGCCGGTGTGGGCCGCGCCGCAATCTGGAAGATGCGCAAGGGTCAACCCGTCTGGCGCACCACAGCCGCCCACGTTGCCCGCGCTCTGGGTGTCCCCGTTGAAAGCCTGTTGGAAGAATCCGGGAAGGATGTGTGATAGATGGGCGAGTGCATCAGCTATTCCCGTGTCGCCATCGTGGCCCCCGTCAAGAAAGCCGCTGAGCTTTACGGCCTGTCGCCGTATTATATCCGCAGGCTTTGTAAAGAGGGCAAAGTTCGGTACGTCAACGCCGGGCACAGGTGGCTTGTCAATCTGGACAGCCTTGCCCGCTATTTCGAGCAGGGCGACCCCGCCCCGGCGGAGCAGACCCCCGCAGCGCCCAGCGTCCGCCGGGTGTACGCTGACACGGAATTGAGGTGACGTTCACACATGGAACAGCGAGAGTATTTCACCTTCTTCCGGTCGTATTACGAAGCGTTCAGCATGCTTTCACCTCGAGTTCGTCTCGAGTTGTATGACGCTTTGTGTGAGTTCATGTTCAATGGAATCGAAAAAGAGTTAGGGAAAACCGCAAGTTCTCATTGGAAACTCATTAAGCCCATACTCGAAAGCAACAACAAAAACCGCGACAATGCGTTAAAGATAGGACGCAGCAAAAAAAGCGCCGCTTCTGCAACGACTGACAGCGCCGGTGACTGTGATGTAACAAGCAATAAGGAAAAGGAAAAGGAAAGGGAAAAGGATATGGATAGGGATAAAGGAATAGGAATCCCGGGCGCTTCGCTTCCCGGGCGGAGCCTGAAACGGAAACGGACAAGCCCGGCGGAGCCGGTCTTTCAAAGCCTGCCGGACAGCGGCAGATTGCCCGGTTACGATGGCACGGAAGAGTTACGCAAGCAGCGATTAAAGGAGTTGGAACAGGCAGCGCAGCACACCACCGCAAGACCCCCGGACGATGATGCAGAGACCCGGCGATTAAAACAGCAGTTCATGCAGCAGCTGAACCCAGTGCCCGTGGCAGCGCCCGACACGCCCCCGGCGGACACCGGCACCGCAGCAGCCAGCACCCAGACCCCGGCCCGCGGTGCAGATCAGAGCGCCGCGCCCATGCTGGAAGCCGTACAGGCCCCGCAGCCGTCCGGCGATCATGCCCACGATCAGACCGACACCGGCCCCGCCGGGCAGGAGATCACCACCCAGCCCGCACCGCAGCACCCGCCGGAGGAATCCCCGGCGGCATCCACCGCGCCCGACCGGTGCCAATCTGGCACCACATAACCCGCCCGCACCCCATCACAGCACAAAGGAGTTGTTTGCAATGCAATGCTATTCTATCCCCGTTCCATCCCTGAACACCGCCCAGCAGTACGCGGAGACCGCCGGGAGCCTTGCCGAAGCCCTGCACAGCCTGTTCCTGCGCCGCCCCATGCCCATCACCAACCAATCAAACCCCGGCGCACAGGCCGCGTATTACAGGGCCGTGGGCGCGTGGTACATGGAGAACAACGACATCATAGCCGCCGCCCTCATGGCCTGCCGCCTGCTGTCCGATGGTGCAGCTCTCGAATTGGAGAACGTCCGCGAAGCCGCTGAAAGCCCCGCAGAGCCGCCCAGCGTGGGCGGAAACGGTCCGAATGCCGCCGGGCATACATCTTCCTTGCCTGAACCCCAAAGCCGCGAGAATGCCGTGCTTTCTCAGGTGTCCGCCGATATGGCAGCGTGCTTGAAGGTCTATCAGGAGATGCAGCAGGGGAAGCAGCCCGTCCCGCAGTCAGACACCGGCACCCCCGGCGGTGTCCTGTTCTATCGGCAGGCCCTTGTAAACCGGCAGCCCCAGCAGCCGAAACCCACCCGCAAACAGAAAGGCCGCGCCGCTACCAGCGCGGGAGAGTGACCCACCATGAACAGGCATCCCGCAGCACCGCACCCGGCCCCCTCGGAAGAAGCCGCCGCCCTCGCTCTGACTGCCACGTTCCGGCGGCTCAATGAGGAAGGGCAGCACAAAATACTTACCTACGCCGTAGACCTTGCCGCAACGGGAGTGTATGCAAAGAACGTGGTGCGCTTCTCGTGGCTGAAAGCCAAAGGCAAGTAACCGGACAAAAGAAAAGAGGTTCCCGGCCCATCACCCGCGCCCGTCAATGCCCGGATGAAGCCGAAAACCTCTAAACTCAGAATGCGGAGTGGTGAAACTCGTGCATCTGCTATCCCAGAATATTATACCACAACACGGAAGTCTTTGCAATGCCCAGCGCCCGCCGGATCAGAGCGCAGCACGTCCACGATCAGGCCCGCAGCCAGACCACCCGCCCACGTTTGGCGCTGCTGCACCCGGCCCGGAACAGGTGCCGGACGCCCTCACACACCCCCCGGCGGAACCTTGCGCGCGCACGCCCGCGCCCGCGCGCCCAAAAGTCTGATACTGTCATGTGCGAACTTCCGCGAACTGTACCCATCACACACGGAAAGGAACGATACACCATGAAGAAACGCAAGCCCGGCGGACAGAAAAGCCGCCTGCGCGTTGACCCCTTTACCCTTACCCGCCTGCTTTGTGAGCAGAATACCACGCTTTCCGCCGTGCAGCAGCCTTGACACGGACGAACGCCGCCGGGTGCTGCTCAACGCAGACGGCAGCATGGTCAAACTTTGGGCTGTTGCCTGAATGCAGCAGCCCCGCAGCGCTGGAAGCCGATGCAGCCACGCACACACCCAGACCGCCCCGGCGGAATCCATTCCCGGACAAGCCCCGGACACACCGCCCACGGCCCAGATCAGAGCGCAGCAACAGCCACCAGCACGACCGCTTCACCCCCCATGCAGCACGAAAGCCCGCCCGGCATCCCACGCCGGACAGGCTTTTTTGTTCTCCCTCATGCTGAAATGTTCGCGCACCCGCCCGCGATCATTCATAGATCAGCCGCGCCGCTCCCGCTCTGCCCCCGGCCCGAAGTCCCGCACATCATCCAGCAGCCCCGCAGCAGCCGCATAAATGCCCACTGTGGACAGCGCTTCAAGTTCTTTCGTGTAGTACGTTGTCCGCCCGATGTGCAGCGCCGGAAAGGTTTCGATCTCCGGCCACCGTTCCAGATACCGCAGCCGCAGCAGCTCCCCACACGTGGGGTCAGCCTTGGCATAGTAGTCCATCACCTTTGCCACCACACCGGCCCACTCCATCCCGGCCCCGGCCTTGTCCCCGCTCCGCAGCGCGTCCCCGTACTGCCGAAGCCCGCGCCGGACGGCCCGCCGCTGCTGCTTGGTCATGGCTGCACACCTCTTTCCCACAGTTCCGCCGGGCAGACCGTGCCCCAGAGCAGGCCCGCCGCCCGCGCTCTGATGCACCCCGACAGAAAAAAGCGCCCGCCTGCTGCAAAGGTCATACAGCGGACGGGCTGGCAAGTAAGGAGTATTCTATCATGGTTCCTGATTTCCCCCATCATTCTACCACAACCCAGCTCCAACAACAACCCTGTTTTGTCGTGCAGGTGCAAACCCACGCCAGAGCTGTCATAAAGATTCGTTCATTGTCTGCATGATGCAATTTCATCACAGGCCCACCCCGGCGGAACGCCGCGCCATTCGTCCATTGCACGCCGTGCAATCCCCGTGCAATTCATGGCACCCCACGGCACAGGACGGCACCCCATGGCACCAGATGCAAAGAGATTCCACGCCGTTCCGAACAGCCGGAAGGATTCCCGTTCATCAATGCTGCATCCCGCTGCACCGCCGCCCACGTTTGGCCCTCTTGCAAAATGGCCCGCCCCATGGTTTAATGCAGCCACGCAGAGAACGACACACACCGACCAGCAGGAAAAGAGGTGCATTGCTTGAACAATACAATCCGCTATCCCAACATGGGCACCGTAAAACAGGCCGCTGAAATTTACGGGCTATCACCCCACTATATCCGGCGGCTTTGTAAGACCGGTAAAATCCGGTACGTGAACGCCGGGCATATGTGGCTTGTGAATCTGGACAGCCTGGCCCGGTACTTTGAGCAGGGCGACCCAGCCCCGACAGATCAGAGCCAGACCGCCCACGGTATCCGACAGATCGGATGATGGACACACCCGGGAGCACACCGAGAACGTACGCCTCGCCCGGCGGCGAGGTGTAACACACTAGACTTTCACGGAAAGTCGTGTGCTCTTGCAGAGGGCCTAGCGCTTGCAAGCAGGGCAGCCGTATATACAATACGCTGCTCTTGCAAGCAATGGCCCTGTATATACATGGCCCCTTGCGCTGCAAGAACTTGTTGGGAAGAATCCCAAACCCACATAGCCGCCCCGCTCTGGCAGCGTCGCAGCACGCCCCCGGCCCGCGCTCTGATGCACGCAGCCAGCGCACCCCGCCGGGGAGATCATGCGCAGATCAGCAGCATCACACCCCCGCAGCAGCACCGGCAGGAGAACGCCCAGCACACCACCACACCCACGATCAGACCGCCCACGCACCAGCAAGCAAACCGGTACACGTTGCACCCGTCCTTGCGATGGGAAAGCCCCCGGCGGACATCATCCGGCACACGCAGCAGCCACGCCCAGACCGCCCGCAAATTTCTCCGGCCTGAACCGCCCAGCACATCCCGCCGGGCATCAGAAGCAAGGCACAGCGTAAGGCACACGGCAAGGCATTTTTTCGAGAGCAAGGCACAAATAAGGCACATTCCGGCCATTTCGCACCCCTTGTAAAACAGAAAAGCCCACGATTTGCACCGCGTTTTCGACGGTCAATCGTGGGTTTTTCTTTGGTGCGCTCGAGGGAACTCGAATCCCTGGCCCTCTGATTAAAAGTCAGATGCTCTACCGGCTGAGCTACGAGCGCATATTCTGCGGCAAAACAATACCGCCGAATAATATTACCACAATTGGCTGCAAAATGCAAGAGCAGCGCTCAAAAAAGCGGAAATTTCGGTTTTATACAGAAAAATCACTCAAAAAAACTTTGCGCCCGGCGCTGCAGCAGCTCCACCAGCAGGCCGGTATAGATACTGACCATCGAGGGCGTCTCGCCCAGATCCATGGCCTTGCGCTGGGGCAGGTCGGCTAAGCGACCCTTGTACAGGCACTTCAGCTGGGGCAGCAGGGTATAGTCGTTGGGGTGCATCAGGGTGCTGTCCTTGGGCAGCGCCAGCGCACCGCTTTGTTCCAGCACTTCGCTGACGAACTGGGAGCAGAAATAATGGTGGCGGCGCTGCCAGCGGATATGCAGCCCGCACAAGATCAGCCCCAGCGTGTTGAAGCTGTACTCCTCGCTGTGACGCATGAACTCCTCGGCGCAGTGCAGGGCGCGGAAATAGGCCTCATCGGACACCTCCAGCGCGTACAGCGCACAGGGGGCGTCGTCCCGCAGACGGAAAACGCCTTTGTTCAGGTATTCTTTGCTGGGGCCCGCCGGGAACATGGTGTAGCCGTTTTTGCGGGTGGAGCTGTACAGGCAACTCAGATCTGCATCAAAGGCCATGGAGGCGTGGGTATAGCTGGAACCGGTGGCGGCATAGACCAGTTTGGACAGCAGCGTGCCGGAGCGGGTGAGCAGAATGTAGATGGTTTTCATGGCAGTTTCCCTTATGTCAGCCCCCGGCAAAGGGGGAAAAGTATCATCTATATACAGAACCAGTATAGCATAAGTAAGGTCCCTTTACCACTAAAACGTTTCTTCTGGCCAAAATATTGCAAAAAAGGGCAAAAACAGCAGCCCAAAGCTGTTTTCAGGGCTCTGGGCTGCTGTTTCTCACAAGTTCTTGAAACGGTCAGCGGCACCCTGCTACAGGGGCCTCTCCATTTAGCCGTACAAAAATCGCTCTCCCCGGAACTCAGTGCTTTGTCGCCGACCACCCGTGGCAGTACCGGAGCGACTCTCCCTCGTCCACAGTCCATGTGCCGGACTTGTATCCGCAGGAACCGCAGATCTGGTAATACGTAGTATGCTGATAATAGACTTCGTCCGTCCCGTGGGGATAATGGATGCATTTTACTTCATCCAGTCCGGTCTCAAACGTGTCTTTTTTTGGGTTACGCAAGACATTTTCCCACAAGCGTTGCACTCACTGCTCCTGGCAGGAACCGGCTCTGCCTCCTCCAAGGCCTCCTCGGACGTGGAAGCCGCCGTTTCTTCCAATGGATCATCGTCATAGCTTTCTGCATCCGCAAAGCCTACCAGGCAAAGGGTCAGGGCCAAAACCATGGCCAGCAGGATCGGGGCGATCTTTTTCATAGAAAAGCACTTCCTCTCTTTCGGTATGTTGGTTTCTGTTTCTCGGAGAGTCCTCTCTAGATTTATTGTACCACACTGCTTTGTTTTTTCAATTATCATCTTATTTTTTTGTGCTCATTTACATTTTCTCGGTCTTGCACCAAAGAGCTGTCTGCTGTGTTTTTTGCCCCACTGGGGTCGGGGGTCCCACCTTGCATCCCGGTTTGTCAAACTTTTATCAAAATGTCGGTTTTCTCCCGTCCCGCCTTATTTTTCACAGTCTGCATCCCTGCCGGGTTTCGTGAAATTACTTAATGAGGGAAAGCCTGTTTATGAAATTTGTTTCTTTTTTGCAAACAGAGCCTTCCATTTATTGCTTTTGGAAAGCTTTTGTGTATAATGGTAGACAGGAGAATTTGCATTGCATCGTTCTGTGCTGTCTCCCCCTTATGCGGTGTCCGTACCATAAATGGCGCTGCATCTCCTACACAGAGTTATGTAAGGATCAAACGAAAGTAGAGGTACGCAAATATGGCAAAGTTGGATCTTACCAAGTATGGCATCACCGGCACGACTGAAGTCGTGCACAACCCCTCCTACGAGCAGCTGTTCGCAGAGGAGACCAAGCCCGAGCTGGAAGGCTACGAGAAGGGTCACGTCAGCGAGCTGGGTGCTGTGAACGTGATGACCGGTATCTACACCGGCCGTTCTCCCAAGGACAAGTTCATCGTGATGGACGAGAACTCCAAGGACACCGTGTGGTGGACCAGCGATGAGTACAAGAACGACAACCACCCCGCTTCCCAGGAGGCTTGGAAGGCTGTCAAGGAGATCGCTCAGAAGGAGCTGTCCAACAAGCGCCTGTACGTCGTGGATGCTTTCTGCGGCGCCAACAAGGATACCCGCATGGCAGTGCGTTTCATCGTGGAGGTGGCCTGGCAGGCACACTTCGTTACCAATATGTTCATCCGTCCCACCGCTGAGGAGCTGGAGAACTTCGAGCCTGATTTCGTTGTTTACAACGCTTCCAAGGCTAAGGTCGAGAACTACAAGGAGCTGGGCCTGAACTCCGAGACTGCTGTGCTGTTCAACATCACCAGCAAGGAGCAGGTCATCGTCAACACCTGGTACGGCGGCGAGATGAAGAAGGGTATGTTCTCCATGATGAACTACTTCCTGCCGCTGAAGGGCATTGCTTCCATGCACTGCTCTGCCAACACCGACAAGAACGGCGAGAACACCGCCATCTTCTTCGGTCTGTCCGGCACCGGCAAGACCACCCTGTCCACCGATCCCAAGCGTCTGCTGATCGGCGATGATGAGCACGGCTGGGACGACAACGGCGTGTTCAACTTCGAGGGCGGCTGCTACGCTAAGGTCATCAACCTGGATAAGGAGTCCGAGCCCGATATCTACAACGCCATCAAGCGCAACGCTCTGCTGGAGAACGTCACTTTGGATGCCGAGGGTCACATCGACTTCGCTGACAAGTCTGTCACCGAGAACACCCGTGTGTCCTACCCCATCAACCACATCCAGAACATCGTGCGTCCTGTTTCTTCTGCTCCCGCAGCAAAGAACGTGATCTTCCTGTCTGCTGACGCCTTCGGCGTTCTGCCCCCGGTCTCCATCCTGACCCCGGAGCAGACTCAGTACTACTTCCTGTCCGGCTTTACCGCAAAGCTGGCAGGCACCGAGCGCGGCATCACCGAGCCCACCCCCACCTTCTCCGCTTGCTTCGGTCAGGCCTTCCTGGAGCTGCACCCCACCAAGTACGCTGAGGAGCTGGTCAAGAAGATGAAGGCCAGCGGCGCAAAGGCTTATCTGGTCAACACCGGCTGGAACGGCACCGGCAAGCGCATCTCCATCAAGGATACCCGCGGCATCATCGACGCGATCCTGAGCGGTGCCATCAACGAGGCTCCCACCAAGAAGATCCCCTACTTCGACTTTGAGGTTCCCACCGCTCTGCCCGGTGTCGATCCCGCCATCCTCGATCCCCGCGACACCTACGCAGATGCCGCTCAGTGGGAAGAGAAGGCAAAGGATCTGGCCGGCCGCTTCGTGAAGAACTTCGCTAAGTACGAGGGCAACGAGCACGGCAAGGCTCTGGTCTCTGCAGGCCCCCAGCTGTAAGCTGAAACCCGCATTTTTCTTCTGAACTCCATATAAAATAAGCGCCCGCCCCGTGGTTCTGCTCGAACCATAGGGCGGGCGCTTTGCTGTTTGTATTCAAGCTATCCAAACACTTTTTGTCCGGGTAAACAGAGCGTCGATTGCCTTTTGCACTGCCTTATGCTATGCTTTTTCCAAGGGAGTTGATAAAATGGATGCCAGAACTTTCGGAAATTATCTGAGCCGGATGCGCAAAGCGCAGGGGCTGACACAGGCAGAACTGGCGGAACAGCTACACGTTACTGACAAGGCTGTCAGCCGCTGGGAGCGGGGCATCGGTCTGCCGGATATCAACACACTGGAGCCGCTGGCAGATGCACTGGGGCTGTCCCTTGCCGACCTTATGCATTGCCGTGCGCCGGAAGAAGCCGACACCGCACCGACCATCCAGCTGGAAGATTTCTTTACCATGCTGCGCCGACAGCACACCGTAGATTGGCATTCCGTGCGCACCGCCCTGCTTGGGCTGAGCATTGCGCTTGCCTTGTGGGGCGTTTTGGCTTGTCCCAGCACCATTGCGGTGCACTGGTATGGTCTCGGCGATGGTTCTTTTCGGGCAGACGGCTGGATGCATTCTCTCGTCATTTTCCCGTTGTGTGCTGGCATTGAATTTTTATCACTGGAGATCTGGAACAGTTTTGAACAGACCGGCTATTATCGCCGCTGTGGCGAGATCAATCTTTTCATCATCCATGCCATGTCCTTCGGCACACGCTCTGCCAGATGGATGAAGGTCGTGCTGGATCTTCTGTTTTTCTTTTGCTTTGGTTTTGTGATTCCATTTGTAGAAGCGTGGATGATTTTTTTGAATTGATGCCAACCATTTCCGTAAAAAAGGGGACAGCGGAGCGCCCGCAGGCGTTCCGCTGTACCACATTCAAAACAATAATTTAGCCCAGCAGTTCCAGCACACCGGCCTTGGGGCGTGCGCCCACAGCCTGACGCACCAGCTTGCCCTGCTCGAACACCAGCAGGGTGGGGATGCTCATCACCCCGAACTGTGCCGCCAAGTCCGGCTGCTCGTCCACGTTCACCTTGCCCACCTTTACATCGGTGCGCTCCTCGGCTACCTCGTCCACCACAGGGCTCAGCATCCGGCAGGGGCCGCACCAGCTGGCCCAGAAGTCCAGCAGTACGGGCTTTTCGCTGTGGAGCACTTCCTGTGCAAAGTTTTCTTTGGTAATGTTGATGACTGCCATATTTTTTCCCTCCTGAATGGGTGTTGTGTTTTACTGACACCATCAGTATACCCCATCTGCCGCCTGCTTTTCCGTGACCGGGTCACGCAGACACAAAAAACAGCCGCTCCGGGCACACCCGGAGCGGCTGTTTTTGAAGGAGGTAATGAGGTAAATGAATAAGGAGATCTCCCAACGCTTATCCCGGGGTGCAGGCCCCGGACAGGCGCTCAGGCAAAGAAGGAAATAACAAGTGCTACCAGGAAGCCCACGCCGCCCACCAGCGTTTCCATGATGGTCCAGGTCTTGAGGGTGGTCTTTTCGTCCATGCCCACAAGGCTCTTCACCAGCCAGAAGCCGGAGTCGTTGAAGTGGGAGCAGACGGTGGAACCGCCTGCAATGGCAGCGGTGACACAGGCGAGGTACAGCGGGCTCAGCGCGCTGATGCCGGGCATGGCGGAGATGATACCGGCGGCCATAGTCATAGCCACGGTAGAGGAGCCCACCGAGATACGCACCAGAGCAGCCACGATGAAGGCAACCAGAACCAGCGGCAGGCTGGCGTTTGCCACGGCATTGCCGATGACATCGCCCAGACCGGAGTTCTGCAGCATGTAGCGCAGCACGCCGCCGCAGGCGGTGACCAGCAGGATCATGCCGGTGGGCTCCAGAGACTTGGTCATGATCTTTTCCAGCTGAGCGTTGTTATAGCCGTGGCGGGTGCCCAGCAGGTACATCGCAGCGATGGTAGCCAGCAGCAGAGCCATGAAGGGCTCGCCGAGGAAGGCCAGAACGGGCTGGATGCCGGCCAGTGCGGGCACTACCTTTGCCACGGAGTTTGCGATGATGAGCAGCAGGGGGATCATGATGATGCCCACGATGGTGCCGAACTTGGGCAGCTTGCTCTCGTCAATGTCTGCCTGCTGTGCCACGTGCTCGGGGACTTCGATCATGTACTTTTTGCCGCAGATGCCGCCCCAGATGGGACCGGCGGCGATCATGGCAAAGATGCCGCAGAAGATGCCGATGAGGATGACCCAGCCAAGGTCAACGCCCAGCATGGTAGCCACCAGCACGGGGCCCGGCGTGGGAGGGATGAAGGCGTGGCCGACCGCCAGACCGGCCAGCAGGGGAATGACGTAGTACAGCACAGAGCGCTTGGTGCGCTTTGCCAGCGAGAAGGCCAGCGGGATGAGGATGATCAGACCGGCATCAAAGAACACCGGCATGGCCACCACCAGACCCGTGATGCCCAGTGCCCACGCGGCCTTTTCGTCACCGAACTTCCGCACCATGGTCACAGCCAGCGTCTGCGCGCCGCCGGATTCCTCCAGAATGGCACCGAACATGGAGCCCAGACCCACCAGAAGGGCGATGCCCTTTAAGGTGTTGCCGATGCCCTCGTTCACCGAGCCGATGATGTCGGACAGGGGCATCCCGGCCATCAGACCGATGCCCACCGCACCGATCAGGATGGAGATCATGGCGTGGACCTTGAACTTGATAATAAGGATGAGCAATAGGATCAGGCCTGCCACGGCAGCAAATACCAGCCGTGCCGCATCGGGCGTTGCAACTGCTGTCATAGAAATTTCCTCCGTTTCGTGATTTTTGGTTGCACTTATCCAAGCCGTCCGGCAAAACCCGCCGGACAGTTTACTCTTTGTTATTTATGTGGAACGGTTTACTCCATGTATGCGCCCTTCATGGGGCTGACGGCGTGCTGAGAGTAGAGCTTCAGCAGACCCTTGGTGTACTTGGGGGCCTTGGGCTTCCAGTTGGCGCGGCGCTCGGCGAGGATGGCGTCCATTTCTTCGGGGGTCTTGGGCTCGCCCTTCACGCCCACGATGGCCAGCTTACGGTTATGCACGTCGATCTGGATCAGGTCATCCTGCTCCACCAGTGCGATGGGGCCGCCCACCGCAGCTTCCGGGCTGACATGGCCGATGACCGGGCCGCGGCTTGCGCCGGAGAAGCGTCCGTCGGTGATCAGAGCCACGCTGGAAGCCAGCTTCGGGTCG
>Ga0129312_1000554_pt1 | contig 29979 bp, 23 predicted proteins | sample O827metagenome_FD_94434 | JGI IMG/M metagenome (GOLD analysis project Ga0129312, IMG submission 94434) | Orangutan group fecal microbial communities from Wisconsin, USA - O827 metagenome | ecosystem: Host-associated > Mammals > Digestive system > Large intestine > Fecal | place: USA: Wisconsin... | reverse complement strand
CTTCCTCACTACATCAGAAGGAGAAGCCAAATGAAAGTATTTCTTTATATCCGCGTTGCCTGTGCGGATCAGCTTGCGGCAGCAGACCAGCGGGAAGAGCTGGAACGCTATGCGAAGGACAAAAGCTCCGTATACAGAGCGAGGAATCGCTGAGGCTGTCTCAGAAGCGGCTGGCACAGGCTGAGAAGCGGATTGGAGAGCTTGACCGCCTTTTCATCCGCATTTATGAGGACAATGTCGCCGGACGGCTGGACGATGAGCGCTTTGCCATGATGAGCAAGAACTACACCGAGGAACAGAAAGACCTCAAAGCCGAGGTCAGGGGTCTGCAACAGCAAATACATGAACAGGAACAACAGGCAGAGAATATAGAGCAGTTTGTTCAGCGGGTAAAGAGGAACAGCACCCTCACGGAACTGACCCCCTATGCCCTCAGAGAGCTTGTCAAGGCGGTCTATGTGGATGCGCCTGACAAGTCCAGCGGTAAGCGTAGGCAGAAGGTACATATCGAGTACGACCTTGTGGGCTATATTCCCGTGGATGAGCTGCTAAAAGCGGAACAGGCATGACCGAAATCATGCCTGTTCCAAGAAATTTGATTTTACTGTCTTACCAGCAGAGAGCCTACAGGGTCTTCTTTTTTGCTTATTTCCGTGCTTTCCGGGCGGCGGCGCGGCGCTGGCAGAGCTTTACCAGCTCCACGATGGGGATGACCAGAATGGCCAGCGCCAGCGCGATGCCGTACTCTGTCCAGCTGACGGGGGTGAAGCCGAAGGCGTCGGCCAGCACGGGGATCTCCAGCACGGCGGTGGTCAGCGCCAGCGAGCCCAGCATGGCACCCCACAGCACCTTGTTGTGGCTGGGCAGGGAGAACACGCTCTTGCGCTGGGAGCGCATATTGAAGCTGTGGAAGATCTCGCACATGCTCATGGTCAGAAACGCCATGGTCATGCCGTCGTCGGAGATACCCTTGGGCATCTCGAAGTACCCCACCTCCATGCAGTGGCCGATGATGTAGGAGGTCAGGGTGATGAGGGTGATGAGCACGCCCTGATAGGCGATGTCAAAGCCCACGCCGCCGGCGAAAATACCGTCGCGGCTGTCGCGGGGCGGACGGGTCATGGTGTCCGGCTCCGCCTTCTCCAGTCCCAGCGCCAGCGCCGGGAAGCAGTCGGTGATCAGGTTGATGAACAGCAGATGCACGGGGTTGAGCAGGGTGAAGCCCAGCAGGGTGGCGAAGAACACGCCCAGCACCTCGCTCATGTTGCTGGCAAGCAGGAACTGGATGGCCTTGCGGATGTTGTCGTAGATCTGGCGGCCCTCGCCTACGGCGGAGACGATGGTGGCGAAGTTGTCGTCGGACAGCACCATGTCCGCCACGTTCTTGGTAACGTCGGTGCCGGTGATGCCCATGCCCACGCCGATGTCAGCGGACTTGATGCTGGGGGCGTCGTTGACGCCGTCGCCGGTCATGGCGGTGATGGCGCCCTTACGCCGCCATGCGTTGACGATACGCACCTTATGCTCCGGCTGGACGCGGGCGTACACGCCGTAGTTTTCAATGACGTTGTCCAGCTCCTCGTCGGAAAGACCGTCCAGTGCGCTGCCGGTGACGGCCTGCGAGGCGTCGGTGATGATGCCCAGCTCCTTGGCGATGGCCACGGCGGTATCCTTGTGGTCGCCGGTGATCATCACGGGGCGGATACCGGCGGCGCGGCACTGTGCCACGGCGTCCTTTACCTCCGGACGCACCGGGTCGATCATGCCGGCCAGACCGATGAAGCACAGATCCTGCTCCAGATCCTCCGGCTCCAGCTTGTCGGGCAGGCTGTCGTACAGCCGCTGGGCCGCCGCCAGCACGCGGAGGGCCTTGTCGGCCATGGCCTTGTTGTCCGCCAGAATGGCGTTGCGCTTTTCCTCCGTCAGGGGCAGGATCGCGCCGTTTTCCATATAGTGGGTGCAGCGGCGCAGTACCTCGTCCGGCGCGCCCTTGGTGTACTGGATAAAGCCGGTGTCCGTGCGGTGGACGGTGGACATCATCTTCCGGCTGGAGTCGAAGGGCGCCTCGGCGCAGCGGGGCTGCCGGGTCTCCATGAGGGGCTTGGGGCAGCCGTTGGCCGCACCGAAGTTCACCAGCGCCGCCTCGGTAGGCTCGCCCTGCGCGCCGTTCTCCTCCAGAATAGCGTCGTTGCAAAGGGTCATGGCGGTGGCCAGCGGCGTCAGCGGGCCGGTGTGCTCCACCACCGTCATCTTATTCTGGGTCAGGGTACCGGTCTTGTCGGAGCAGATGACCTGCGTGCAGCCCAGCGTCTCCACGGCGGTGAGCCGCCGGATGACGGCGTGCCGCTTACTCATATTGGTCACGCCGATGCTCAGCACCACCGTCACCACGGTGGCCAGACCCTCCGGGATGGCGGCCACGGCCAGCGACACGGCGACCATGAATGTCTCCAGAATGGCGGTGAGGGAGTAGTCGCCCACCACCACCAGATCGAAGATGAAGATGAACACGCAGATGCCCAGCACCAGCTTGCTGAGCGTCTTGCCCAGCTGGGTCAGCTTCCGCTGGAGGGGCGTCTGCTCCTGCTCCGTCTGGGCCAGTACATGGGCGATCTTGCCCATCTCCGTGTCCATGCCGGTGGCGGTGATGACCGCCTTGCCCCGGCCATAGACCACGGTGCTGCCCATGTAGCACATATTTTTCCGGTCGCCCAGCGGCACATCGCTGCCGGTGAGCAGCTCCACCGCCTTGGTAACGGGGACGCTCTCACCGGTGAGGGCGGCCTCCTCGATCTTCAGGGAGGCACACTCCAGCAGACGCCCGTCGGCGGGGATGGCGTCGCCGGCCTCCAGCACCACCACATCGCCGGGTACCAGCTGACTGCTCTCTACCACGATCTGATGTCCGCCGCGCAGCACCTTGCACTTGGCGGCGGTCATGGTCTGGAGGGCTTCGATGGCGGCCTCGGCCTTACTCTCCTGCACCACGCCCAGAACGGCGTTGAGCAGCACCACCGCCAGAATGATGAACACCTCGGTAAAGCTCTCATTGCTCAGGGCGTTGGTGACGGCGGACACCGCCGCCGCCGCGATCAGGATCAGCAGCATGGGATCCTTCAGTTGGGTCAGAAAGCGCTGGAATACGGAGGGCTTCTCCGCCTCCTTCAGCTTGTTGGGGCCGTGCTTGGCCAGCCGCGCTGCCGCCTCCTCCGGCGTCAGACCCTGCGCGGAGGTGTGCAGCTCGTCCAGCACCTCCTGCGGTGAGCGGTTATAGTCCTTGTCCATGGGGTTTCCTCCTTCTTGTATGTCCACTTTTTTTATTTCCACATAACAAAAGACTCATACACAGACCGGGTCTGTGTATGAGTCTCATTCTTTCAGGACACATCGGGCGCTATGCGCCGGGATGACGGTGTGTCTCGCCCCGCCTGTGCGGTGCGGAATTACTCCCTCAAACAGCGTTACTATATCGTACCGTTGGCGGTTTGTCAAGACGGCACTTTGTTAACTTTCCGCGACAGAGGCGCACAGCTTATCGAAATACCGGTACAGGGGCATCAGTGTCCGGAAACCGTCGATGACGTCCTGCGCCAGCTCCGGCGAGAAGATACGCTCGTCCAGCGGCCCGTCGTGCTGGAGGTTGATGGACTTCCGGTTGTACCACGGCTGAAGCAGCGCCGTCGTCTCGCCCTTGCTCCGGGCGTACTCCGGCCCGCCCAGCGTAAAGACCTCCTGCTTGTTGAACTGCCGCACCAGACGGCTCAGCGTCTCGGGGTGCTGGTCGATGCCCCGGCGGTAGGCGGCCATCAGCGCCGGGCGGGGGCACCAGAAGCCCATGCCGTAGCTGTAATAGTCCGGCCCGATCTCAAAATAGAAGGTGGGGCGGCCCGTCCAATCCTGATCGCCGGTGCGGATGCAGAACCACAGGTGATCCCTGTACGGCCCCTGCCCGTGAAGCCGCCGGGCGTCCCGGTAGATGCGGGACAGCTTCAGCAGAAACGGGTCGTCGGGGCACATCTCGTGGATGGCGTCGTAGACCTGCTCCGCCAGCGCCCGCGTTGGGGCCAGCAGATGATCCTGATAGTCCTGCTTATGCTCCATGAACCAGCCCCGCTCGTTGTTGAAGCGAATGCCCCACAGAAAGTCCACTGTCTCCTGCGTATATCCCTGAAATGTCATATTGCCGCTCCTTGGTCAAGTTTTGTTGTGGGTATTGTACCCAATTTGCGGCACTTTTGCAAGGAGAGAAAACACAATAAAAAAGAGACATCCGAGAGGATGTCTCTTTTCGGTGGTGCCGGTGACCGGACTCGAACCGGTACGCTGTCGCCAGCGGTGGATTTTGAGTCCACTACGTCTACCAATTCCATCACACCGGCACATAACGGGGATATTATACCGTAGACGGCGCACAAATTCAAGGGGAAATTTTGGCGCGGCAAAACACGGGCGGCGCGGCGTCCGCTCTTGCAAAAACGGGGAAAATGTGGTACAATAATCAGCCAAATATGCAATGTTGAGCGAGGATGACCATGACAACGAAAGATTTCCAAAACCGCGGCCTGCTGCGGATATTCCTGTCCTATTTCAAGCCCCACCGGCGCCTGTTCGCGCTGGACATGACCTGCGCGTTCCTCATCGCCGTGGTGGATCTGGCGTTTCCGCTGGTGTCCCGCACCGCGCTGTACACGTGGCTGCCGGAAAAGCAGTTCCGGGTGTTCTTCGTCGTGATGGCGCTGGTGGTGGCAGCCTACGTGCTGCGCTCGGGGCTGTACTTCGTGGTGGCCTACTGGGGCCACACCTTCGGCATCCGGGTGGAGGCGGATATCCGCCGCGACCTGTACCACCATATGCAGGAGCTGGGCTTTGACTTTTATGACAAGAACCGTACCGGCCAGCTGATGAGCCGCCTGACCAGCGACCTGTTCGAGGTGACGGAGCTGGCCCACCACGGGCCGGAGGATCTGTTTATCTCCCTCGTGACCATCGTGGGCGCGCTGATCGTGATGTTCTGCATCCGCTGGGAGCTGGCGCTGGTGCTGCTGGTGATGCTGCCGGTGCTGCTGTTGGCGGCGCTGCGCCGCCGGAAGCAGATGAGCGCCGCTTCCCGCGCCGCCAAGCAGAAGACCGGTACCATCAACGCCGCCATCGAGTCCGGCTTGTCCGGCGTCCGCACCACCAAGGCCTTCGCCAACGAGGACGCCCAGCAGGAGCGGTTCGACGAGGCCAACGAGGTGTTCAAGACCGCCAAGCGCGGCTTCCACAAGGAGATGGGCTTCTTCACCGCTGTCATGGAGTTTTTCACCAACATCCTGCCGGTGGCGGTGATCGCCGTGGGCGGCTGGCTCATCATGCGGGAGCGCATGGACTATGTGGATCTCATCACCTTCTCTCTGTACGTCACGTCCTTTGTCAGCCCCATCCGAAAGCTGGCGAACTTTGCGGAGATGTTCTCCAACGGCTTCGCGGGACTGAACCGCTTTGCCGAGCTGATGCGCACGGAGCCCACCATTCAGGACGCCCCCGATGCCGTGGAGCTGACGGAGGTGCAGGGCGCCGTGGACGTGGACCATGTGTCCTTCGCCTACACCGACGCGGCGGAGGTGCTCCACGATGTGTCCCTGTCCGTCCCCGCCGGGGAGACGGTGGCGCTGGTGGGGCCGTCCGGCGGCGGCAAGAGCACCCTGTGCCAGCTGCTGCCCCGGTTCTACGATGTGGACGAGGGCAGCATCCGCATAGACGGACTGGATGTGCGGCAGGTGACCCAAAGCTCCCTGCGCCGCGCCATCGGCATCGTGCAGCAGGATGTGTTCCTGTTTGCCGACACCATCCGGGAGAACATCCGCTACGGGCGGCCCGGCGCCTCCGACGAGGAGGTGGAGGCCGCGGCCAAGCGGGCGGAGATCTACGACGATATCATGGCCATGCCCGACGGCTTTGACACCTATGTGGGTGAGCGCGGTACGCTGCTGTCCGGCGGTCAGAAGCAGCGGGTATCCATTGCCCGCATCTTTCTGAAGGATCCGCCCATCCTCATTCTGGACGAGGCCACCTCCGCGCTGGACAGCGTGACGGAGGCGAAGATACAGGGGGCGTTTGACGAGCTGGCCCAGGGGCGCACCACCCTCATCATCGCCCACCGGCTGTCCACCATCCGGGCGGCGGATCGTATTCTGGTCATCCAGAACGGCCGTATCGCCGAGGAGGGCAGCCACCGGCAGCTGCTGGCGCTGAACGGCGCCTATGCCAAGCTGTACCGCACGCAGGATCTGGGAGGCAGCTATGGACAGACGTGAGCTGCTGGATCGTGCCGCCCGGGACGAGGACGAGCGCCTGCTGCTGGGCCGCGTGTGGGATAAATGGGAACAGTGCCGCCTGCGCAGTATACCGACCGCCACGGATTTCCTGTCACCGCAGGAGCAGGCGGCGGCGCAGCGGCTGTTGGGGGCGCTGGGCGTACACGACGGCTATGTGTTCTTCGGCGGCTACGACGGCGCGGAGCGGCAGCGGCTGTTCTTCCTGCCGGACTGGGCGGAGGAGCCGGACGCGGACGCCGTGGCGGCGGTGGCTGCCGCATGGTACGGCGGTGAGCGCCTGACCCACCGGGATTTTTTGGGCAGCCTCATGGGTCTGGGATTGACCCGGGGCACCATCGGCGATATACTGGTGACAGATAGCCGGTGTCAGGTGCTGGCACTGCCGAAAACAGCGGATTTCCTGCTGTCGGAGTGGGAGTCGGCGGGCCGGGTGAAGCTGAAGACCGCGCCCCTGCCGCTGGAGGAGCTGGAGATCCCGGCGCAGGCGTGCCGAGAGCTCCGGGACACCGTGTCCTCCCTACGGCTGGACAACGTGCTGGCGGCGGGCTTTTCCCTCAGCCGGGGACGGGCGGCGGAGGCCGTGGAAAGGGGCGCAGTGCAGGTAAACTGGACGGTGTGCCAGAAGCCGGATAAGCCGGTGGCGGCGGGGGATACCATCACCTGCCGCGGTTTGGGAAAGTGCGTGCTGGACAGCGTGGGCAGCCCGACGAAAAAGGGACGGCTCCCCGTGGTCATCCGGCGCTTTGTATAAGGGAGAATTTGTATGGATCAGAAGAAGATCGACCGTATCAACGAGCTGGCCCATAAGGCCAAGGCCGAGGGCCTCACCGAGGAGGAGCAGAAGGAGCGGGAGGTGCTGCGGCAGGAGTATCTGGACGCAGTCATGGGAAACCTCCGGCGGGAACTGGACAACACTTATATTGTAGATGAGAAGGGCAACAAGCGGAAGCTGCAGGGAAAGGGGTTCAAGTCCTGATGGCATACGAATACGACAATGACAACGGCTTCCGGCAGCCGCAGCCGCCGAAAAAAGACAACGACCTCGGCTCGTGGATCTTTATCGCCGTCATGTTTGCCGTGGCGTGGCCTGTCGGCCTGATCCTGCTGCTTATCAAGCTCAGCGAGGGCGGCAGCAAAAGGAAGAATGCCCGCCGGACAACGACGCGGAGCGGGCAGAGCACCTCCCAGCGAACGACAACGGCCTCGCCCCAGGCGGAAAAGGCCCGCAGCGCCGTGGAGCAGGTGACCCGTACCCCGGATTACACCGACAAGGGCGCCAAGACCATGAAGATCATCGGCGCCATTCTGGGCATCGTGGGCTGTGTCTCCCTGCTCTCTGCCGTGGGGGAGAACCTGTCCTTTGCCATCAGCTACAACGAGTGGGTGTACTTCCTGCGGCAGCTTTTCTATCCGCTGGGGCTGCTGACCGGCGGCATATCGCTGCTGCTGGGCAGCGGCGCCATGAAGCGCCGCCAGCGCCGGTTCGCCACCTACCTCCGCACGGCGGGGAAGAAGCCCGCTGTGCCGCTGGACTATCTGGCCCGCGCCACGAACGTGTCCCGCCGCCGCGTGGAGAAGGACGTGAACCTCATGCTGGAGAAGGGGCTGTGGGGCGACAAGGCCTATGTGGACATGGGCAGCGGTATGCTGTTCCGGTCGCAGGCGGCCGCCACCGCGTATTTCGACAAGACCCGGCAGCTCCGGCAGACGCCTGAACCGGCGGTGCCGCCTCAGGCGTCCGAGGGCTACGCCGGTACGCTGCGGCAGATCCGGGAACTGAACGACCGCATCGCCGATGAGGCGCTGAGCGCCAAGATCGACCGGATCGAGCAGGTGTCGGGCCGTATCTTCAAGGCCATCGAGGACGCGCCGGCCAAGAAGAACGCCGCCGGCACGTTCCTGAACTACTACCTGCCCACCACCCTGAAGCTGCTGGAGAACTACGCGGCCTTTGAGGAGGCGGGGGTCAGCGGCGAGAACCTGTCACAGGCCAAGAGCCGCATCGAGGCCACCATGGACAGCATCGTGGCGGGCTTTGAGCATCAACTGGATGAGCTGTACCGCACCGATGCCATGGACATCGACAGCGATATCCGGGTGATGGAGACCATGCTGCGCCGGGATACGTCCAGCGTGGCAGACGACTTCGGGCTGGGCGGCACCGCCGCGCAGCGCCAGCCGGAGGAGGAATAGGACACGAGGGAGACGCGGTCTGCGGGCCGCGCTCCCTTTCGCGCTTTTGGCAGAATCCGTTACCGGTAACGGATTTTGCCAAAAGCCGGGCGGTGTTTATTGACGGAGAAACACAAAGAGGATACAATACAAACATAAGTACAGATGCCTGCCGCCCTGTTTCGCCGCCATCGGCGCAGCGGATGTGGTATGGTGCTGCAAAGGAGAGAGAGCATGACCAAGGAGATGGAGCTGTACCGCGGCGGGAGCTGGGACGGCGCGTATACATATCTGGGCGCGCATCCTGCCGCGCAAGGCTATACGTTCCGCGTCTGGGCGCCCCACGCCCGGTGCGTGGCGCTGGCCGGTGACTTCAACGACTGGCAGGGCGCGGATATGCGCCGCGACGAGGACGGCGTGTGGTCACTGACGGTGGAGAACGCCGCCGTATACGACAGCTATAAGTACATCGTCACCGGTGCGGACGGCCGCACGGTGTGGAAGGCGGATCCCTTCGCCTTCCACGCCCAGACCCGCCCCGGCTCCGACAGCAAGGTCTATGACCTGTCCGGCTACGGCTGGCATGACGGGGCATGGCGGGAGAAGTGCGCCGCCCAGCCGCCGGTGGACGGGCCTCTGCTGATCTACGAGGTGCATCTGGGCTCGTGGCGCCGCCACGAGGACGGCACCAGCCTCAGCTACCGGGAACTGGCCAAGGAGCTGCCCGCCTATGTCAAGAGCATGGGCTACAACTTTGTGGAGCTGCTGCCGGTGACGGAGTACCCGCTGGACGACAGCTGGGGCTATCAGTGTACCGGCTACTTCGCCCCCACCAGCCGCTACGGTACGCCCCACGATTTCATGGCGCTGGTGGACGCCCTGCATCAGGCGGGGGTGGGTGTGATCCTGGACTGGGTGCCCGCCCACTTCTGCAAGGACAGCCACGGCCTCATCGAGTTTGACGGCACCTGCCTGTACGAGTACGGCGACCCGCTGAAGTGGGAGCACGCCGGCTGGGGTACACGGGTGTTCGACTTCGGCAAGCCGGAGGTGTGCAGCTTCCTGCTGTCCTCCGCGGCCTACTGGCTGCGGGAGTACCACATCGACGGTCTGCGGGTGGACGCGGTGGCGTCCATGCTGTATCTGGACTACGACCGGCAGGGCGGCGCATGGCGGCCAAACCGGAACGGCGGCCGGGAGAATCTGGAGGCTATCGAGTTTTTGCGGGCCCTGAACCGCACGGCGTTTGCCATCGACGGCGCCGCCCTGATGGTGGCGGAGGAGTCCACGGCGTGGCCGCTGGTGACCTACCCGCCGGAGCAGGGGGGACTGGGCTTCAACCTGAAGTGGAACATGGGCTGGATGAACGATCTGTGCCACTATCTGAAGATGGACCCCTATTTTCGCCAGTTCCACCACAGGGATGTGACCTTTTCCATGGTCTACGCCTTTTCGGAGAACTATGTGCTGCCCCTGTCCCACGACGAGGTGGTGCATATGAAGGGCAGTCTGCGGGGCAAGATGCCCGGCGACGACTGGCGGCAGCTGGCAGGCGTCCGGGGATTCTACGCCTATATGCTGTGCCACCCCGGCAAGAAGCTGCTGTTTATGGGCGCGGAGCTGGGCCAGTGGCATGAGTGGGCGTTTGAAGGCCAGCTGGACTGGTACCTGCTGGACGACCCCGCCTGCCGCGCCACCCACGAGTGTATCCGCCAGCTGAACCGGCTGTACCGCCGCAACCGCAGCCTGTGGGAGAACGACCGGGACTGGGACGGCTTCGAGTGGCTGGTAGCCGACGACAACCGCAATAACGTGCTGGTGTTCCTGCGCCGGGACCGGAAGGGACATGAGCTGATCTGCGCGGTGAACTTTGCGCCAGTACCGTGGGAGAACTACCGCTTCGGCGTGCCGGACCACGCCTATTACGAGGAACTATTCAATACGGACGACACCCGTTGGGGCGGCAGCGGTGTCTGCGCCGCAGGCCCCATCCCCGTGGAGCCTGTCCCGTCCCACGGACGGGAGCAGTCCATCGCACTGACCATCCCGCCGCTGGGTGCGGTGATCCTGCGGGGACACGGCAAGCGGAAACAGAAAAAAGAGGAAGCAGGAGGTACGCAAGCATGAAGAAAGAATGTGTCGCCATGCTGCTGGCCGGCGGACAGGGGAGCAGACTCTATGTCCTGACCGGCAATATGGCAAAGCCCGCCGTTCCCTTCGGCGGCAAATCCCGCATCATCGATTTCCCCCTGTCCAACTGCACCAACTCCGGCATCGACACGGTGGGCGTGCTCACCCAGTACCGTCCGCTGGAGCTGAACGGCTATATCGGCAACGGCCAGCCGTGGGAGCTGGACCGTATGCACGGCGGCGTCCACATCCTGCCGCCCTATCAGTCCGCCACCGGCGCCGTGTGGTACAAGGGTACCGCCAACGCCATCTACCAGAACATGGGCTTCGTGGATCTGTATGACCCGGAGTATGTGCTGGTGCTGTCCGGCGACCATATCTATAAGATGGACTACTCCGATATGCTCCGCCGCCATAAGGAGGCCGGCGCCGCCTGCACCATCTCCGTTATGGAGGTGCCCTGGGAGGAGGCCAGCCGCTTCGGCATCATGTCCGTGGACGGCGACGACCATATCACGGAGTTTGCCGAAAAGCCCAAGGAGCCCAAGAGCAATCTGGCGTCCATGGGTATCTATATCTTCACATGGAGCAAGCTGAAGGCGTATCTCACCGCCGACGAGGCCGACTCTCAAAGCGAGAACGACTTCGGCAAGAACATCATCCCCGCCATGCTGTCGGCAGGGGAGGTCATGGCGGCCTACCGCTTCGAGGGCTACTGGAAGGACGTAGGCACGCTGGATTCCCTGTGGGACGCCAATATGGATATGCTGTCCCCCGGCTCGGGGCTGAACCTGCTGGACAAGAGCTGGCCCATCTACAGCCGGACGCCCACCTGCCCGCCCACGTTCGTGGGACCAAACGGCGACATCGGCAACAGCGCCGTGGCCAAGGGCTGCACCATTCTGGGCGAGGTGAAGAACACCGTCCTGAGCTACGGCTCCTCTGTGGAGGAGGGCGCGCAGGTGTCCTACTCCGTGGTGATGCCCAACGCCACCATCGAGGCCGGGGCCAAGGTGTCCTACGCCATCGTGGGCGAGGGCTGCCATGTGGGGAAGAACGCCGTGGTCGGCGGTGACCCGGGCAGCGTGGACTTCGATCAGTGGGGCATCGCGGTGCTTGGCCCCCGCACCACCGTCCCCGACGGCGGCGTGGTGGAGCCGAAAATGATGCTGGGCGCCAACGGTAAGGAGGTACGGCCATGAAAGGAATGCACGGGATCATCTTCTCCTACGAGAAGCAGACGGATCTGCGGGAGCTGATCGCCAACCGCATCCACGGCTCCATCCCCTTTGCCGGGGATTACCGGGTCATCGACTTTGTGCTGTCCGCCATGGTCAACGCCGGTATTACCGATGTGGGCGTCATCATGCACGGCAAGTGCCAGTCCATGCTGGACCATCTGGGCTCCGGCAAGAGCTGGGATCTCAGCCGCAACCACGGCGGATTGACGCTGCTGCCCGCCTTCGCGTACAACGAGAGCCGCGGCGCAGGCGGCCAGTACCGGGGCAAGGTGGAGGCGCTGGCAGGCGTGATCAACTACCTCAAGGGCATCCGGCAGGACTATGTGCTGCTGTCGGACAGCGACCTTGTCATCAACCTGCCGCTGGAGGATGTGCTGCGCCGCCATATCGAGACCGGCGCGGACATGACGGCAGTATGCACCTCCGTCCCCGGCGATGTGTCGGATACCTACTTTACACTGGATGAGACGGGCCGCATCACGGACACCGCCTACGATGTGTTTGCCCCGACGGGCTACCGCTGCCTGAATATGTTCATCCTCAGCAAGAAGCTGCTGCTGCAAATGGTGACGGAGTGTGCCAGCCGCAACCAGTTCAGCTTCCGCCATTATATTTTGCAGGAGATGGGGAAGAAGTACCACTTCCACGCCTACATCTACGACGGCTACGCCGCCCGCATCAACAGCATCCAGAGCTACTACCAGCGCAGCATGGAGCTGCTGGATCCCGCCCTGCGGCAGGCGCTGTTCTGCAAGGAGCGCCCGGTGTACGGCAAGGAGAACGACTCCCCCTCCAGCTATATCGACCCCAGCGGCCCCTGCGTCAATTCCCTGATCGCAGATGGCTGCGACATTCAGGGCAGCGTGAAAAACTGCATCCTGTTCCGGAATGTCCGTATTGAAAAGGGCGCCAGCGTGGAAAACTGCATCCTGTTCAAGGACACGGTGGTGAAAAGCGGCGCCGCGCTGCAAAACGTTATCACCGATAAACAGGTGACGGTCGGCGAGAATGTGACGCTGACAGGGCATGAGAACTACCCCATTGTGATCGCCAAGAACAGCACGATCTGAGTGCTGACGGAGAAAGGAGCTGCGGTATGAAGATCCTATATGTGTCCAGTGAGGCATTTCCCTTCTGCAAGACCGGCGGACTGGCCGATGTAGCGGGCAGCCTGCCCCCCGCGCTGGCGCGGAACGGCGACGACGTGGCGGTGATCCTGCCCCTGTACGGGCAGATCGGCCGGCAGTGGCGGCAGCAGATGACGTTCCGCCGCTATATCTATGTGGATCTGGGCTGGCGCCACCAGTACTGCGGCCTGTTTTCGCTGGAAAGAGACGGCGTAACGTGGTACTTCGTGGACAACGAGCATTACTTCCGCCGCGACGCGCTGTACGGCGAGTTTGACGACGGCGAGCGCTTCGCCTTTTTCTGCAAGGCGGTCATCGACCTGCTGCCCAGTCTGGACTGGATGCCCGACATCCTCCACTGCAACGACTGGCAGACGGCGCTGGTGCCCATCTATCTCAAGGATGTGTGTACCCGCTGGGAGGAGGTGCGCCGCATCCGCACGGTGTTCACCATCCACAACATCGAGTATCAGGGGCGCTACGGTGAGGACACCGTGGATCAGCTGTTCGGACTTGACAGAGGGTGGTATAATGACGGCACACTGCAAATGGACGGTGATGTGAACCTGATGAAGGGCGCCATGCTGGTGTCCGACGCCGTCACCACCGTCAGTCCCACCTATGCCGCCCAGCTCCACGACGCGGCCTATGCCGAGGGCATGGAGAGCGTGGTGGGCATGATCGACTGGAAGTTTTCCGGCGTGGTCAACGGTCTGGACGTGGTGGGCTACGATCCCGCCCGCGACCCGGCGCTGCCGGAAAACTATGATGCCGACCACATGGCGGGCAAGGCCGCGTGCAAGGCGTCGCTGCAAGCGGCGATGGGGCTTGCACAGGAGCCGGACACGCCCCTCATCGGCATCGTCAGCCGCCTTGTGGGCCACAAGGGATTGGACATCGTGGAGCAGGGGCTGGACGGCATCATGGCCACCGGCTGCCAGCTGGTGGTGCTGGGCAAGGGCGACAGCCGGTTCGAGGACTTCTTCCGCGGCAAGGCGTGGGAGTACGGCGGCCGCCTGTCGGCGCAGATCACCTACGCCGAGGATCTGGCGCGCCGGGTCTACGCCGGGTGCGACCTGTTTTTGATGCCCTCCCGCAGCGAGCCCTGCGGCCTGAGCCAGATGATCGCCATGCGCTACGGCGCGGTGCCTATCGTCCGGCGCACCGGCGGGCTGGCGGACACGGTGAAGTCCTGTCAGGTGGGGCAGGAGGACGGCACGGGCTATCTGTTCGAGAGCTATGACGCCGGGGCCATGCTGGATGTGATCGGGCAGGCCACCGGCCTGTACCACGGCGACCGCAAGGGCTTTGACACCGTGCGGCGCCGGGGCATGACGGCGGACTTCAGCTGGGCGCGGAGCGCCGGCGAATACCGCCGCATCTATGGAAATCTGCTGGGCTGATACCCGGCTCTTCATACGGAGGATTTTTGTATATGACCTATACCAAGGAGACATTGAAGGAAGCGATCATCCAGAAGCTGCGGCTGAATTACGGCTGCACCGAGAAGCAAGCCACCGACGGCGAGATGATGAAGGCCTGCGCCATGGTGCTGCGGGATATCATGGCCGAGCGCGGCGTGCAGACGCGGGAGGAGACCTTCCATGAGGTACGGCGGAAGGTGCATTACCTGTCCATGGAGTTCCTGATGGGCCGCAGTCTCATGAAGAACGCCTACAATCTGGAACTGCTGGATGCGCTGACCGACGCCATTGACGAGTTGGGCTTCAAGGCCGCCGATATCTTTGAGATCGAGCCGGACGCCGGCTTGGGCAACGGCGGCCTGGGCCGTCTGGCCGCCTGCTATCTGGACAGCATGACCACGCTGGACATCCCCGCCGCCGGCTATTCCATCTGCTACGAGCTGGGTATCTTCAAGCAGAAGATCGTGGAGGGGCAGCAGGTGGAGCTGCCGGACGACTGGATGCAGCTGGGCGACGCATGGCTGCTGCCCAAGCTGCAGGAGGCGGAGGAGGTCCACTTCGGCGGCAAGGTGCGCTCCCGCTGGGACAACGGCCACCTGATGGTGGTGCATGAGGACTACACCCGCGTGCTGGCCGTGCCCTGCGACATGGAGATCGCCGGCTACGACACCGACCACGTCAATACCCTGCGGCTGTGGCAGGCCCGCAGCCCCAAGCCCATCGACATGAAGCTGTTCAGTCAGGGCCAGTATCTGCAGGCGTCGGAGGAGCGTGCCATGGCGGACGCCATCAGCCAGGTGCTGTACCCCGAGGACAACCACTACGAGGGCAAGTCCCTGCGGCTGAAGCAGCAGTACTTCTTCGTCTCCGCCACCATGCAGTCCATCACCCGCAAGCATATCGAGGTCTACGGCACCCTGAAGAACTTCCACGAGAAGAATGTCATTCAGATCAACGACACCCACCCCACGCTGGTGATCCCGGAGCTGATGCGTATTCTGGTGGACGACGCGGGGCTCGACTGGGACGAGGCGTGGAACATCGTCACCCACTGCGTGGCCTACACCAACCATACGGTGCTGGCCGAGGCGCTGGAGGTCTGGCCGCAGCAGCTGTTTGAGACGCTGCTGCCCCGCATCTGGCAGATCCTGCAGGAGATCGCCCACCGCTGGCAGAAGAAGGTGGAGGATTATTTCCACGACCCGGCCAAGACCGCCAAGCTGGCCATCATCTGGGACGGCCATGTCCGCATGGCCAACCTGTGTCTGGCGGGGGCCATGGCCGTCAACGGCGTGTCGGCGCTGCACTCCGAGATCCTGCGTAAGGACGTGTTCAAGGAAGCCTGCCAGATGATGCCGGAGAAGTTCAAGAACGTCACCAACGGCATCGACCACCGCCGCTGGGTGTCCCAGATCAACCGCGGTCTGGACGGCCTGATCTGCGATCTGGCCGGCGACGGCTACCTCACCCACCCGCAGGAGCTGAAAAAGCTGGAGGCCTACGCTGACGACGCCTCCGTGCTGAAGCGGCTGGAGGAGATCAAGCACCAGAACAAGCTGGCCTTCGCCGCCTACGCCAAAAAGCAGCAGGGCGTGGTGCTGAACACCGACGCCATCTTCGATGTGCAGGTGAAGCGGCTCCACGAGTACAAGCGCCAGCTCCTCAATGTGCTGCACATCATCTACCTCTACCAGCGGTTACAGGATGATCCCAACATGGAGATGCGCCCCCAGACGTTCCTGTTCGGCGCCAAGGCCGCCCCCGGCTACGCCGTGGCCAAGCGCATCATCCACCTCATCAACTCGCTGGCCGCCCAGATCGACCGCGACCCCATCTGCAAGGACAAGCTGCAGGTGGTATTTCTGGAGAACTACCGCGTCTCTCTGGCGGAGAAGCTGATGCCCGCCAGCGAGGTGAGCCAGCAGATCTCCACCGCCGGCAAGGAGGCCAGCGGCACCGGCAACATGAAGTTCATGATGAACGGCGCCCTGACCGTGGGTACGCTGGACGGCGCCAACGTGGAGATGCACGAGGTGCTGGGCGACGAGAATATGTTCCTGTTCGGCCTGAAGGCCGACGAGGTGGCCCGTCTGCGCCACACCTACGATCCCCAGCTGCTGTACCAGCGCGACCCCGTGCTGCGCCGGGTGGTGGATCAGCTCAAGACCGGCTTTGGCGACGGCGTGACCTACGAGGATATCTGGCAGCGTCTGGTGATGGGCGGGGAATGCCCCGCCGACCAGTATATGGTGCTGGCGGACTTCGCCGCCTACTGCGACGCCGGGGAGCGGATGTGCCGCACCTACGGCGACCGGACGGCGTGGAACCGCATGAGCCTGCGGAATATCGCCCGCAGCGGTATCTTCGCGGCGGACCGGGCCATCGCCCAGTACGCCGATACCATCTGGCACGTGCCATATAAGAAATAAGCGGAAGGAGAGGGACTGCCCGGGCAGTCCCTCTCTTGACATATATGATATACTATCATCGGAATCATATGAAAACGAGGACACGGATATGGAAGTGACACAGGGCGCACCGTTCGAGAGCTTTGGCCTGTCGGAGGCCACCATGCGCGCCGTTCGCAACAAGCATTATACCATCAGTACGCCGGTGCAGGCCGGCTGTATCCCGCCCATGCTGGCGGGGAAGGACGTCATCGCCAAGGCTCCTACCGGCACCGGCAAGACCATGGCCTTCGGCATCCCCATCATCGAGCGCATCGACCCGGAGAGCGAGGCGGTACAGGCCGTCATTCTCGCCCCCACCCGGGAGCTTGCCATGCAGATCACCGACGAGATGCGGGACATCGCCGTGTGCCACGAGGGCGTGCGGCTGGTGTGTCTGTACGGCGGCCAGCCCATCGGCAAGCAGATCGACGCCCTGAAGCGCCGCCCCCAGATCGTGGTGGCCACGCCGGGACGGCTCAGCGACCACATGAAGCGCCGCACCGTGGTGCTCAAGGACGTCAGCACTGTGGTGCTGGACGAGGCCGACCGGATGCTGGACATGGGCTTTATCCACGATGTCACCCGCATTCTGGACAAGATCCCCAACCGCAAGAATCTGGGGATGTTCTCCGCCACCATCTCCCGGGAGGTCATGGACATTTCCTGGGTCTACCAGCGCGACCCGGAGGAGATCACGGTGCAGGCCACCAAGGAGAATAAGCCCGATATTCTCCAGTACCGGCTGGAGGTGCCGTCCGACGGCAAGGTGGACGCCATCGCCCGTATCCTGAATTGCGAGAATTACGAGCGGGTCATCTGCTTCTGCAACACCAAGGGCAGCACCGAGCGGCTCACCAAGTTTTTGCAGATGCGGGGCGTGGACGCCCAGTGCATCCACGGTGACATCCCCCAGCGCAAGCGGGAGGAGGTCATGCAGCGTTTCCGCGACGGAAAGCTCCGGGTGTTCGTGGCAACGGATGTGGCCAGCCGCGGCATCGATGTGGACGATGTGGACGCCGTGTTCAACTACGAGGTGCCGGAGGAGAACGAGTACTACGTCCACCGTATCGGCCGGACGGGCCGCGCCAAAAAGCACGGCGTGGCGTACACGCTGCTCAGCGATTTCCCCAGCCGTATGCGGCTGGACGACATCGCCCGCAACACCCGCAGCCAGATCACGCCGGCCACCGTGGATGAAAGCGGCCATGTGACCCCCACGGAGAAAAAGTGACCTATCATACAAAAAGCAAGTCCTCCGCGCTCTGCGCGGAGGACTTGCCTTTTGTTTCAGGAGGCGTTACAGGGCGGCCTTGATAGCGCCCAGCAGGTCGTCGAAGCTATCGAAGGCGGGGAGCTGGGGATAGTCCGCCTTGATCTTGTCCGTGGTGCGGAACAGGAAGCCTGCCTTGCTGTGGCGGATCATATCAAGATCATTGTAGCTGTCGCCGCTGGCGATGGTGTCGTAGCCGATGGATTGCAGCGCCTTGACGGTGGTGAGCTTGGAGTGGGCGCAGCGCATCCGGTGGCGGGCGATATACCCGTCTCCGTCCACCTCCAGCGTGTTGCACAGCAGGGTGGGGTAGCCCAGCTTCTCCATCAAGGGCATGGCGAACTGGTCAAAGGTGTCGCTGAGGATCACCACCTGCGTCATGCGGCGCAGCTCGTCCAGAAACGCCTTTGCGCCGGGGAGGGGGTCGATCTTGGCGATGACGTCCTGGATCTGCCGTAATTTCATGCCCTTTTCCCGCAGCACCTCGATGCGCCAGCGCATGAGCTTGTCGTAGTCCGGCTCATCCCGGGTGGTGCGGCGCAGCTCGGGAATGCCGCTCTCCTCGGCAAAGGCGATCCAGATCTCGGGGACGAGAACGCCCTCCATATCCAAACAAACAATATTCATCAAAGCGGCTCCTTTCTCACTTCTTCAGCACTTCCGCCAGCACATAGTCCAGCATGGCGTCCTTGTCGATCACATCCTTGTGCAGCACGGGGCGGCCCTCCAGTCCGGACAGGTTGCCGGGGATGGGAACGCCGGACAGCCGGGACAGGCGGCTCATCATGGCGAACTCATCGGTTTCGCCGTCATCCTCCCCCAGCGCGGCCAGCACCGCGGCGGGGAACTTGTAGGGCGAGGCGGTGGACAGCACCACCGTGGGCGCGCCGGTATCGCGCAGCGTGTCCTTTAGCTGCTCCGCCACCGACCACGCCACGGCGGTGTGGGGGTCGCAGAGATAGTGCTGCTCCCGCCACAGGCGGCCGATGACATCGGCGGCGCCCTGATCGTCGCAGCAGCCGCAGGAGAAGTCCTGCTGCAGCTTGGCCAGCAGGTCGCCGGACAACTGGTACGCACCGTCCGTATTGAGCTGCCCCATCAGTCCGGCCACATACTTCGGGTCGCGGGACAGCAGGAACAGCAGCCGCTCCAGATTGCTGGATACCAGAATATCCATGGAGGGGGAGGTGGTCTTGTAGAACGGGCGGCGGCGGTCGTAGCGGCCGGTGGCGATGAACTCCGTCAGCACGTCGTTGGCGTTGCTGGCGCAGACCAGACGGCCCACGGGCAAGCCCAGCTCCTTGGCAAAGTAGCCCGCCAGAATGTCGCCGAAGTTGCCGGTGGGTACTACGAAGTTCACCTTGTCACCCAGCGCGATGCGCCCCGCCTTCACCAGATCGCCGTAGGCCCGGAAGTAGTACACCACCTGCGGCGCAAGGCGTCCGATGTTGATGGAGTTGGCGGAGGACAGCATGGCGCCGTGGAGGTCGCGGCCTTTACAGGCGGCGAACACCTGCTTGACACCGGTCTGGGCGTCGTCGAAGTTGCCCCGGACGGCGCAGACCTTTACATTGCCGCCGGTCTGGGTGGCCATCTGCGCCTGCTGGACGGCGGACACGCCGCCGTAGGGGTAGAACACGATGATGCGGGTACCCTTCACGTCGTGGAAGCCCTCCAGCGCGGCCTTGCCGGTGTCGCCGGAGGTGGCGGTGAGGATGACCACGTCACCCGCCATGCCCTCGGCCTTGGCCGCCGCGCCGATGAGTCTGGGCAGCACCGACAGGGCCACATCCTTAAAGGCGGAGGTGGGGCCGTGGTACAGCTCCAGCACATATTGATCGCCCACCGGCACCAGCGGCGTCAGGTCGGCGGTGGGGAACTTGCCGTCGTAGCTGCGGCGGACGATGTCCTCCATATTGGGGAAGTCCGGCAGCAGCGCCGAGAGAATTTTCGCGGCCATGGACAGCGTATCCAGCCGCAGCGCGCCCTGCCAGTCGAAGTCCAGCTTGGCCGGATCGCAGATGTACAGACCGCCGTCGGGGGCGATGCCCTCCAGCACCGCCCGGGTAGAGGGGGCAGTGAGGCGGAGGTCGCGTGTGCTATGGTACAGCATAGGAAAAGTCCTCATAAAATTACTCTTGCATTTCTAATGACGCTATGATACACTGTCGCCAACGAAAAAGCAAGTGTTTTTATACGGCGGACAAATGAGATTTTTTTGTCGCCGCGATAAAAGTGCTGCTGCAAAAAACGAGGATAACGAGGCAGAAATATGTTGAAAGTATTGAAATTCGGCGGCTCGTCCATGGCGGACGAAAAACAGTTCGCCAAGGTGCGGGACATCGTGCGGGCGGACGACAGCCGCCGCGTGGTGGTGGTCAGCGCCGCCGGTAAGCGGAATAAAGACGACCACAAGATCACCGATCTGCTGTACCTGTGCCACGCGCATTTGCAGTACGGTGTCAGCTGTGACGAGATCTATGACATGATCCGCTCCCGCTATGTGGGCATCCGGGACGCGCTGGGACTGACAACACCCATCGAGGCGGAGTTCGACGCCCTGCGGCGGAGGATGGACGAGGGCATCAGCGCCGACGAGCTGGTGTCCCGGGGCGAGTATTTCGCGGCGGAGCTGATGGCGGACTATCTGGGCTACGACTTTCTGGATAGCTCCCTGTGGCTGAAGTTCAGGCTGGACGGTACGGTGGATCAGGAGACCAGCTACGAGAACCTGTGCCGCGCCGCATCGGGACGCCGGGTGGTGATCCCCGGCTTCTACGGGGCCATGCCCGACGGCAGCATCCATACGTTTACCCGGGGCGGCAGCGACATCACCGGCGCGCTGGCGGCGGCGGCACTGGACGCCGACGTGTACGAGAATTGGACGGACGTGTCCGGCTTCCTCATGGCCGACCCCAAGATCGTGAAGGACCCCAAGCCCATCGAGCGTATCACCTACGCGGAGCTGCGGGAGCTGAGCTACATCGGGGCGCAGGTGCTCCACGAGGGCACGGTGTCACCGGTGCGGGAGAAGAACATCCCGCTGAATATCCGCAACACCAACCAGCCGGAGCACCCCGGCACCATGATCCGGGAGAGCTTTGACGAGTCGGAGACGGAGCGCGCCTCCGGCAGCATGATCACCGGCATCGCCGGGAAGAAGGGGTTCACCGTCATCACCCTGACGAAAAACGGGATGTCCTCCGAGCCGGGGACAGTCCGCCGTGTGCTGGAGGTGCTGGAGCGGTACAACATCAACGTGGAGTATCTGCCCTCCGGTATCGACAGTGTGTCGCTGGTGGTGGAGACGGGCAAGGCCGCGCCCTATCTCTATCAGGCTGTGGGCGACGTGGAAAAGGAGATACGGCCCGACAGCCTGCATATCATCGACGGCATGGCCATCGTGGCGGCGGTAGGCCGGAAGATGGCGTTCCAGCCCGGCTCCTCCGGCAAGATCTTCGGCAAGCTGGGTGAGAACGGCATCAACATCCGCATGATCACCCAAGGCCCGGAGGAACTGAATATCATCGTGGGCGTGGACGGGCCGGACTTTGAGAGAGCCATCCGCGTCCTGTACGACAGCTTTGTGAAATAAGGAGGGCATAGCCATGAAGCAATATAAAGTAGCGATCCTGGGAGCCACCGGCGCGGTGGGCCGCGAGATGATGAAGGTATTGGCGGAGCGGGACTTCCCCGTGTCGGAGCTGCATCTGCTGGCGTCGGCGCGCTCGGCGGGGGAGGTGCTGTCGTGGAAGGGACGGGACATCACCGTGGAGTTGGCCTGCGATGAGGCCTTTGCGGGAATGGACATCGTGCTGGGCGCGGCGGAGAACGATATTGCCAAGCGGTTCGCCCCGGCCATCGTCCGCTCAGGCGCCGTGTTCGTGGATAACTCCAGCGCCTTCCGTATGGACCCCGATGTGCCGCTGGTGGTGCCGGAGATCAACCCGGAGGACGTGAAAAAACACAAGGGCATCATCGCCAACCCCAACTGCACTACCATCGTGTCGCTGGTGGCCATCAACGCCCTGAATCAGGATAGTCCCATCGAGAGCATCGTCGCCTCCAGCTATCAGGCGGTGTCCGGCGCCGGCGCAGGCGGCCCCATCGAGCTGATGAACGAGGTGGAGGCGCTGGGGCTGGGGCAGCAGATCGAGCCCAAGGTATTCCAGTACCAGATCGCCTACAACGTCATCCCTCAGATCGGCGGCGAGGCCTTTGACGGCTACACCTCCGAGGAGATGAAGCTGCAAAATGAGGGACGGAAGATCATGCACCTGCCGGCGCTGAAGGTGAGCTGCACCTGTGTCCGGGTGCCGGTGGTGCGCAGCCACAGCGTGTCCATCGTGGTGCGGACGCGGGAGAAGATCTCCGTGGAGCGGGCGCGGCAGCTGATCGCGGCGGCGCCGGGATGCCGCCTGGTGGACGATCTGGCCAACAAGCGCTATCCCATGCCGCTGGATACCAGCGACCAGGATCTGGTGTTCGTGGGCCGCATCCGGGACGATCTGACCAGCGAAAACGGCCTGAATATCTGGTGCTGCGGAGATCAGGTGCGCAAGGGCGCCGCCACCAACGCCGTGCAGATCGCCCAGCTGCTGGTAAAATGAAGAAAGTGTAAAGCCGTCTGCGGACGGCTTTACTTTTTGTGCGAAAACATATATAATGGCACAAAATCTACCCCACGGAGGAGTGGCCTTATGAAGATCTGGAAGCGAATGGCAGCGCTGCTGCTGGCTCTGTGCATGACACTGCTGCTGGCGGCCTGCGGCGAGGATCCCAACGATGAAAGACGACTGTCTGTGGTCATGACAGGCGCGGTGCGTACCATCGACCCGGCCATGGCGGCCACGGCGGCGGAGCGCACGGTGGTGCGGCATGTATTTGAAAATCTGATGAAGCTCGGGCAGGACGGCACGGCGGTACACGCCGTGGCGCGCAGCTACACGCAGGAGACGGCGGCGGACGGCTCTGTGACCTATACGTTCCAGCTTCGGACGGACGCCAAGTGGACGGACGGCAGCGCCGTGACCGCCCACGACTTCGTGTATGCGTGGCGGCGGCTGGTGGATCCGGAGACGGACAGCCCCAACGCGGACGCCCTGTCCATGGTGGCGGGGTACGAGAAGGCGATACTGGGCGACACGTCGGCGCTGGCGGTGACGGCGCCGGACGACCACACGCTGGTGGTGACGCTCAACGGCTGCTGCTCCTACTTTATCGACAGCGTCTGTACGGCGACAGCCACCATGCCGGTGCAGGAGAAGGCGGTCACAGCCCACGATGATTGGGCCAGCAACAGCCTGTGGTTTGCGGGCAACGGCCCCTATGAGCGCACCGGCGCATGGAGCGATGCGGCGCGCCTGACGCTGCGGATACGGCCGGCCTACTACGATGCGAAGCGGCTGGGACAGGATCGCATCGACCTGATGCTGCAAAGCCGCGAGGAGGCGGAGGCCAACGCCGGTAAGGCGGATATCGTCATCGGCGCCGGCGGGGAGGACGCCCCGCGGGAGGGCGACCCCACCGTGGGCATCCTGCTGGTGAACCAGATGGCCACCAGTATGGGACATCCGGAGCTGCGGCGGGCGCTGAGTCTGGTCATCGACCGGGAGGCGGCGGCACAGACCATGGGACAGGACTGCCATGGGGCGGAGGGCTTGGTACCTTACGGTATCCGCACCGATGCGGGGGAGGACTTCCGCACGGTCGACGGCCCGCTGATCGATAACGACCCGGCGACGTATGAGGAGCGGTGTCAGGGAGCGCTGGCGCTGCTGCGGCAGGCGGGCTTTACCAACGCCACGACGCTGAGCGCGCTGGATACGGTGTCGCTGCTGTACGACAACGATTCGGCGCTGGCGCAGGTGGCCCAGCAGCTCCAGAAGACGTGGGAGAGCAAGCTGGGCATCAAGGTACAGCTAAAGGGCGTGGAGCGCAGTGAGATGAAGGCGCGGCTGAGCAGCGGCGAATTTGTGCTGGCGCTGATGGAGATGACCGCCTCCTACAACGATGCGTCGGCGTATCTGGACCCGTGGCGCAGCAGCGATATGCGGAACTACGGGATGCAGTACCTCAACGCCTACGACATTCTGATGCAGATCGCGGCGGGCAGCACCTCGCCGGAGGTGCGGGACGCCTATCTGAAGGACGCGGAGCAGCTGCTGCTGGAAAACAGCAACATCATTCCGCTGTACAGCCGGACAAGACCCTATGTGATCCGGGACAAGGTGCTGGGCGCCGTGTCCGACGGACTGGGCGGCTGGTACTTCGGCGCGGTGAACCGGGCGTCGTAAACGACATACAGAAAAGGGACTCACAGGCTGCCCAGCCTGTGAGTCCCTTTTTCTGTATAGGTCAGCTTATTTGCGGCGGGCGGTGTCCACGATGACGGCCTGCGCACGGGCAAGCTTCAGGTCGTGGCGCAGACGCATGGGCGGCAGCTGCTGGCGCAGCAGATCGGCGGAGAGCTGGTACTGGGCGGACAGCTCACTGTACTTCTGCTCCACCTCCGCGTCGGTCACATCGATGCCCTCCAGACGGGCGATCTCCGTCATGGCCAGCTCAAAGCGGGCGGCGGAGACAGCCTGCTCCCGGGCGTGGGCGCGCAGCTCCTCCATGGAGGCGCCGCTGGCCTCCAGATACTGCTCCAGCTCTACGTTCTGGCTTTGCAGGTGACCGCGCAGCTCCTGGATCAGACCGTCCAGCTGGTTTTCCACCATGGCGTCGGGCAGCTGCACCTCCATGCCGTCCAGCACCTGTGCGATCAGGTCGTTGGCGAACTGCTCGGCGGCCTCCGTCTGCTTCTTCACCACCGCCTGCTCCATCACGGTGCGGCGCAGCTGGGACAGATCCTCAAAGCCCTGCGCCTTGGCAAACGCGTCGTCCAGCGTGGGCATGGAGCGGCGGGTGATCTCGTGTACCTTGATGCGGAAGGTGGCGTCCTTACCGGCCAGCTCCGGCGTGTAGGCGGTGGGGAAGGTGACGTGTACATCCCGCTCCTCGTCCACACAGGCGCCTGCCACCTGCTCCTCAAAGCCGGGGATAAAGTAGCCGCTGCCCAGCAGCAGGGGATAGCTCTCGCCCTTGCCGCCCTCGAAGGCCACGCCGTCCACGAAGCCCTCGAAGTCCAGCACCACCTCGTCGCCCATGGCGGCGCGGTCGGGGTGCGCCACATCCAGGTGGGCGCGGGCGTACTCCTCCAGCGCGGCCTGGGTGTCCTCCTCGGACAGCTCGGCCTGGGGGTACACGGCGCTGAGTCCCTTGTACTGCCCCAGCTTCACCTCGGGGTACAGATCGATGAGGGCGGTAAAAACATACCCGTCGGGACCGATCTCCTCCACCGTCAGGGTGGGGGTGCCGGCGATGGCGATATCCTCCCGGCCAATGGCTTCCACCAGCGCCTGCGGATAGGTCTCGTTCACGGCCTCCTGATAGAGGAAGTCGCTGCCGTAGACAGCCTCGATCTTCTCGCGGGTAGGCTCGCCCTCCACGGGACACAGGGCCTTGATGCCGTTGTAGCAGTGCATCAGCGCCTCCTGCCATGTGTCGCGGTCCACGGCCACCGTCAGGCGCACCTGACGGTTTTCCGGAATGTCTTCACGCTTTTTGATCTCCATGGGGGAGTTCCTCCTTATTTCGGCACAAACTGCCAGTATATTGCGATAAGTATACTATACCGCCGTGCGGATAGCAAGCCTGTCACACACTTCCGGTGAAATGCCTGAGTTGTAAAATTATTGTGACAATTACAACAAAGTACTTGTTCCCGGCGGGGACGTTTGCTACAATGCAGGATATTCTTTTCAGAGATCAACGGAGGTAGTTATGCAGCGTATCAAAGAATTCATCCACGACCGCCCGTATGTCTGGTGGGGATTGTTCCTGCCGGTGTATCTGGCGCTGTTCTTTACCATCGAGCATTTCATCACCGATAACTACTGGGCCACCCAACTGCCCATCGACTACAAGATCCCGTTTCTGGAGGGATTTGCCCCGATCTACGCCAGCTGGAGCCCGCTGCTGTTTGTGTTGGGTCTCCACCTGATCCTCTACGATGGCGAGGGTTTCCGCCGGTATATGTGGAGCATCATGGCGACGTTCCTCATCAGCACCCTGATCTGCGTGCTGATCCCCAACGGACAGGATCTGCGGCCTGCCGTGATGCCCCGGGACAACATCTTCTGCGATCTGGTGGCGTACACCTACTCGCTGGATACCAACACCAACGTGTTCCCCAGCGTCCATGTGGTGGGCGTCATTGACGCATGGTTCGCCATCTGGCATTCCAAGCGGCTGAAGAAGTGGACGTGGCGCTGGGGCACCGGGCTTTACGGTCTGGCGGTCATCGCCTCCACCGTGTTCATCAAGCAGCACGCCATCATCGACGTGCTGGCGGGACTGGTGCTGGGCTTTGCCTGCAACTTTGTGGTGTACAACATCATCGGCAAGCGGCGTGACCGCCGGCTGTGCAGGGAGGTATAAGGTATGGAGATCGGCGTATCCCCGTTGTTCCGGGATGTCAGTGAGGAATCCCAGCAGGCCATGCGTACCTGCTTCGATATGCGGGAGTACAGCTTCCGCGCCGGCGAGGTCATCTACGACTTCTCCGAGGGGCGGAACATGGTGGGCGTCCTGACGCAGGGCGCCGCCGTCATCGAGCGCATCGACCATCAGGGCAGCCGGACGATTTTGGAGCGGCTGGAGCGCGGCGGCGTTTTCGGCGAGATGCTGATGTTCGAGAACGTGGCGGGAGACAGCATCACCGTGGTGGCGGAGGAGCCGTGCCGCGTATGGCTCATGGCGGCGGATCAGGTGACGAAGCGGTGCGAGAACGCCTGCGCCCACCACACACAGGTGGTGGAGAATATGTTCCAGCTGGTGGCGGAGAAGGCCACCTCCCTCTACGAGCGGGTGGAGGTGCTGAGCCGCCGGAGCATCCGGGATAAGCTGCTGTGCTACTTCTCCCTGCTGGCCGCCAAGAGCCGGGGCGGAGAGTTCTCCCTGCCTTTTTCCCTCAGCGCGCTGGCGGACTATATCTCCACAGACCGCAGCGCCATGATGCGGGAGCTGAAGAAAATGCGGGACGAGAAGCTGGTGGACATTCAGGGACGCCGGGTGCTGCTGCATCAGGTGATTTAAGCGGCTGCTTGACGCAAGTGAAGATTGACGGGTCTGCCCATTGGTGATACAATAAAACGGAGAACGGGCGTAACGCGCCCATGACCCAATGGCGGATGCCAGACTATAATGAGAAGGAGCCGTGATGTATGTACCGCATCGTTAGAAAAGAAGCGCTGAAGCCCACCGTGATCCTGTACGAGATCGAAGCGCCCATGGTCGCCAGAAAGGCGGAGCCGGGCCAGTTCATCATCCTGCGTGTGGACGAAAAGGGTGAGCGTATCCCCATTACGATCCATGACTACGACCGGGAAAAGGGTACCGTGACCATCATCGTCCAGACCGTTGGCGCCACCACCGAGAAGCTGAGTCACAAGCAGCAGGGCGAGTGCCTGCATGATTTTGTCGGCCCCCTGGGCCGCCCCACCGAGACGGAGGGGAAGAAGAAGGTCTGCGTCGTCGGCGGCGGCGTGGGCTGTGCCATCGCCTACCCCGTGCTGAAGAAATTCCACGACTGCGGCGCTGAGGTCCACGCAGTGGTGGGCTTCAAGAGCAAGGACGTGGTCATTCTGGAGGACAAGTTCAAGGCTGTCTCCTCCGTGCTGAAGGTCTGCACCGACGACGGCTCCTACGGCCAGAAGGGTCTGGTCACCGAGGCGCTGAAGCAGCTGCTGGACGACGGCAACCAGTATGACGAGATCTTCGCCATCGGCCCCATGGTCATGATGAAGTTCGTCTGCAAGACCACCGAGCCCTACGGTGTGCCCACCACCGTGTCCATGAGCCCCATCATGATCGATGGCACCGGTATGTGCGGCGGCTGCCGTCTGACCGTGGGCGGTGAGACCAAGTTCGCCTGCGTGGACGGCCCCGACTTCGACGGTCACAAGGTGGACTGGGATCTGGCCGTGAAGCGCAACCAGATGTACCACGACTTCGAGGTGCATAAGCACGAGGAAGTCTGCAATCTGTTCAAGCAGGAGGTAAAGTAAGATGGCTGCCAAGATCAATATGCGTTTGGATAAGAACGAGATGCCTTCTCAGGACCCGCAGGTCCGCAACAAGAACTTCCTGGAGGTAGCGCTGGGCTACACCGAGGAGCAGGCACTGGACGAGGCCGCCCGCTGCCTGAACTGCAAGAACCATCCCTGCGTGGACGGCTGCCCCGTCAACGTGCGCATTCCCGAGTTTATTCAGAAGATCGTGGAGAAGGACTATGAGGGCGCCTATCAGGTGATCCATCAGACCAGCTCCCTGCCCGCCGTCTGCGGCCGCGTCTGCCCGCAGGAGAGCCAGTGCGAGATGCACTGCGTCCGCGGCAAGAAGGGCGATCCCGTGGGTATCGGCCGTCTGGAGCGCTTTGTGGCCGACTGGCACAACGCCCACAGCACCGAGGCGCCTGCCAAGCCCGCCTCCAACGGCCATAAGGTGGCCGTCATCGGCTCCGGCCCCGCAGGTCTGACCTGCGCCGGCGACCTCGCCAAGAAGGGCTATGAGGTCACGGTGTTCGAGGCGCTGCATCTGGCCGGCGGCGTGCTGGTGTACGGCATCCCCGAGTTCCGTCTGCCCAAGGCCATCGTCCAGAAGGAAGTGGACGGCCTGAAGGCCATGGGCGTGAAGGTGGAGACCAACACCGTGGTGGGCCGCACCATCACCATCGACGAGCTCATGGAGGAGAACGGCTTCGAGGCGGTGTTTATCGGCTCCGGCGCCGGTCTGCCCATGTTCATGAACATCCCCGGTGAGAACCTGAAGGGCGTCTACTCCGCCAACGAGTTCCTGACCCGTATCAACCTGATGAAGGCGTACCTGCCTGACAGCGACACGCCCATCATGGATCTGAAGGGCAAGACCGTGGCCGTCGTTGGCGGCGGCAATGTGGCCATGGACGCCGCCCGCTGCTCCAAGCGGCTGGGCGCCGAGGTGTACGTGGTGTACCGCCGCGGCATGGAGGAGCTGCCCGCCCGTCACGAGGAGGTGGAGCACGCCATCGAGGAGGGCGTCATCTTCAAGACGCTGAACAACCCCGTGAAGATCAACGGCGACGAGCAGGACTGCGTGAAGTCCATGACGTGCATCGAGATGGAGCTGGGTGAGCCGGACGCCTCCGGCCGCCGCCGCCCCGTGGAGAAGAAGGGCAGCGAGTTCGATCTGAACGTGGACGCGGTGATCATGTCCCTGGGCACCAGCCCCAACCCCCTTATCAAGTCCACCACCAAGGGTCTGGAGGTCAACAAGAAGGGCGGCATCATCGTCAACGAGGAGGGGCTTACCTCCCGGCAGGCGGTGTACGCCGGCGGCGACGCCGTGACCGGCGCAGCCACCGTCATTCTCGCCATGGGCGCAGGCAAGCTGGGCGCAAAGTCCATCGACGAGTATCTGAGCAAGTAAGACTGTACATAAAAAAAGAATGACCGGCGTGAGCCGGTCATTCTTTTTTACTCGTTTTCCAGCAGCAGCGTGTACGCCTCCCCCTCCATGGCGAATACGCGCTCCACGTCCGCGTCCATCTTCTCCAGCAGCGGCTCCGGGGACTCGTATGATACGCAGGTGCCGCAGGAGGCACTGAGCCTCCGGGGCACCGGCATCATCCGGGCGGCGACGCCCGATGACGTCAGGGCGCGGCACGTGAGAAGTGCGGAGAGGTGGGTGTGGAACGTGGCGATATAGCGGGTCATTTGGAGAGGGTCAGGCGGAAGTCCTCCCCCTCCGGCGCGGCGGACACCTT
>Ga0129312_1000552_pt1 | contig 30128 bp, 32 predicted proteins | sample O827metagenome_FD_94434 | JGI IMG/M metagenome (GOLD analysis project Ga0129312, IMG submission 94434) | Orangutan group fecal microbial communities from Wisconsin, USA - O827 metagenome | ecosystem: Host-associated > Mammals > Digestive system > Large intestine > Fecal | place: USA: Wisconsin... | reverse complement strand
ATGAGTTTTACGCCGTCTAAGCCACGGCTTTTCAGCCATACAAAGAAATTTTTCCAGCTTTCAGTATCTTCTTTAAGGCCCTCGGCTGTACCTATAACTTCTCTGTATCCGTCTTCTGTAACGCCAATAGCAACTAATACAGAAGCGTTTTCAAAGGAGCCTCCCCAACATCTTTTTAGGAAAATACCCTCTACAAAGACATAGGGGTACTTTTCTGTAAGCTTTCTGGAGCGCCATTCTTCAATTTGAGCAAAGCATTTTTGATTCAGATTGCTAATGGTTCCTGCTGAAACCTTTTGTCCCCAGAGAATCTCTGTAATACTTTCAACGCGACGCATAGAAACACCGGCAAGATACATTTCTACCAAAGCTTCTTCTACAGAGCATTCACGTCTTTGGTAACGCTGAATAATAGCAGACTCAAAGGTGAGACCCTTTAATTTAGGTACTTTTAAAGTAACGTCACCAGCTTGTGTAGAGAATGATCTTTCGTAATGTCCGGCACGATAACCTTTTCTTGTTTGGTCGCGTGCGTAGCGTTCAGCTTGTACAAGTTTGTCAGCCTCAGCGTCCAAAAGGGCATTGAGAGTTTCTTCTACACTATTTTTTACAATAGTTTTCAATTCGTTGTGGATAAATTGCTCGTTTAATTGTATAATGTTACCAGACATAAATTCTACCTTCTTTCATGTTTTGTGTGGTAACTTAATTGTAAGCAAAGGTAGTCTCTATGTCTATCTTTTTGAATTGAATTTGCGCAACTTATTATACGTTATCAAGCAAACTCGGCTTAATTGAAGTTTCTTCTATAAAAATCTTGTTCTCTGCAGAAAGCGTTAAAACTCCATACACCTCATCCGTAGATATCTGATGATAACGCCTAATACCGTATTTACGGCAAGCATCCATCAAGGTTGCAGCACCCATGATGTTCGTCTGCAAGAAAATACCAGGATTTTCAATGCTGCGGTCAACGTGCGACTCAGCTGCAAAGTTCACCACTATATCAGGACATTCTTCCTCAAAAAGCCTGTCTACCGCTTCTCTGTTGCAGATATCTGCCTGCACAAAGCGAAAGTTCGAATTCTTCATGGCAGGCTCTAAAGTAGAAAGATTGCCTGCGTAGGTCAGCTTATCGAGACAGATAATGCGGTAGCCTGGATGCTTTAACAGCATGTGAAATATGAAGTTGCTTCCGATAAATCCGGCACCGCCGGTTACGATAATGTTAATAAGAAAGACCTCCAGGTAAAAGTTAAAACGTACTTTATAAGTACGTTAAGTTTTAAATTACGAGCATGACACATTCAGGTTATCGTAACAATATATTTTTTACTTAATCGATAACAAATTACCCTCGTACAAGTAACAATTGCAGCTCTCCATGCAGCTTAACCTCTATAGAATTTGCCGGTAAGAATATGCAGTCACCTTTAAAAATATTTAACACTTCGCCTTCACCAAATGCCATTATTCCACAGCCATTCGTACAAAGCAACACCTGAAAGGAATCACCGTTACTTGTCAATTTTGCCATTTCACGACAGCGCTCCGTATTTATCAGTACTCGCTCTACCTGATAGTATTTACAGCGGCACAGCATTTCCGACGCAAAACCTCTCCTATACTTCAGCACACGCATTGGCTGCTTCGGCTGTGCGCTTCCATGCGTATCAACAACAGCTAAAGCTTTTTCTATGTGCAGCTCGCGCTTCCTGCCATTTTTATCAACACGGTTATAATCAAACAATCGATACGTTAAATTAGAGCTTTCCTGAATCTCAGCTATCAGTGCTCCAGCACCAATCGCATGAACGGTGCCAGGTTTTATAAAGAAAACATCATCGCGATGTACCGGTATCTTTTGCAAATATTTTTCTACTGTACCATCCTGCAAGCTTTTTGCCAAAACACTTTTTTCTATATCATGGCTGAAGCCATATACAAGCTGCGCATTGCGACTAGCATCAAGCACATACCACATTTCAGTCTTGCCACGCTGTCCGTTTTCATGCTCAAAAGCATATTCATCATCAGGATGCACCTGAACAGATAAATCCTTTTTAGCATCAATAAGCTTGATTAAAATAGGCAATTCCCCTAAATTTGCATAATGCATGCCTAAAAAACCTGGGTTGCGACGCAAGACCTCTGCTAATGACAAGCCTTTAAATTCACCACTGGCAACCATGCTCGTGCCATCATGATGTGTAGAGCACTCCCACGTTTCTGCCAACGGTTGCATAGGAATGTTCTTAGAGAAGTCATCATTCAATCGTCTGCCACCCCAAAGATAATCCTTGCCCATAGGCTTGAGCAGAAACGGCTTATTCTTCAAGCTCATATTTTTGCTTGTCATTTACACTTATCTCCTTGCCAAGCTGAACCTCTATAATTTTCAGTTCTGTATCTGCCATAACAGTATGTCTGCAACCTGCAGCTATAGTAATCACATCTCCGGCGTGAACCTCCTGTTCCATACCATCTACAATCGTATGTCCACTGCCTTGGATAACATTCCACACCTCATCGCGATGCTCATGGCTATGGTAGTTCATTTTGCTGCCAGCCTTCATAGTTATACGAATGGTTAGGCTCTCTTTTTCCATGTCAATAACCTGATAACTGCCCCAGGACTTTTCTGCATACATAACAGGTTGAATAATATTATCTACAAAGGGCTTAATGTAGCTTGACTGTCCTTTGTCCGATACCAAAATACCATCAGGACCAGCTACAACAACAACATTCTGCAAGCCCATGCAGAGAATAGGAATATCTAACTCGTTTATAACATGTACATTAGCGCATTTTTCATTTAAAACACCTTTACCAATAATTTGCTCATCCATAGCTTCTGTGAGCGTATTCCATGTACCAAGATCTTTCCATTGTCCTACATAACGCATAACAGTAATCCTTGGTTCCTTTTCAACAACAGCATAGTCAAAGCTTATCTTAGTCAATGTATTATATTTATTGTAAAGATCATAGTAGTCATCAAACTCTATAAGCTCATGTGCCTTGTCTAACAAATATTGCAGCTTAAAGGCAAAGACACCACCATTCCATAAGGCTCCTTGCTTGATATACTCTTCTGCAGTTTTGGCGTCCGGCTTTTCTTTGAACATGCTTACAGTGCTGATAGCTTCCTTACCTTTAGGAATTATATAACCATATTTTTCACTTGGGTAAGTCGGTTCAATTCCCATCAGCACCAGATTATTTTCCGGTTGCTGTGCCAACGCTGCCAGCTTTTCAAAGGCAGCAAAATAGCTGTCATCTACGCATGGATCAATAGGAGAAACCACTACAGCTTCATTAGAAGGCACACGCAACACATCATGCAGGTAACAAGCTGCCAAAGCAATCGCCGGAAAGGTATCACGACGACATGGTTCAACAGAAATACTTACGTTGTCTGCTAATTGATTGGTAATTGATGATACCTGGCTTTTAGAGGTTGCAATCGTAATTATTGCTTCACTATCAACACTCTTAATCTGTTTATAAACACGTTGCAGCATAGAATTATGCGAACCATCTGCATTCTTAAAAATCTTAATAAACTGCTTAGAACGAATATCATTCGACAGCGGCCACAGTCTTTTGCCACTGCCACCAGATAATAATACAATGTTCATAATCTGCTTCTCCTTATCTATAGAAAAGACCGCGTTCCTGTCGGACACGCGGTCTTAAATTTTTAGCGTTCCGCACGCATTTCATTAGTCAGGAAGTCATGATATGCTAAACGAATACCTTCTTCCAGCTCAGTTTTATATTTCCAGCCAAGCTTCTCGGCCTTGCTTACGTCAAGCAGCTTGCGCGGTGTGCCATTGGGCTTGCTGGTATCCCAACGAATTTCTCCTGTATAACCAATAACCTTGGCAACTAGTTCCGTAAGCTCCTTTATCGTAAGCTCCTTGCCAGTACCAGCATTTACAGTTTCATCGCCACTGTAGTTGTTCATCAAGAACACGCACAGGTTAGCTAAATCATCAACGTAGAGAAACTCGCGTAGCGGGGAACCATCGCCCCAGCAGGTTACGAACGGCAATCCCTGCTCCTTTGCTTCATGGAAACGACGAATCAACGCAGGCAGTACATGACTGTGTGTCGGATGATAGTTATCATTCGGACCATAAAGATTTGTCGGCATAAGAGAAATGTAATCAGTGCCATACTGTTTATTCAAAAACTCGCAGTATTTCAAGCCGCTGATTTTTGCCAAAGCATAGGCTTCGTTAGTCTTTTCCAGCTCACTCGTCAGCAGGCAGCTTTCTTTCATTGGCTGCGGTGCCATACGCGGATAAATGCAGGAGGAACCTAAAAACTCCAGCTTTTTACAGCCATTATTCCAAGCACTGTGAATTACATTCATTTCCAGAATCATATTGTCATACATGAAATCTGCTAATGCTTCGCTATTTGCTACAATGCCGCCAACCTTTGCTGCAGCCAGAAAAACGTATTCCGGCTTTTCTTCAGCGAAAAACTTTTCTACTGCATCCTGTCTGCACAGGTCAAGTTCCTTATGAGTACGGGTGATAATATTTGTATAACCCTGACGCTCCAGTTCGCGCACAATTGCCGAACCAACCATTCCACGATGGCCTGCGACATAGATTTTGGCATTTTTTTCCATCATTATGAATGACTTCCCTTCTAAAACTTACTGAACATTTTTTAAGGCAGCTTCACGTTTTGCCAACTCATAATCATGTTTGGTCATAATAGCAATCAGCTCTTCATAAGAGGTTTTTTGCGGATTCCAACCAAGCACAGTTTTTGCTTTCGTCGGATTGCCCCACAGATTATCTACATCTGTAGGACGGAACCACTGCGGATTTACGCAGACAAGCATTTTACCAGTTTTGGCATCATAGCCTTTTTCGTCGATGCCCTTGCCTTCCCAACGGATTTCAATGCCAACCTGTTTAAAGGCCTTTTCTGTAAAATCGCGTACTGTATGCTGTTCACCGGTTGCAATGACAAAATCTTCAGGTGTATCATGCTGTAAAATCATCCACATGCACTCTACATAATCCTTTGCATAACCCCAGTCACGCAGGGAATCCATGTTGCCAAGTTCCAAATGATCCTGCAGACCACAGGCAATGCGACCTACTGCGAGCGTAATTTTGCGTGTTACAAAGTTTTCGCCACGGCGTTCGGATTCATGGTTGAAAAGAATGCCATTTACAGCAAACATGCCGTAAGCTTCGCGATATTCTTTGGTAATCCAAAAACCATATTGCTTTGCAACAGCATAGGGACTGTACGGATGGAATGGAGTTGTTTCGCTCTGCGGCACTTCTTCTACCTTGCCATAAAGCTCACTAGTAGATGCCTGATAGATACGACAGGTTTTTGTCATACCTAAGATACGCACTGCTTCCAAAATACGCAGTACGCCAAGTGCATCAACATCACCGGAGTATTCCGGCACGTCAAAGGAAACCTGCACATGGCTTTGCGCTGCAAGGTTATAAATCTCATCAGGCTTCACGATGCTGATAATGCGAATGAGAGAAGAAGAATCGCTCAAATCGCCATCATGCAGAGTGATAGCATTTTTTGCCAGCAGGTGATCAATGCGGGCAGTGTTGCTGATAGATGCACGGCGAGTGATGCCGTGTACCTCATAACCCTTTTCTAATAAAAATTCGGCTAAGTAAGAGCCGTCCTGACCGGTGATACCGGTGATAAGTGCTGTTTTAGACATTGGTAACCCTACTTTCATTAGCTTTTATTGTTTTTTGTATTTCATCCACCAATAAATATACTGTGCTGCATGGATTCATTGCAGATGCTTTATTAACAATATCTTTGAATGCATTATGTCTGCGTCTAGCTCTATCTATAGCTTCTTCTTCATCTCCATACTCTTTTAATAAATTATATATTCCTGCATCAGCTTTTTTATACTCTTTACCAGTTTTTTGTTTGAAAAGCTTTGCAAAACGCTTCCAACATTCTTCAGACGTATTACAACAAGTCATATTCTGGAAGTATGCTTCAAACCATACTTCCAGACAACAATTCGACCAAGCGGCATTTATTCCTTCTCTATTAGCATTTTTGATAATATCATCAAAATCTTTGACTTCATCTCTATCAAACATAATCCATAGTTTCGCATATTGTGGATTTGATGCAGCCTTTTCCTTACATACTTTTATTAAATCTTGAGTTCGTTGATCTTCAATAACTTTAATTACAAGCCTTCCTTGCAAACTTGTAGGTAATGTGTTTTTTAACCCAGTTATATAATTACCTTCTGTTTCCTTAGTATCTGTTACAATCAAATAGTATCCTAAAGCCCGAACTCTTTGTAACCTATTCATTCTTTGAGGTCTATTGCCACAATGATCTTTTTTAGCCATGCTTCTTTCCCTCCATATGCATTAATGCTTTTAACGAAGGTATTGCTCCATATTGACCGAGCATATAATTCTCTACATAATCGCTTTCAGATTCCACTCCTTCAAAATCTGCCAAAGAATATAATGTAGAAATTCCATCATTGTCTTTATCTGTAAACCATATTTCATCTTTACGTAAAATATTATTTTTTAATTGCCAAAAGTCATGAGATGTAAATATTATTTGTGCATGATGAATGTTAACTTCGGGATTTAAAAAGGTAATTAATATATTTCTTACCAATAATGGATGTAATCTTGAGTTCAGCTCATCTACTAATAAGACGCTTCCTCTTTCAATACAATCTTGAATAAATTGATATAAAGCAAACATCTTAAGAGTACCGTCAGACTCCTGACTTAAAGGCAACAATACAGTACCTCCATCAAGGTTTTTATGCTTGGTTTTTATATTGAGAATTTGTTTTCCGTCATCATCTGATTTTAAAACTTCAACATCGAAACCAATTATTGACGAATCAAAGGCTGCGAGATAGTTCTTCACTTGATTTTGAACATCTAAATTATCTGCAAATCCGGCTGGAGCTTGATGAGATAATCCTTCATTCTCTCTCGGATCACCAAAGTTTGTTATTCTATTTTTCATGAACCAATCGATAACTATTTTGAATCTGTTTATTTTAAGAAATGATCCTAAGGATAATATTAGCGTTTCTTTTTCCAAAGATATCTTAATATTTTCTCGACGCTTTTCAGGTATACCAGATAACTCTAATTCATTTTTTCCTCTGTAAAAAATATTTTTATATTCTTTACCACTTACAGCCTTGTAATTAAGCCACTCTTCTGTCACACCATTTTGACTGACAGAAAAACCATAATTATATATTGTACAACCTCTGCCAGTATCACGAGAAAAAAACACTTCAAATAGGGATTCGGCATCCTTACTCTTATTATCGAATAAAAATGGTGTTAACCTATTTATGCCTCTAACTTTATCACGACTATAAACTACGGACGAAGTAACATACTCCATCATATAACGGAATGCTTTAATAACATTAGACTTTCCACTAGCATTCGCACCAAAAATACAAGCTGCTGTTAAAATACGCTCATCACCAACTTTGGCAATCCTATTTTCATTTTCAGTACCCTCAGTTGCTGAAAAGTCTAGTACCGTATCATCACGAAACGATTTGAAATTTTTAAAGCGAAATTGTATAAGCATAGTTACCCTCCATGAGTTTATAATCTACATCGCCACAAAGTAGTTTTTATGATATTCTAAATTATATTATTATGCGTGATACTTATTATAGAACTGCTCATAATTGTCCAATATATATTCTATGGCAAGAATCGTTTTATCCGATTTTTTCACTAAGTACTGCGTATATAGCGCCCATAGCCAAATTAATAGAGTAGATACCACTATGTATACTATAGTAGAATTAAAAGTTTGGTAATTGATTGAATCTTTTTCTATAATAGTACTAATAAGTGCATATACAGATAAAACAATTGCTATGACTCCCAATACACTATTTAGAAATAACTTTCTAGCATTATTTTTAGTAATTTCATGTTTTCTTAATACGTTGAGTTCATCCTTACTTATATCACAACTTGTTATTTTTATCATAATATATAAAAATTCATTTGGACTATTACCAAATAAAAGCTTTTTTATTATTTTCGCTTTATGTAGCCACTTTGCCAAATGAGTAAATTTTTTATGTTCATTGTTTCCATTTAAATTGCTGTCAATAATTTTACACAAACATCTTCATTCCCTACAATATATTTAATTCCCAGCGATTATCTCGGGTTTTCGTAGCTCCTATTGAATATGTATATTATTCAATAGTCAAATATAATCATCTATTCCCATACATCTTCTCATAATAATTCTGATACTCGCCATTAATGATATCCTTCCACCACTTCCGGTTCTCAAGATACCATTTAATGGTCTTTTTATGCCGTCAGCGAACTTTGTTTCCGGCAGCCAGCCCAGCTCATTATGAATCTTCGTCGGATCAATTGCGTAGCGCATATCATGACCTTTGCGGTCTGTTACGTGCGTAATCAGGCTCTCCGGTTTACCAAGCTCATTGCAAATCAGCTTTACAATATCAATATTGCGCATCTCGTTATGACCGCCGATATTATACACCTCGCCTACTCTGCCCTTATGGATAATCAAATCAATCGCCTTGCAGTGATTCTCTACATACAGCCAATCGCGTACATTCAAGCCTTCGCCATAAACCGGCAGCAGCTTATCTGCCAAAGCGTTCGCAATCATCAACGGAATAAGCTTTTCAGAGAAATGATAAGGTCCATAGTTATTATAATGGCTCCCTTGTCAAGACCACTTTGAAAAATTTTTAGCGTGTAATGACGCATAACATCTCATACTGCCAGACCACAGTAATAAACATCATCAGGACACTCATAATCCAGTGCTTCGTGTGGCCTGACAGTATTGTAATCTCTAACATAATCATTGATTAATCTTCTAAGCTCTTTAGGGGAGACATATTCGTTTATATAAATCTGCTCTGTTTTTAGACTGCGGAACCAGCGTTCAATCATTATGTTATCTGCCCAGCGGCTTTTTCCGTCCATGCTCTGCCTAATCTTATAGCTTTTTAAAAGACTTTTGTAGGCAATACTGGTAAATTGGCTACCTTGATCGGAATTTATAATTGCCGGTACACCATATTTTTCAACTCCTTGTTTTACTGCAAATAGTACAGACTCTGTGTCAAGTGTTTCTGATAAATAGTGGGAAATAATTTTTCTGCTAAACTAATCAATAATCGCTGTCAGATACATGTGCCCTCGCTTCAGAGGTATGTATGTTATATCTATCGACCATACCTGGTTTGGGAAATTAACCTGATAGTTTCTCAACAGGTAAGGTACAATAGTTTCCTTGAAGTTACGTTTTGATAAATTTTCTTTGGGATATATTGCATATATGCCATTTCCTGCATAAGTTTGCGCACTGTTTTACGGCATACGGTATAACCTGCGTCTTTTAGTTTGACAAGTATCTTACGTGAACCAAAATATGGGAAATTGGTGTGAAGTGCATCTATATGCACCATTAGTTCTTCTCTTAGAGCAATTTTTGCTTGATCTTCTGGTTTTGGGAAATAATACAGGCTTGAACGATTGACATTAAGAAGTTCACACTGTCTGCGTACAGAAAGTTCGTTAGTCTTTTGGATCATATTCTGGTACTTCTGGTATCGGTTCTCCAGCGATGCGAAAGCAGTCCTGAAGGAAATCACGTTCTAAAGTCAGTTGTCCAATAGTTTTAAGCATCTGATCGTTCTTTCTCTTCAGGTCGGTCTCCTTTCTCAGAGCTGCTTTACGCTCTGTATCTGCACCGAAAGCAAGATAGGCATTGTCGAAGAACTCCTGCTTCCACTTGCGTACCATATTGGGATTAAGGTTGTTTTCAGTACAAATTTCGTTAAACTCTTTTTCTCCTTGAATAATAGAGATAACGATCTTTGCTTTAAAGGTTGGCGTTTACTTTTTCTTTGGCATGGTTTTGGCCTCCTATTCTTATAGCTTTAATATACCATACACGCTTATTTTTTCAAGCTCTGGTCTAATTCCCTGTAACCATATTATTCCTTATGGGATCCTCTGGTTCAGGCAAAACTTATATTAGCTGTGCCTTAGGAATTGCAGCGTGCAGAAAGTTCAAAAAAGTTAAGTATATCCGTATGCCTGAGCTTTTAGACGAAGTAAAGGTAGCAATTAGCTCTGGCACATCGAAAAAACTCATTGCAACATACACTAAGCTGGACCTACTAATTCTAGATGAATGGCTGTTGCGCAGCCTTACTGGTGACGAAGCCTACCATATCTTAGAAATTGTAGAAGCGAGAGAACACCGTTCCACAATTTTTTGCACACAGTTTGACAGCAAAGGCTGGCTAGCACGCATTAACTCTAGCACGGACGGAGAGAGCCCATTCTCCGATTCTGTAATTGACAGGATTATCTACAACTCGTACAGAGTTACTATTCATGGCCTTAAATCTATGAGAGAAAGACACGGAATTAACTCAGACGAAATGTAAATAACTTTTTACAGCGATGACAGATAACGCTGTGGTAATAGCTGCACTGCAATGCGACTATTACCACTACGCTATATGTTATATAGGTAGTGTGGCAGTTGTCGTGCCACTGTGGCTAAAACACCGTTTCTGTGTGGCAGTTTTACCGTGTAAACGTGGCAACTCGTCCGTAATATACACGTAGCATTAAGCCTTTTGTAATTGGACGTAAAAACTTCTTGTTCGCCAATACACCACGAGGAGCGCAAGGCAGTGCTATTATCTACAGCTTGCTAGAAACCGTAAAGGAGAACCGCTTGGATCCATTTAAGTATTTAGTTCCATGTTCTTTCTACTGCCAAAAAAGTAGACCTGTCTCAAAAGGACAGCGTTGATTTGTTGCTACCAGAAAATGCACCAGCTGAATGCAGCGTAAATTTCAAGAAATGAATATGATTTGTACCAGGACCGTTATGCGGTCCTGTTTTTTTCATACACGTCAGATTTGACGCTTACGCTCATTCTATCTATTATTGATATTATTTATTGATTATTTTTCCTATATTTTTTATTGAAATAGAAATAGTACCATCAACATTATTGTTAAACTCTATATAATCTCTATTGTTAAAAAACTCTGTTGGGACAATAAGCTCTATTCCTGTATCAGTTTTTATTTTATGTTTTCTACCTTCGCGTAAAGCAAATTCTGGACGAACATGAATAATCGAAGAAACACCTCTTTCTTTAATTTCTTTTTTTAATGTTTCTACGCACTCTTCACTATCTGGGAAAATAGCATGACTCAAACTTTCAGTATCTACCTTCTCAGATACTTCTGCATTATCACTCAAATATATTCTAGCTTTAGCTATTGCTACAGAGCTATTCTTACCAGTAATTTCAGCAATTTCACCAACAACATTTTTTACTATCTTCAATGCTTCTTTGCTAGACATATCTTTTGCACATTCAAAAATAATTTCTGAAATTATAAGTCTACCTTGTTCATTCATGAAATTTTTCTTTTCCAAATATGACACTTTTTTAGAATCCATATTAAAAAAAGCAAAACCTTCTATTTTTTGCAATATTGAAGGTAACACCGCATAAAATTTTAATAAATTATTACTTATAATCCCATCGGCTTGAATTACTTGATGAGTATAATACGTGTTGTTTGCCATCAATAAAAATCCTATATAATTAGTATTATCTTTAATAAATTCGCAAAATATAAAATCTATATTTTGAGTAATATTAGTTTTAAAAAATTCTTGAGAATATATATTACAAACTTCCGTCGATAAGTCAATAAACTCAATCTTTCCTTGACTATATTCATTCCATAATTTGGCAAAAGGACTACCATCACCTAAATTACTTTCAACAACACTATTATCACGCAGAGATTTTTCTATATGTTTAGAAAGATATTCTAAAACACCATCCTTACTCAAATCCAATAATTTCATAGAATTAATAGATAGCATATTGCTGACATCAACGATATGTAATATAGCTTTTCTTATTTGAAGCATACTAATCACCTTTTTTTACTTTACAATCCAAACCTGCTCTCAAAACAATACTTGTATTTTTTATCATAGATTTTATCTCTAATATAATTCTAATAGAGTAAGCACTATATACAGCAAGCAAAATATAATATATGTAGAACAACATATTATACATGCAATCATTAATGTTAGGTAAATAGCAAGCAACAAAATTGGTAATCCTTGATATTAATACTATTTTATAAACAACAGACGTTACTATTCCTATAAAATATAAACATGAAATTGATTCATAATACGAAACTGCTTTGTTTAACATGCTTACATATTTATCATCTACAGTAGCGAAGAAAATTTTTAAATTATCTCCATGCATAAAAGTCATTACAACAGAAAATACTGTATAAAAACAAGCAAAACATGCTAATTCTGTAGTTAAAAATATATCTACAATTTTAGACTCTATATCACAAGAAGTATTTCGTAAAAAAACGCTAATAGATATTACTAAACCAATACATATGCTTAACGTTGCTATTTTCCAATTCTTTTTATTTATAGCTATTTCAGTAAATGCTTCTCTTAGTTGATGTTCTAGATATTTTTCATCTAATAGTTCCTTAGCCATCTTGCCACCATTATTATCTGTAGTCATCTGCTGAGTAATTTTCAACAAAGCCGTCATATAGTCGTTGATTTTCAAGACTCACATTATTCATAATATCATCAGCACTTGAATACGCATAATTTCTAATGAATACATCATCATTTTCAGTAATGTTCCCTTCATGAATTATGCCTGCTTTGCTAGAAAAAGCATTTGTCTTTAATTTTATTTCACTACCCACATGATCTATACCAGTAACTGTAACTATCGCAGTGCCATTACTATTTTCAAATACATCTTTTACACCTACAGGATTAGATGGTGAATTTATTTCTATGCCAGCTGTCTTACTAGCTACTTCATTCATAGTACATCTTAAAGCTCTAATCATAGATGAAGTATCAAAATCGTTGTTCAGCGGAAATAATCTTAAGGTTAATTTATTGAATTTTTTAAATTTAGATATTTCATCATCAATACTAGATCCTGGGAGAGGAATATCCACAATATTAACATCTGGAGATGGAATTCTATCTACTTTTTTCTTTCCTTTATTATAACTATACAAAACTTTGACCACAAAAGTTCTAAATGTTTTTTGAAAACTTCTTATATCAGGACTTGCACTTTCATTTTTTAACAATACCATCCTATGATTCTTTAAAAAAATTATAAACCTAGAATATGGAGCTGTCGGTACAAAAGAATGTGCTTCTATAAGTTTTTCACCTTCAATTTTAGTTTTTACTTCATACTTTGTGTCTTTTATTTAAGTACCTACTAAAACATATTCTCCTTGTAAACTTTTTAGTTTTACATCAGAAAAATAAAACTGTGCTTTTCCTTTTTCTCCTCTTATGTATTCACTTTTAAAAGTTGGATATATAATCTCTTTAAAATAAGTTAACATAGGTTTAGGATTCGGAACTTCTCCAAAAGTAATATTAAAATTAGCAAACTGCATTATTTTCTTCTCAGCCATTTTATATCACTCTCTCCCTATAATATCTTTAAATTTCGCCGATTATCTCGGTTTTTCGTAGTTTTTCATGTTTTTCAAATCAGCTCTGTGGACTTTCCATCATGTCTAGCACTTGTGAAACAGCGATTTTGGCATACCTAAATAAACGTCGGTTAAAAATCCTTTTTTTAGCGGCATATTTCCCAAATTCCCTGTGGCGACAAACCTCCCATTTCTAACAGGATCTATGTCCTAAATTCCTTCGTCCGCCTATCCACATTCTGGGTATCATTGTGCTCCTTTACCGAGTCGTACTCTTATGGTGAATTTCTTGACTACCTGCTGTTTTGTTTTTACTACTCAACTACAATATAAACTATTTCCCGCTACCAGTCCGACGCTTAACCGGCAGCTCTGCAATGCTTATTACGCCAACTGCTCTCTACGTATATCGCTCAGCATTTTCGCCTCGTCATAAGCTTCCTTATGCCTGCAAATTGCATAGATTATACGGATTAGCTTACAGCTCACTGCTACTATTGACTGCTTCTTCTTTAGAGGATTAGCTTTTCTGCCTATATAGTATTCATGAATACTCTTAAAGGCTCCGTTTCGTCCTACAAGCGCTATTGCCGCATTGAACAACACGGCTCGAAGACGTGCTCGTCCTCTTTTGCTTATTGTTGTCTGCCCCTTATGTTTACCAGAGCTGTTCTCCCTGATTGCCAGTCCTGCAAGCTTCTGTATCTGTTTCGGTGATTCAAAGCGCCTTAAATCGCCAACATCTGCCAAAAATCCCGCTACCGACACCACGCCGATACCTTTCATTTTCAGCACTTCTTCTGCTTGGGGTACTTTGTGCAGCAGACTCTCAAGCTCAATATTCAATTTTTCAATTTGTTCCATCTTGTGGCAATAATCTTCCCAGAGCATCCTAAATTCTGCTCTGCCGCCAACGCTGCCTTCCCTGCGGCCAATAGATTTTACAGCAGCCTCATACAGGCTCTCGGCCCTCTTCATTCCGACTGCACGTAGCTTTCTTTCTCGCCACAGTTTATTGAGACCATCAACGCCTAAGCTGATTATATCCTCCGGTAAAACTGCCTTTTCAAGAACAGCCATGCTTCCCTGACCAGATATATTTCCGAAAACGCTAAGATATTCCGGGAAATATATTTTGAACCAGCGTTTCAGCTGATTCTCCAGGGAAATAATTGCTTTTGTCACCTTTTGGCGGCAATTATACATGATACGTAAATCTGCATATACACCTTCCGGTATATATGGTTCCATATACCTTCCCTCAATAACAAGCTTTGCTATTGTCTTAGGATCTTTGGCATCTGTTTTGCTTGGATGATTGTCATCCAGCTCTTTTGCTCTGCTCACATGAAACGGATTAACAAGAACAAGTTTGAGCTTTTCATCTTTCAAGTAATCTGCTAATCCAAACCAGTAATGTCCTGTTGGCTCAGCAGCTACCATTAAGTTTGTTAGTTTATTAGCTGACATAATTTGATGTGCTCATTCATTAAAGGCTTGAAAACCTTCTAAGTTATTAAAGAACTTGAATACTTTGCCTTTCTCAATGCCACGCCAATTGAATGCTCTTGCGTAATTTAATTCGCTGGCAATGTCAACTCCGATAACTAAAGTTTGCTCAGATACTTGATTAATTCTTTCATTTTGTGTACAATTCATTATAGAGACTCCTTTGACTAGTAGTTTTTAAGGCGCTTCGGCGACCTCGTGTGTAATACTAGTTTAAAGGAGTTTCTCTTTTTTTGCAAAGCTCATATTTGTTGATTACGGGAATGCTCCTTTATTCTGCTGTCCTTAGCAGCATACGCTTTCGCAATCTCTGCACTTCTATCCTTAGTACCATCATTAACGACGATAATCTCCAAGTTTTTATAAGTCTGGTTAATGATAGACTCCAGACACTGCGCTATATATTTTTCTACACCATATACTGGTATTATTACAGAAATTAAAGGTGTATCCATATCTTCATCACTCACATTCCTCAAAATACTTATTCAATATTTTATCCTAAAATCACCTAAACGCAAACCCACCTTGGCCTGCTTATACAATAATATCTACGTACCTTATCGAACTATCTTAAAACTACATTCTAGCCAAACATTCATAAATACTATCATCCGGAGGATTACTTTAGATATTATCAATCTATTAAAGCACAATAGATATTCATTAGTCTTTCTACTGTCTTTTCTATATTGAATTTACTAGAAATATATTTTTCACCAGCTACTCCACGTCTCTCTTTATTTTTGTATATATCAATAATTGCTTCAATTAAATTATTTTTATTAAGTTTATCAATGATGGTTCCATACTGCTTTTGAGTTATAATTTCTTCTTGTGCACCACTATTCGTAGCTATTACTGGTACTCTGCAATAAATAGCTTCACATAAAACTAATCCAAAAGATTCCTTTACTATTGATGGAGCAATCAAGACATCAATTGAACGATAAAATTTTTCCATGTCATCTACATGTCCTAAAAAAACAATTCTATCCCTAATATTTAAATCATCTATTAATTTATGTAAATCCTTGATATATCCCTTGTCATCATTACCAGCAATATGCAAATATAAATCATTATACTTACATTTTAATATTGCTAAAGCTTTTATTATTATATCTATTCCCTTGTCAGATGCAATACGCCCTGCATAACCAATAATATACTTATCATTATGTTCGAAAATAGTGTCTTTATACTTATTGAATCTCTTTGTATTGATTCCATTATATACAAGATAATATTTTCTTTTTTCAAAATCAGATAATGACTCTGTCTGTAATTTATATACTAATCTCGATACACATATAAATGCATCTACAAATTTTCTTTGAAATCTATGGTATAAATCATGTTTTGATGGTAAAGCATTATGTTTAAACATTACCAATTTTACTTCCGTCATCTTTTTTACAAGCATACACAAAAGCATTGCATGCCCACTATGACAATTCAATATTTTTATATTGTATTCTTCTACCCACTCAGCTATTTTTTTTGCATGAGTCAAACCTGCAATTAAATACAAGTTTGCTGTCAAAACATTAGCAACTTCTTTGTATTTATTTTGAAATTTAATGTTTTTTTCATCTACAACGACATATGAAGTTATATCTTTATCTTTCATTTCCGCGCATACATCATATACATACTGTTCTCCTCCGCCCCAAGTTTTTGCTATCACTATATGCATTGTTGCGAAACTCATACCTAGATACTCCTCTTCTATGAATCGTTATAATTTTAAAATCCCAATTACGTTTTACGCCATTTTTATAACATATAATTTTATTCCTTTTGATTCAATTCGTATAATTTTAAATATTTCATCATCGTATAGATGGAATGCTGAAAACTAGAATACAAGCCACTCCATCCATCCACAAAACCTAATTGGATAAAATAAGCTCGGATAAATCCATAAATGCTATGAGCCAAACAAGCTGCTAAAGTTGTTCTTTTTCCTTTTGCATAATTATCTTGTGCCCAAATAGATGTATAATGACCAGCCTTATCCCACCATTGCTGCCATGAGTCATATGTATAATGCTTAATGAAGCCAGCTAAACGTTCTTTAGGAAGAGCACAAATTGGGCGTTCATGTACCTTATGTTCCCATTTTACACTATTCGTGAGAAACAGGCGTAATACTTCGTCTGGCTTAAAAATGCCATGCTTATATTCAAACCCAAATGCATGTATCTTACGCAAAATACTATACTGCTTTCGAGCAGAGCTATTAACAACGCTTTTTATTGTTTCTACAAGCTCATCGTTCAATCGCTCATCAGCATCTAAGTATAATATCCATTCTTTATCTGTATGTTCAAATGCAAAATTGCGCTGTGCCGCAAAGTCATTATCCCATGCACGATATACAACTCTAGCCATTTCTTGCTTTGCCAGTTCCACAGTTTTATCCGTGCTGCCTGAATCAATAATCAAAATATCATCAGTTACTTGTGCAGCATTTTGCACAACATCTACAATATTTTTTTCTTCATTCTTCGTCAAAATGACTACTGTAAGATTATCTGCTCTCTTCATAACTCCCCTTAAATATTATGCTAGTAATTCTGCAAATTTTTCCTTTAAAATAGTAAAACGATCAACAACGTATTCCTCAGCATATGGCAAAAGCTTTGGTTGCATAATAAACTCATTATAATAATTATCATTTGTCTTTAATCGTCGTATAAGTTCTCTATTCGTTGTATTATCAGCATCTTTGTTCCAAAATATTACAGCATCTCTATTAATCAGCCCAGGCTCTGGATTGTTATTAGATCCATAATATAAAGGAATACATCCTGCAATAAAAGCATCGAAAAGCTTTTCAGTAACGTAATTTTCCGTATTATCGTTTTCAGCACAAATATTAAACTTAAATAATTTTAAATACGCTTCCTTATCATTATTAAATCTATCCCAAAGATCCGTGGTATTATTTTTCCATTTGCCTGCTAGCTTAACATCCAATATATCTTTTACACCATTATAGATTGCCTCACGTGTACCTTTTTTATCATGAGCATTGACTAAAACACAATCTTCTGTTTTTTGGTAAACACAAGTATTTATCTCCCTAATTCTCTTTACTATATCATCTTCATTCATTTCTGGTTCGAACGCTGTTGTAATCCAATAAGGAAAACGTAAATACTTATCCTCTTTATGTACACCAAAGCCTAATGCTAAATCAACATAATCTAAACAATAGTCCCCAAAATATAAATTCAGCTTTGTAAATTTATGCTCAACATCCTCAGGAGTAATGAAAACCTTAGGCCCCTCAAATTTATTACGAATAAAAAAAGGATTTCCTAAAGGGCCAAAAAAATTTACTCTTTTCTTGTTTTCAGGAAAATTATGACGCAAGAATCTTACATACCACTGGCGCTCTACGTCAACAGCAGTCCATTGATTATACTCATAATATACCTTATCTAATGTATGCCCACTAATCTTGGCTTTTTTAAAAAATAACTCTAACATAGCACAACTCTCCTCAAACATTTAGACTTTATATTTTCCTTTACTGTATTATACCATATCTACAGGTTAAATGCAGAAAAAAAGCGCAACAGCATAGACTATTGCGCATAAAAACATCTACTCAATCTCATTTCCCTTCAGCACTCTCCATGCTGCTACCTTACGCATAGAATTAATCTCTTTCTGCAACTTCACATCAATATTTTTCTGCTCTTTAATCTCGCCATTTTGCGCATACAACCTATGATTGAATGCGAAATCGCTCTCAAACATACTTGGCAACATAGCACTATACGTAAAGCCTGCTGGTGCAAGCAACTCTGCCAGAGTTCCTGCAATCTGCATATGGCAGCCTACCGCATTCTCTTTAAACCAATCCTTCTGTACACCCTGACCATAAACAATACAGGGGACAGACATCATTATACGTGCATCCTGTTCAACCGCGAATGTAAAACGTTCCATATGATCGCCAGTAATAATAAACAAGCTATCAGGCAACTGCTTTTCCGCCTGCGCCACAAACTCTCCCATCGTCTTATCAGCATACCAAATATGTCCTAACTCGGTCAGCGTATTATCATCCCTAGCAATATCAATTGGCAACTTGCCACGCACAGCTTCACGCGGGAATCCAAGTTTATCTACATCAATAATATAGGGGGCATGGTTACTCATTGTCAAAACCATATGGAAAACCTTTTCATTCTTTTGTTCTTGCTTAAGATATTCTTCTGTATTTTGGAAAAGAACTTCGTCTGCGCAACCCCAAACATTATCAGTTTTTGTGCCAAATCCATCAGCACAATGAAATTCATCGAAGCCCTGCTCTAAAGCAAAATTTTTGACGTCCTCCCAAGTTGCATACCCGCCATACCAAAAAACAGTTTTATAGCCAAGTTGCTTCATAATCTGAGCAATACCCATTGCATATGGTTGCTTAAAGCTCATTGGCTGATAATTTTCATAAATACCAGTATTTGGCAAACCTGTAATAAGACCATTTACCGCACGCACAGTATTATCTCCCATAGGTAGCATAGAGGAAATATATGTGCAATTATCAGATGCCCTCAATTTTTGCATCTGGGGTACAACGCCAATATCTTTAAACTTCGGTAAAAACGGCCATTCGCCAAAGCTTTCGCCCACGATAAGAAAAACATTGTGCGGCTGTTTAGTTAATTTTGGCTGTTTAACAGTATGCTTAAATGCTTCGTCTATTGTGCCTGCCTCTTGATTTCCGCCGCTAATAAAAATTTGCTCACGCAATTCTTGAGCAGACATTTGCACATTATTAACCCTATCCATTTTTTCCTTTATATCACGCACGCGATAAAGAGCTTGTCCATCATCTAAAATAGCTTCGTTCAGCAAATTAGATTTCAAGCGAGCAGCACTAAGCCAGTTTACAGAATTAGAGTAAGTAAAAGCTCCCCCAAAACGTACAAAAATCCATAAGCAAGCCAACACCGGCAACGTCAGCGCCATAACCAGCCTTTTATGCTGCACTGCAGTAAACTCCACAGTTTTAAGCTTTTTTAACCACAGCTTCAAGCCATATACAAGCACCGCGCCTAGCACCAGCGCCAGCGGAAAACGCCACAATAACTGGTACTCTTTTACCGCAGTCACAAATATCGCATATATATCATCATGCGCACCGTTTATCAGCATCATATTAAAAGCTGCATTAAAAATCTTGTAATACGGTATGCGCGTCATAAAGCAGACAGCAAAGAAAACTAAAGCCACAGCATGCCAACCAAAACGCAGCTTATTTGCCGGCCAATTTTTCAAAATAATCTTCGGCAGTGTTGCAAACACAAAGCCAATCAAAGCTATCATGCCTGCTGTCTTTAAGCTTAAGCGCAGTCCTAACAGCAAAGCCATAGGAATATCACTATAGTCACCGTTGAGCAGTCCGCTGTAAATAGCAATAAAGGCTATGCGAAATACCGTAAAAACCAAGCACCAATAAATAAATGCCTTGAGGTCCTGCTGCAGGTTCTCAAAAAATCTTGCGTAAGAATTCATTTTGAAGTTCTCCTTTAATATCTAACAATCCAAGAACCATATTTTTTCGAACCACTTCGTTCTAAACGTCCCATGTCAGAAAGCTTTTTTATTGTTCGCTGAACAGTCGCTCTACTTAAACCTGTAGTTTCTGTAACACCTTTTTGTGTTAACGCAGGATTTTGCGTAAAAAGAGACAGCAACAACTTTTCATTATCACTTAAAGCCTCATTCAATGCTTCACTTAAAGCCTCATTTTCTGATGCTTTAAAATTAAGGTTTGGCAGGGTTACTGTAAACTCAACATTATTAGACCTAAAAAGTGGATTTTTTATATTTTACCAACTAATTACCATTTACACATCAAAAATACTTTTCCGTTTCGATATGCAAACTACAACGTTTTTCCCACTTCTACACACAAAACGCAGCATAAAGCGGTACAGACTTAATATTATTCTCAAAGCCAAAATTACGCATTGAAAGACGTATACTCTGCTTAATATCATATCGCTTCACAAACGAATCCAAGCTTTTGGATTTTACATGAATATTAGCCTTACACTCTATAGGCACAACCTCTCCGTTTTGTACAATAACAAAATCAACCTCCGCAGTTTCTGTGCTAGTCCAATAATTCAGCTTATACCCATTCGCCTTTAACTGGATTGCCACATAGTTTTCTGTTAAAGCACCCATATATTGCCGAGCTACTGCCAGGCTTTGCTTAGTCAGCTGCAAGCGACTGTTAAAAAGTCCGGTATCACTAAAGTACAACTTAAACGAGCTTAAATCCTCATAAGCAGCTAAAGGCATTAACCCCTGCTCACACTTAGTACATTTTAAAACTATGCCTGACTGAATCAGCCTATCAATAGATGCTCCATAAAGTGAAGAGCGCGCACCGGTGCGAATAAGCTTATATTGAAATTTATTATTTTCTCTGGCAAGCTGCGCCGGTAAGGAATCATAGGCTTCTGCAATCTTCACGCTATCTCCCTTGCCTGCATATTTGGCCATATCCGCTACATAAGAATTATAAATCAGGCGCTTCAGCTCATCTGCATCGCCATCATTCAAGGCTGCAGCTACAACAGCAGGCATACCACCAGTAAGCAAATAATCCTCATACAAATTCAAGGCTTCCTTATGCAAGGCTTCCGGCAAAGGCTTATTAGTAGCATAGCATTGACGAATTAAATCTACCAACATATCCTTATCCCTTGCCCAAAGATATTCCTCTAAATCTAATGGGTACAAATTTTCTAACTGCACCTTGCCTACAGGGAACGAAAATTGCTGACGATTAATGGCTACTCCAAGCAAGCTGCCTGCCGCAACTACACAATATTCCGGAGCCTGCTCCGCAAAATACTTTAGTGAAGTTAATGCATGCTCGCAGCTCTGTATTTCATCAAAAATAATCAGCGTCTTCTGCGGAAAAATTTTAACACCGTACTGTTCTTCAATAACCTTAATAATATAGGCAGGTGTCAGCTTCACTTCCAAATATCCAGCTAATGCTTTATCCTCTTCAAAATTAACATACACCATATTTTCAAAGTAGCTTCGGCCAAATTCACGAAGAATATATGTTTTACCTACCTGCCTTGCTCCATACAACAGCAATGGCAATCTATTTTTCGATGTCTGCCATTTTTTTAAGCGTTCCATAATTTTACGGCGCATCACTTCACCCTCTTTCTAAATCCTTCTATATTCATCATTCTAGACCAGAAGCACCCATTCGTCAAGGAAAATGTAATTTATTGCACTTTTTCCTACGAAAAAATGCAACTTTTGACATTTTTTCTAACGAATATTGTATGCGTACATTATTCTACTATATAGCTACACTTTAAACACAAAATAAGGAGCAGCTTTCGCCACTCCTTAATCATTTTTCATCTTCTTTTATCCTGCGCTGCAGCAAGATTAATCGCAGCGACAAAACAACAGCACTGCAGATTACGCCGATATCCAGGCTCTGCCAATAAGCAAAGGCACCATTATTAAACTTGTAATCTAAAAGCAAGCCCACCGGCAGGCAAATTGCCCAATAGGCCAGCATGCTGCACCAAAATGTAGCGTTAACATCCTTATAGCCACGCAAAATACCCTGAATCGGCGCCGCGATTGCGTCGCCTCCCTGCCACAGCAAAGCGTAGATAATAAACACCTTCACCAGCTCAATAACATGCGGATTCGTTGTATAAATGAGCGCAATATACTCACGTGCCACCAGCTCCATCGCCATGTAAATCATAGCGATAAAAAGGCTCATCTCCAGGCCCAGGGCAGTGTAATCACGCGCTCCCTGATAGTTTTTCGCACCGTATTCAACGCCTACAACAATAGTCAGCGCCAGTGAAAAGCTCATGGGGAACATATAAATGAGCGACGAGAAGTTAAGTGCCGCCTGATGCGCAGCGATAACCTCCGTACCGAATTTGGCAATAAACAGCGCCACAACGCCAAAGATGCTTGTTTCCATAAAAATGGCCACGCCCATAGGCACGCCAATGCGCAGATATTCTGCCACCAAATGCTTAACAGGACGCACAAAGCCCAGCACGTCGTACTGCCTGAATGGTTGCAGCTTCGTAACCACCGCCGCGAACATCACCAAAAGCAGCCAAAAGGTGACACCCGTTGCTACACCGGCGCCAATGCCGCCTAAGCGCGGCAAGCCTAGCTTGCCGAAAATCAGCACATAGTTCAGGAAAGCGTTGACAGGCAGCGCCAAAAGATAAATCTTCATCGACAGTTTCGTATAACCAAGTGTATCAACAAGACTGCGCAGCGGCGTAATGAGGAAGAACGGCAGCACGCCTATGCCCAGGCCTGCCATATACCAAAGCGCAATGTGATAAACCTCCGGTGCCAGGCCCATGCCCTGCAAAAACGACGGCAAAAAGATAACACCGCCAACAATTATCAGCACGGAAAAGGCTACGGCCAACAGCATGCCGTGGCGTACTACCGTAGAGATTTTTTCTTTTTCGCCTGCACCCAACAGGTTGGCAATCAAAGGCATCGCCGCCAGCAAAATGCCTGCAAAGCAAGTCTGCACCGGCATCCAGATATTACCGCCGATAGCAGCGCCGGCCAAATCCGCATCACCAGCCTGACCGGACATACTGGCATCAAAAAAGTTCATTCCCATAATCGCAATCTGCGTACCGATAATCGGCAGCATAACGCTCAGCAGACGATTAACCTTATCCTTATAATCCTTGTGTAAAATTTTTAGCATATCCTTACTCCCATTTACCCTAATATAGCAAAAGCCACACGGCTGCAAACACAGTCGTGTGGCGAAAAGATGACTATTAATCAGAAAAAATCCACAACAATTTTTCAAATTTTATTTTAACAATAAGCAGCCTGCTTGTCAAGCTCAGCCTTCTGCTTCTGCCAATTCGGAAAGATAAGCCCAACGGTCTACCATCTCATCCAGCTTTTGCTGCACAGCCTCCTGCTGCTTGGTTAAATCTGCCAAGCGGGTGAAGTCGCTGCCGCACTGGTTGATTTCCGCGCCCAACATTTTCAGCTCCGCCTCACTGCGTGCAATCTCCTGGTCCAGACGCTCCAGCTCCAGGCGCTCGCCGTAGGTCATTTTCTTCTTCGCAGGCTCTTCGGCAGGCTTCGCCGCAGCCACCGGCTTAGCCTTGACAGGCTGCGCCTGCTGCGCGCTTTCCTCCTGCAGAGCTTCTACATAATCGCTGTAGCCGCCGATATACGGCTTGATGCTGCCATCCTGCTCCAACGCAAAAATCTTTTGCGCAAAACGATCGAGGAAGTAACGGTCATGGGAAACGGCGATAACCGCACCGGCGAAGCTATCCAGATAATCCTCTAAAACAGAAAGCGTCGGAATATCCAGGTCATTTGTCGGTTCGTCCAAAAGCAACACGTTCGGTGCCGTCATCAGCACACGCAGTAGATACAGACGGCGTTTTTCACCGCCGCTGAGCTTGGACACCGGCACCCATTGAAGCTCCGGCGGAAAGAGGAAGCGTTCCAGCATCTGCGCCGCGCTGATGCGCTGACCGTCGGCCGTTTCAATATAATTATTTGCTTCCTTGATATATTCCAGCACACGCATATTGCTGTCCGGAAACTCGCTGTGCTGTGCAAAATAACCAATCTTCACAGTCTGGCCCACGCGCATTTCGCCGCTCGTAGGCTGCAGCTTACCGGCAATGATATCCATCAACGTTGATTTGCCTGCACCGTTAGGACCGACGATACCGATACGGTCATTACGCAGCAGAATATAGCTGAAATTCTTGATATAATCCTTGCCGTCCCACAGCATGCCGATGTCTTCCAGCTCGATAATAGTTTTGCCAAGACGACTGCTGACAGAGGACATCTCCAGATTTGCTTCCGTCTTGACGTTCTTCACTTCCGCTTCAATCTGAGCAAAGCGCTCCACGCGGTCCTTCTTTTTAGTACGACGTGCTTCCGCACCACGACTGATCCACGCCAGCTCACGGCGATAGATGTTACGCAGCTTTTGTGCAGCAGAGGCCTCCGCAATGCGGCGTTCCTCACGCTTTTGCAGGAAAAGGCTGTAGTTGCCGACGTAAACATAACCCTTGCCGCCATCTATCTCCAAGGTGCGGTTAACAACGCGGTCAAAGAAATAACGGTCATGGGTTACCATCAGCAAAGCGCCCTTGCGTGCCAACAGCTTTTGCTCCAGCCAGGCAACAGTAGCGTTATCCATATGGTTGGTAGGCTCGTCTAAAATCAGTAAATCCGACGGACGCACCAGTACACCGGCCAAGGCCACGCGCTTGCGCTGGCCGCCGCTCAGCTCGCCCATCTGCTGCTGCAGGTTGGTAATGCCAAGCTGCGTAAGCACTGCCTTCGCTTCACTCTCCAGCTGCCAGGCATATTTATCGTCCATCTGCTGCTGCAAATCCAGCAAATGCTTTTGCAGCTTTTTGTTATCAGGCTCGGCTGCAGCCTGCTCCACCGCAGTTTCGTAATCGCGCAACAGCACCATCAGCGGCGAATCGCCTTTAAAAACCTGCTCCAATACAGTTGCGTCTGCCTCAAACGGCGGGTCCTGCGGCAGATATTCCATCACTACGCCGCCGGGAATCGTCAGCTTGCCGTCACCGGCCTCGTGATTGGCAATCATGCGCAGCAAGGTACTTTTACCGGTGCCGTTGACGCCGATAATACCATACTTGTCGCCCTCTTCTACGTTAAATGTAATATTTTCAAACAACAATCTGTCGCCATAGCTGTACGACAAATCCTCTGCACTTAAAATCATTTTACTTATCTCCCTGTAAAAAATTTACACTCTAAAATTATATCACGCCTGCGGTTAAAAGTAAAAAGGACGAACCGCCAAGGCTCGCCCTTCGTATAGCTATTTCACCGTTACCTGTAAATTTTCGTTTTCTTCTGCTGCGTCCTGCAAAACCTGCAGCAGCTGCTCGCCATACCAGCCCAGCTTTTCATTATCCGTAACGTTGGCAGGCACAATAATCTGCGTCGGCTCGGCGATTTCTGTAAGGCAATCATACAGAGCGTCTAAATTGGCACCGTAGTACACAGGCAATGCCAACGCGCTGCGCAGATATTTATGCAGCGCAGGCACGGAGTGCAGGCGGTTTATATCTAAAGTTATTGTTCGCATAATCTTCTCCTTTTTGCTTACTAACCACTAATCACTAATCACTAACCACTATCACTTCCCGTAAAGCTTGCTGAAGGACTTGTAATGGTCGCCGGTGTAGTAAATCAGGCCATCGTTCGAAAAGACGATGCGCTTCGCGTTACGATTGCCCTTAACATAATCAATATCGCATTCCTTCCAGTTGCGGCCGTTTTTCTTCGGCAGCTTGCCCTCGTAATTGCCGTAGCGGTCGCCGCCGATAGATTTGCCCGGTGCAACCTTATCGAGTGTTCCTTTAGTCTGCCAGCCCAGCTTTTTAGCCTCGTTTTTCGTGATATAGTTGTGCGGCAGGCGCTTATATTCGTTGATGTAGGCAGCAACATGCTCCTTGTCGGTGTAGGCAGCACTTTCGCTGATTTTGATTTTGCCGCTGTTGGCCTTGACGTTGGCCGCAGTATTCTGGCCGTTGTTGCTCTTAGTTGTATTAACAGTTGTTGTCTGGGTTGTCTGCTTATCATTGGTCTTGGGACTGTTACTGCCACAGCCGGCAATTATGCTGACGCTGAGCAGCATCGCCAGGAAGAACGCTAAAAGTTTTTGCATGAGAATGCTCCTTTCTTAAAAACCACCATCATTATAAGCTCTTGCGATTACATACGAAGGCTCATAATAGGCGCTGGCATTATAATTATCAATCACTTCACAAATAGGATTATTATATACTCGCAACATTCCCTGAACGTAATCCTCATCAGGTTGCAACGTAGCAAGAATAAGACGCACATATACTTTGCCCATCGCAGTAGCCGCCGGAATTTGCTCGCATAAATCCTTATCAACCGCAGTGATATCAAAAGTACCCTGCTGCAGGTGATAATCTGCAATCCAATCAGCTTCAACCTGCATAGGATTAACGCTGTGCAGCACGTTGGCCACGCTGATTAAATGACGCAACTCAGCCTCGCCTATGGTATTAACTACATAAGCGTTATGCTGCTTTAGCTTACGGGCCACACGCTCCACCATATAACACATAAAGTACAAATCATTTTTTGTTATTTCTTCATCAGGAAAGTAAAGGTTTGTCATAACGCATAACTCCTTACAAACTGTAGCGTTGCCAAAGCACGCTCTGTGCAATAAACAATCTGGTGAGTGGGATATTTGAATTTTACCAACACCCAAAAGGCTTCTTTAGTGATACTGCCATCTACGTAGCTTTCAATATAATCCCAAATCGTGTCATCCGCCATTGGGCCTTCCACAATATCATAATGGTGTTCAATGCCACGCCTGCAGGCAACAACAAATTCCAGCCATTCATCAGTCATAGTAGCAAATTTTAGGATATTCAGCGTGCTGTCAGGTTCATAGCTATAGATATTCACTATATGCTTATTACGCTTAGTCAAAGCCCAACGCTGTGCTTGTTTTTCTAAATTAGTACAATAAAAGCCGTAGCCAAAATCTTTATAAAAGCCATTGGTCAATACTTTAGGATTTTTTACAATGACGTTGCTGCCATGGTAAAGGGTAAGATCAGAACCCATTTTACATTCATCCTTTCATACTAGATTATAAAATAACTGCATTACTTAGTTTCAAGCAATGCAGTTACTGTACTCATTATACTTATTCTTCATCAATAGCAGGTTTCAATTTTTTCTGCAATGCGCTATCAAAATCTTTCAAAATTCTACCAAATACATCTTTGGGCTTTGTATTATCAAACTCATCTCTATTCATTCTAAATCTATCATCAATTCGCGACCAAACGGCTTCCCCTGTTTGTGTGTCATAAACATCAAACCTAACTTTCACTAATACTGTGGGAAAATTACCGCCACTAACATAATTTGTTTGTTGGCTAGTTGTAGTTACAGTAACAGGACCGTTCGTTGTATAAATAGAATTCTGAGTGGTTACAGGAAAAGAATATGTATATCCATCCGCATACTGAGAGCCAACAGTATAGTTTTCAAGCTGTATATTAATTAAAACATCAAAATTATCTTTAATATAACATTTCCTTTGTTCATTTGCGTCTATAGAAAATTCCGGTAAATCTTTTTTATTACTAAAAACGTAACCTTTTGAGGATAATTTTTTTACTAATTTATTGAAAAATTTTTCTTGATAAATTTCTTCTGTTTCTTTCTCAGAAATACCATTCTTTAAATTTTCATTAACTTCATAATCAACAAAAACGTTCTTTACCGAAGGAAAATTATATTTTTTATCAAACCATTCTTGTTGTTGAGCTATAGCTAAATTACAAAACAAAAATAATAATACTAATATGGAAAATACCTTTTTCATCGCTAATCCTCCAAACCTATATTATTTATTTTATTATACCATATTTTGCAAATTCTATACATGCAGATTAATTACTGCTGTTAACTGTAGTAACTTCACTCAACTCAATAATATCATCGAATGATTTTGCGGAACGTCTTAGATATTCATGACCACCATCTACTGCACAAGCGCCACAAGAACAAACTTTATAGTCATGAACAGAAAATGACTCTATTACGTCGCCACATATTTTACACTTGATTGCATTTCTGATAATCATTACCTATCCCTCCCATCTTTTCCCATTATATCATATACAAAAAATCGGCGCACTATATCATAATACGCCACCCACCCCAAAAGTTCACAAGTGATTCCTTGAAAAAAACTCTGCTTTATGTTATATTATGAGTAAGAAGACAACCGCCCACAAGGTGGGTTGCCGTTTGAATTTGGTTTGAAAAACCGCCTTGTAGCTGCAAATTACAGAGGCGGTTTTTCTATGTCCAGACTATCTGCTGTACTGAAAGATAAAAGTCAGCAATGCCAGAATGAACATGCCAAAAGCCATCAGGTCTTTGAAATCATAGTTCCTCATAGACATCACCTCGATTCTCTTAAAGAATTTCGGCAACGCCACCCCGTAAACGGTTGTCTTAAAACATATTTTAGCATATAAAACAAAAACATACAACGAACAAACCGTGAAGTTTGCCGTTGTATGTTTTTTATTTATCTAATATTTTTACCTTACATCTCTACCATGAGTATAAACCGGCAGCAGCTTCGGTGACAGTTCACCCTGCACGCCGGCAGCCTTTTCTTCCTCAGCGTAGCGACGTACATGCTCCAGGCTCAGTTTACCCAACTTAACAGACTTCGCTGCTTCGGCAGCCTTAGTACCGGCAATGCGGCCAAAGACGATGATATCCAGCAGGCTGTTGCCCATCAGACGGTTGGTACCGTGAATGCCGCCAACAGCTTCACCGGCAACAAACAGTCCCGGCAGTTTGGTTTCCGCATCCTTGTCAATCAGAATACCGCCGTTTTGGTAATGCAGCGTCGGATAGATCAAAATCGGCTCCTTGCGCAGGTCAATGCCAAACTTAGCATACATGCGCAGCATACCCGGAATGCGTTTGGCAATCGTGCCTTCGCCGTGCAGCATTTCAATCAGCGGCGTATCGAGCCACAGCGCCACACCGTCGAGCGCCTTCACGCCCTTGCCGCGGGCAGTACACTCACGAATAATAGACGCAGCCGCCACATCACGGGTTTCCAGCGGATGCATAAAGATTTCGCCCTCGCTGTTTGCTAGCTGCGCACCAATCGAGCGCACCTTTTCGGTAACCAGCGCGCCATAAATCTGCGCCGGATAAGCAACACCCGTCGGATGATACTGAATTGCATCCGCATAAATCAGCGGTGCACCGGCACGATAAGCCATAACAAGACCGTCGGCAGTAGCACCATAATGGTTAGAAGTCGGGAAGCCCTGATAATGCAAGCGTCCTGCACCACCGGTTGCCATGATTACGCATTTTGCGCGT
>Ga0129312_1000549_pt1 | contig 30272 bp, 33 predicted proteins | sample O827metagenome_FD_94434 | JGI IMG/M metagenome (GOLD analysis project Ga0129312, IMG submission 94434) | Orangutan group fecal microbial communities from Wisconsin, USA - O827 metagenome | ecosystem: Host-associated > Mammals > Digestive system > Large intestine > Fecal | place: USA: Wisconsin... | reverse complement strand
TTCTGGTCATTAACCATGTTCAGATAATCAAGTACACGTTTTCCACAGATCATTTCTATACGAACGCCCTCTCTGAATTTCTCCACAGAAAGAAGCTTAACCATTCCGATCTCCCCTGTATGTGTCACATGTGTTCCGCAACACGCACAGATATCTGCCCCCGGAAACTCCACAATGCGTACCTGTCCCGTAAGCTCTTTTTTGCTTCTGTATTCAATCTGTTCCAGTTCCTCCGGGGCAGGATATGAAATAAGAACCGGAAAATCCTTCCAGATAAATTCATTTGTTCTGGATTCAATCTCTGCCAGTTGTTCCTCATCAAGAGGACCGTTAAGATCTACTGTTATGGTATCGCTTCCCATATGGAACCCTACATTGTCATATCCATACGCTGCATGTATAAAACCACTGACGATATGTTCCCCGGAGTGCTGCTGCATAAGATCAAATCTCCGTTCCCAGTTAATCTTTCCCAAAACCTGGCAGCCCGGTTCCAGCGGTTTATCTGTATAATGAAGAAGTTCTCCGTTCTTCTCATGAACCTCAGTTACTTTTGCATCTCCCAGCATACCGGTGTCGCTTGGCTGTCCACCACCCTCAGGATAAAAAGCACTCTCATCAAGAATGACCTGATATCCTTTTTTTGCTTCTCTGCACTCCAGGACCTTTGCTGTAAACTCTTTTTTATATACATCTTCATAATATAATCGTTTTGTCTCAATCATGTTTTTGTCCTTTCTGTAAAGCTGTTTAACATGTATAGTATAGAACAATTTATCAGTCCCTGCTATAATAATTGCATATTTTTGAAAAATTATGAAGTCTTTTTCTTCTATACCGCGTTATAATGATTGAACGGGTAGAGAAAGGGGCTGATTTCATCACACAGGAAGAATATCTGGAATATCTGATACATACATACCAAAATTTAATATTTTCCATTTGTCTGAAATCGGTGGGTAATCCCTTTGACGCTGAGGATCTGACACAGGATGTCTTTCTTTCCGCCTACAAAAATCTCTCCCGTTTTGATGGCACCTACGAAAAAGCCTGGCTCAGCAAGATCGCTGTCCGAAAATGTCTGGATCATCTGAAAGCAGCCGGCAGACGTACCATCCCCACAGAGGACACCTATTTTGAACAGCTCCATGATAAAGAGTTTTCCCCAGAGGAGGCATTTCTGGACAAAGATTTCAAGGATCGGATCCGGCATTTATGTTCAGCTCTGAAAAGTCCCTACAGGGAGGTTGCCACTGAGCATTTCTGTGAAGAAAAAACCGCCGCAGAAATTGCAAAAACGCAGAATAAAAATATCAAAACAGTCCAGACGCAGATCTACCGGTCCAGATCTATGCTGAAAGCACTGCTGGAAAGGAGTGATTAGATGCACATATCACAGAATGAATTACAGAAATTCCAGGACGGAACCATGAATACGGACGAAATGATCCATTTTCTGGAACATATTGAGCAATGTGATTTCTGTCTGGATGAACTTCTTCAGAATAAGGATACCGTTTCTGAATATGCTCCATCCTATCTGCAGGATGAAATTCTGAAAAAAGCAGCTTCTCCGGAAGTTCAGGCTTCCAGAAAAATACATGAAACTGCTTATTGGATGAAGCTTCTCTGTGCAGGCTTACGGACTGCCGTAGGTATGGGTGTTGCGCTGATCATGCTTTTTTCTGTATCGCAGACAGAATTTACTGTTCTTCATCCTTCACCGGAAACAAACGTTAAGATTTCTTCATCCCTGGACATTGGTTCCGGCCTGAACCAGCTTTCCAGGCAAGTAGGTTCTCAGCTCAGTGAACATTCTCAGAAGATCAGCAATAATCTGAATGATCTTACGAATAAAATTATAAACGGAGGCAAGTAAATTTATGAAAAAACAAAAACATGGTTTTTGGGTATTTATCTTTTCCCTGATCCCCGGTGCCGGGGAAATGTACATGGGCTTCAAAAAGCAGGGACTCAGCATTATGCTGCTGTTCTGGGGATCGATCGCACTGGCATCCATAACCGGCCTTGGCTGGCTGGCCATGTTTCTCCCTGTGATATGGTTCTACAGTTTCTTCAATGTCCATAATCTGAAATCCCTGTCAGAAGAAGAATTTTACTCTGTAGATGATAATTACATCCTTCATATGGATCAGTTTTCCGGTGATATGGGAAAATTCTTACAAAAGCATCAGAGTGCAGCCGCATGGGTCCTGATCCTGTTTGGTATCTGTATCCTGTGGAGTCGTTTCACAAGTCTTCTGTACTTCATTGTACCAGCTAATATGACCGACTATATATACACTATCTGCAACAGCCTTCCACAGATCGTCATTGCTGCAGGTATCATTGCTGCAGGTATTTATCTTCTTACTCAGCAGAAAAAGAAACTGGAGGAAGAAAAAAACAAAGCTGAGCATTACTGGGAACCGTACCGTCCATATCAGCAAATAACTTCCCTGGATGATAATTCAGAAACTGCTGAAAACAATCCTGAAACATTTTCTTCTCAGGACAATATTTCTTCTGAAAATAGTATTCCTTCTGAAAAAACTGCCCTTTCCGAAAATAAGGCAGATACCTCTTCCTCTGAATGATCAGTAATTTGCAAAAAAGATCCGCTGTCTTCCAACAACGGATCTTTTTATTTTCATCAGCCTGTATACATAACTCTGTAAAACTGCGGCGACCCAGCATAGCCCTGTGATTCCTTAAATGTTACGGCTTTGATCCAGCCTGTTTTGGAACCATTTTTCACACGGATATACATCTTGTTCCCTGCGGTCCAGAAATTCAGGATCTTCACGCCAGTATTCTTACGGATCACAAATGCTTTACTTCCGGAGGCAGGAGTCCTATACGCCTGTATATTCTTTGCCGCTGCAAAAAGTCCTGTTCTCTTGTTAGCAGCATTAAGTTTTATATATTTTCCGTAATTGGATGTACGAAGTAATGTTCCTTTCTGATATTTGTACGTAAATTCTGTTGTACAATATCCAAGAGAATATGACATAGCCTCCGTTCTTACCCGAATTGTATTACCGCTGAGGTAAATTGCCGCTTCATTTACCGGTCGGCCATACGTTTCGTTGAGAAAATTGACAACCTGAACGATTTTTCCGTTGCGGTACTGATAAAGTCCGTGGAATACACTGATATCATTATCTGTACCACCTCTCAAACACAGGAAAGGTTTTCCGTTAGATAACGTAATAATGCGAATGGATATATCCATAAAAGACTTGTTTATCGCACAGACTTTTCTATTATTTACATAAATATCAGCACCGTTCCAGTACCCATCGTACTGACTTTCTTTCCGGACAACCTTAATCCTGTCTTTCTTTCCATCACCGGTGATATCATACCCCGTCCAGGTTTTTCCTGGCTGAATCGTATGCATCTCGGGTGATGCCGCCTGCACTGGCAGTACAGAAAAGATCATAAGTCCCATAAGAAATATACAGATGCCCAGTAACTTTTTTGCTCTTTCTTTCTTCATTTCTTCTCCTTTTTCCTTTCATACTCCGGCTTTTTTATGTCATTGGAACATTACGGGGTAATTTCCTATGACATAAAAAAGCACCTTTTGAATATCCTCTGTACAAAGCGACTGTTCTAATTCCGCTCTGTCACATGGTCATAAACGTAACTAACTTATAATCTACGTTTATTATACTATTCAGCAGGTGCTTTCTGTAATATATTTTTTACTGCTTATGTGTTACTTTAAGACGTGTCATTGCTCTCGCAAGTGCCATCTGGTTCATATGATACTCCTGGATGCTCTGCTTCTGACGAAGCTGCTCTTCTGCACGTTCCTTTGCTTCCTGGGCACGGCGGACATCAATCTCGTCCGGACTCTCTACGCTGAGGCAGAACAGCTTGGCACGATTATTGATCATCTCAACAAATCCGCTGCTCACAGCAAACACATACTCATTACCGTCAGCATCCTCAAAACGCATCTCACCGGGAATGATGGCAGCTACAACATTCGCATGATGGGCAAGAAATCCCTGCTCACCATCCACTGCCGGAATAATGAGCTTCTGAGCACGTCCTGCATATGCCAGCTTATTACTGGCATAAATTTCCAGGCCAAATGTTTCACTCATAGCTGCTCCTTACTGCCGGTTCTCCTCGGCTTTCGCTTTTGCGATTACATCATCAATGGTTCCCACATTAAAGAATGCATTCTCCGGATACTCATCCATCTCTCCATCGATAATAGCCTTGAATCCACGGATTGTCTCTTTAAGAGGTACATATTTACCTTTGATTCCGGTAAAGTTCTCAGCTACATGGAATGGCTGAGACAAGAACTTCTGAATCTTTCTTGCACGGAATACAGTCTGCTTATCTTCTTCTGAAAGCTCTTCCATACCAAGAATAGCAATGATGTCCTGAAGCTCTTTATATTTCTGAAGAATTTCCTGTACTCTACGTGCAACCTCATAATGCTCTTCACCAACTACATCTGCTTCCAGAATACGTGACGTAGATTCCAGCGGATCTACAGCCGGATAAATACCCTGCTCTACAATCTTACGTGAAAGAACTGTTGTGGCATCCAGATGTGCAAATGTTGTGGCAGGAGCCGGGTCTGTAAGGTCATCGGCAGGCACATAGACAGCCTGTACAGATGTAACTGAACCCTCTTTAGTAGATGCGATTCGCTCCTGAAGTTCACCCATTTCAGTAGCCAGTGTCGGCTGATATCCTACGGCTGAAGGCATACGTCCAAGCAGGGCAGATACCTCGGAACCAGCCTGTACAAAACGGAAAATGTTATCAATGAAGAGAAGCACATCTCTGTGTTCCTGATCACGGAAATACTCAGCCATTGTAAGTCCTGTCTCAGCAACACGCATACGGGATCCTGGCGGCTCGTTCATCTGTCCGAACACCAGGGCTGTTTTTTCAAGAACTCCTGATTCTTTCATCTCACTCCAGAGGTCATTACCCTCACGGGAACGCTCTCCAACACCTGTGAAGATAGAATATCCACCATGCTCTGTGGCAATATTCTGAATAAGCTCCTGAATAAGAACTGTTTTACCAACTCCGGCTCCTCCAAACAGACCGATCTTACCACCTTTTGCATATGGTGCAAGAAGGTCGATGACCTTGATACCTGTCTCCAGAATCTCAACTGCCGGTTTCTGCTCCTCAAATGAAGGCGGATCACGATGGATCACCCAGTGCTCTTCACCGTCCAGTGACTCACCACCATCTACAGTCTCTCCAAGAACGTTGAAAAGACGTCCCAGTGTCTTATCACCTACCGGAACCTTAATACCACTTCCGGTAGCAATAACCTCACGATCACGCTGAAGTCCCTCACTGGCACCAAGCATGATACACCTTACAACATTATTTCCAAGGTGCTGGGACACCTCCATTACACATCTTTTGCCGTTGTTCTCAACTTCAAGGGCATCCTTGATATCAGGAAGCTCTCCGTTTTCAAATACAACGTCTACAACAGGTCCCATAACCTGTACAATCTTACCTTTATTCATAGTCATCACTTCCTTTTTTGTGCTTTTGCACCGCTGATAACCTCTGTGATCTCCTGCGTGATCGCAGCCTGACGCGCACGGTTATACTGAATGGAAAGATCCTTCAGCATAGCCTTCGCATTATCTGTAGAGGACTGCATTGCTGTCATTCTCGCACTGTTCTCACTTGCGTATGCCTCTACCAGACATCCATAGATCACACCTGTAAGGTAATTCGGGATCATCGTATTAAGAAGTACTTCTGCTGACGGAACCAGGGTGATCTCCTCCTGGTAGATATCAGCCGGAATCTGTCCCGATTTAAAATCAGCTTTTTTCAGCGGTAAAAGCTGCATGTTCACATTTTCCATTGACATTGCATTTTGCATCTGTGTATAGACAATGTGGATCTCATCCAGCTCTCTTTCCAGAAACGCCCGTACAATTTCTTCCGTGATAAGGCGGGCTCTGTGCATGGTCGGCTTCTGTACTGTATAGCGAAAGCTTCCATCCATATCAACATCCCGCTTGCCAAAATACTGTCGCCCAACCATACCAAGAACATAAAGCTTATGATGTCCCGGCACTTCCGCCATGAAATCCTCTGTCATTTTCTGTACATTATGATTGTAAGCGCCAGCCATACCTTTATCGCCTGTAATAACGATAGTTCCGATCTTTCTTTCTTCTTTTGGAACAAGATGACGTTCACTGAAGAAAGGATGCTGGGTATCCGGCATATGGCGCAGAATTCTGGCAATGGCAGCCTGCATATTATAAAAGTAAGGTTCTGTGTCCTGCAGGATCTTTTTTGCCTTCTGCATCTTTGAAGAAGAAATCATGTACATCGCATTGGTGATCTTCATGGTGTCCTGAATGCTTTTCATACGAGTCTGTATTTCTTTTGCATTTGCCATATCAACACCTACCTGCTCCTATCTCTGAATTCTTCTGCCGCCTTTTTGATTTTCTCTACAAGCTCATCTGTAAGTACTTTCTTAGATTCAATCTCTTTACCGATCTCAGGATATACATTGTCAAAATACTCAAGAAGCTCTCTCTGGTATTTCTTAACATTTTTGATATCCACATCTACCATCAGCTTGTTTGTCGCAACACAGAGAGTAATTACCTGCTGATGAAGACTTAACGGGCTGCACAGCGGCTGTTTCAGAAGTTCCATCAGGCAGCTTCCATATTTCAACTGTGCTGTGGTAGCTTCATCAAGATCTGAACTGAACTGTGTAAATACTTCCATCTCACGGTACTGCGCCAGATCGATACGAACACTTCCTGAAGCTTTCTTCATAGCCTTGGTCTGTGCTGCACCACCAACTCGGGATACAGAAAGACCAACATTAACTGCCGGACGCATACCTGAGAAAAACAGATCACTTTCAAGGAAGATCTGACCATCTGTAATAGAAATTACGTTTGTCGGAATATATGCAGATACATCACCTGCCTGTGTCTCAATAATAGGGAGAGCAGTGATAGAACCACCGCCAGCTTCATCACTCAGACGGCTGGAACGCTCCAGAAGTCTTGAATGAAGATAGAATACATCACCAGGATAAGCCTCACGTCCCGGAGAACGCTCAAGCAGAAGTGACAGTGCTCGATATGCCACCGCATGCTTGGAAAGATCATCGTATACGATCAGTACATCCTTGCCCTGGTACATGAAGTACTCTGCAAGTGCAGTTCCTGCATACGGAACAATATACTGAAGCGGCGCACAGTCACTTGCAGTTGCAGAAAATACAGTTGTATATTCCATAGCACCGTATTTTTCAAGGTTGGACACAACCTTGGCAACTGTAGATGCCTTCTGTCCAATGGCAACATAGATGCAGATTACATCTTTACCTTTCTGGTTGATGATCGTATCTGTTGCAATGGAAGTCTTACCTGTCTGTCTGTCACCAATGATCAGCTCTCGCTGTCCACGACCGATTGGAAACATGGAGTCAATAGAAAGGATTCCTGTCTCCAGCGGTACACTGACAGATTTACGATCAATGATTCCGGGAGCCGGATTCTCCACCGGACGATATCCATCGGCTTTGATCTCTCCCTTACCATCGATAGGCTCACCAAGAGCATTGACAATTCTTCCGATAAAGCCCTCGCCTACAGGCACACCTGCCTGCTTGCCAGTCCTGGCTACCTTTGTTCCTTCTTTGATACCGGTATCTTTTCCAAAGAGGATACATCCCATACTGTTGGAACGGATATCCTGTACCATACCTTTCAGACCATTCTCAAAAGTTACAACCTCACCGTACATGGCATGCTCGATACCATAAACAGTAGCAATACCATCTCCCACGGAGATGACGGTGCCAACTTCCTGGTCTTTGCTGATTTCATCATAATTATTTATTTCTTCTTTGAGAATCGAAATGATTTCATCTGGATTTATTGCACCCAATTCAATTTCACCTCCGGGTTAATTTTTGTTTCAGTTTCTGATAACGTCCGGTAAGGCTCCAGTCGTATTCACGATCTCCTGCCCTTAAAACAAACCCTCCTACAAGGCTCTTATCCTCTCTGAGAGTAAGTTCAACCTGGTCTGCAGAAAACTGTTTCTGAAGAAATATCTTCATTTTTTCTGCCTGGCCTTCAGAAGGCGGTGTTACATATACAAGCTCTGCCTTCAGAATTCCCTTCTGCTCCCGGCTGTAAGTATCATAAGCCTCGATGATCTCCTGAATCCTGTCGATCTTCTGATATTTACATGTTACTTTAAGGAAATTTCTTATTTCCTGCGGGAACACCCGCTCTATTACCTGTTCTTTATCTTTTAGAGAAACCAGCGGATTTCCAAGCATGGTTCCCATTTCCGGTACCTCTTTGAAAATCCGTGTGGTTTCACAGATCACTTCCTCCGGAACAGAAAGACCGTATAATGCTTTTGCATAATTAATGGACGTCTCTGTCATGAGGATCACCTGCTCCTTCTAAAAACTGATCATATAGGGACATATCCTGTGCTTCGTCGTTCTTTTTTCCCATGATTCTGGATGCTGCATCCATAGCAAGTTCTGCTACCTTGCCTTCCATCGCCTTCATGGCTGCCTCCTGCTCATTCTCGATGTTCTTTCTAGCCTTTGCAAGAATCTCATCTGCCTGAACATTGGCGTTCTTCACGATGTTGTCTGCCTGCGCCTTAGCCTCGCCTTTGGCCTGCTCCACTATACGGAAGGATTCATCCTTTGCAGATTTCAGTGCATCCTCATAACGTCCCTTAAGCTCATCAGCCTCGCCCCGTGTCTGTTCCGCAGAAGCGAACTGCTCATCGATCATTGCCTTTCTCTTATCCATAACAGCAATGATCGGGCCAAACAGGAACTTTTTCATCAAAAGGTAAAGAACGATCAGGTTAATAATTGTAAAGACAAGGTTGATATCAATTTTTATCACCTGGTCCACCTGCCTTTCTTAATCCTGAAATATTATCTCGTCTTTACCAATTAGCCCAGCATGATGATGATCAGAAGACCGATTACGAAACCATAAATAGCTGTTGCCTCTGCAAGAGCACATCCAAGAAGAAGAGCTTTACTGATCTTGCTCTCTGCCTCAGGCTGTCTGGCAATAGCTTCTACTGCCTTTGAAGTTGCAAGTCCGATACCAATACCTGCGCCAATACCTGTAAGAACTGCGATAGCTGCACCAATTGCGATTAACATAGTTTTTTCCTCCTAAAATAACTGTTTTTCTTTTTTACTCGATTGCTTCCTTAATGAACAAGGATGTTAAAAATACAAATACATATGCCTGTATAAATCCGTCAAAGAAATCAAAATACAGGCTGAATGGTATGGGAAGAATTGCTGGACAAACAAACTCAAGCAGTTTCATAACAACGAAACTTCCCAGAACATTACCAAACAAACGCATACAAAGAGATGTCGGCCGGATCGCTATTTCCAGAATGTTAATTGGAAGCATAATCGGCACCGGCTCTGCAAAACTCTTAAGAAAGCCCTTAAGGCCTTTCTTGTGGAAGCCGGAATACTCTATCAGGAAAATACTCATCAAAGCCAGCGCAATGGTAACATTCATATCCTTGGTAGGTGGTGTGAATCCAAACACGCCTGCAATGTTGGCAATTCCAATGTAGATTACGGTTGACATCAGATAAGGGACATATTGTTTTCCCTCTTCACCCAGGATTCCCATGAAGAAATCCTGAAGGAAACTTACTCCTGTTTCCAGAAGAAGCTGCTTCTTGCCTGGATTTTCAACCTTCAGATTCCGAACCAGTATCAGAGAAAGTATTACCAGAACTGCCATGATGACCCAGGTAACAACTACACATTCTGCGATGGGTATTCCACCAAACACCGGTATGGTAAAGGCTGTTTTACTCTCAAGCTCTTCTGCCAATGTGGCTGATAAATCTCCCGTTTTTCTCCCTCCTTTATTTTCGGCTCCTGGTATGACTCAAAAGTCAATTGGTCATACCAGTTCTCCGTAGATGCCTTTATTTTACTCCGCATTTTGGGAAAGTCAATATTATTTTTGACTATATTGTACAAATTACAACAACAAATCTATACAAATTATACAACTACTATTTAACCAAAAATAGTGGCTGTTCACCTCATTCACAGTAATCTGGTCAAAATCCATTCCAAATCACCTGCAGTGATGGGTTTTCGACCTGCATGTCTCGGGATTTTGCCATATTCATGACAAAAGGCCTTGTGGAATACTACCTGTGAACAGCAATCAAAAACAAACTGTTTCCCGTTATTTTTTTACTTTTACGGATACTTCTCCGTAAGACAGCAGATTTTCAGTCCCATCCTGCTCCTTTACCAGGAGTCTGCCATCAGGATTAATCTTAAGTGCCATCGCCGGCCGTGTACGATCTCCGTCCGTGATCATTATCTCCTTTCCAGGTATCATGTTATTCTCCACATACTCCCTGGAAAGTGTGGGACTTTCTGTTTCCATAAGAAGCTCATTGACGATCTCCGCAACAAGAAGACTGCAGTTAACACCCGCTGCCTTCTCTCTGCTGTCATAAAGTGCACCGGCACTTTCTTCCAGATCTGTCGGAAATCCTTCCTCAGGCCTGTAAAGGTTTAAGCCGATCCCAACAATTGCAAACTCAATATTACCACTCTCGAAATCCGTGACAGCCTCTGTCAGGATCCCGCATACCTTCCTGTTATCCAGATACAGGTCATTGACCCACTTGATAGCCAGATCGATCCCGCATACCTTCCTGACAGCCCGGTAAACGGCTGTAGCTGCGGCTGTTGTAATAAGTGTTCCCTCCGTCAGTGTGCGATCCGGTCTCAGCACCACGCTGAGATAAAGGCCTGAATTTTCCGGAGAATAAAAGCTTCTGCCTCTTCTTCCTCTGCCTCCGGTCTGTCTGCGTGCCAGAATAACAGCACCATTCTCCGCTTCGCCTGCAAAGGCAGCTTCTCTTGCTGACCGGTTGGTAGATTCCAGCTCCCGTGCGATCTTCACGGATACATCCGGATTCTTCAGATAAAGCCTGATTCCCTCTTCTGACAGGCGGCTTCCACTGCTTCGCAGTACATACCCCCTGTTCGGTCCTGCTTCTATGGTATAGCCCTCATCGCGCAGAGACTTCACTGCTTTCCAGATGGCAGCTCTTGTGCAGTTCAATTCAGAAGCTGCAGCTTCTCCGGATATCAGTTCATTTTCATGCTGTTCCAGAAGTTCCAACATTTTGGATTTTACTGTCATATTTCCACCATCCAATTCCGGCGATCCGGTGGACCACCTTGTAGTAAGCTCTCAGATATGGCACAAAAAGTGCCATGTCCGGTTCTCAGTCTGGAACCAGACACCATACGCTCCAAGGCCGAAAAAATTATAGCACTTAATCATCGCAATGTCTATTATTCAATTTCTATATATTGTCCATATAAAAAATATATTTACAATGTTCCTGATATACATATTTTCGTTAGATCGTGTTTGAAAGACTTTTCAGAAGATGTTCCCTGTATTCTGTGCGCACACTCTCAGGTGCTTCAAGCACAGCATCGGAACCAAGACCGGCCATCCAGCCGAAAAACTGATCACTGATATTCACACGTACCTGTGTAAAAAAATGCTGTTCATCCTTTCTGCGTATGATCACATCCCGCCCAAAACGGTCAAGTACCACTCCAACCAGACGGTTATGAAATTCCAGGCTCACAAGCTCCTCTCTGCCGCCAAACATCCCAAAAGTACCGGACGAAAGCTGAGCAGCATCGTAATATTCTGACATTTCACTGCCATTTCGTGAATCCGCTTCCATCTGAGGTTTCAGCATCTTATCTACCCGGTAATGTTTCACGATCCCGGACTTCTCATCCAAAGCTACCATATAATAATTCTCATCCTGCCATATCAGCCCCCACGGACTTACCCGGTAACGCTCTCCATCACGTTTAAGACGCAGCTTCTTCTCGATCGTCCATTCACAATACTGAAATGAGAGCTGTCTGTCCTCCGCAAGAGCCTGATGTATCTCATCTATATTATAGTAAACACTCTCATTCATGGTCTTGATACGGCTTCCCATAAGAACCTGGCGTTTCAACTGCTTCGCCTCATATATGCTGGTCAGGCTCTCAAGTTTCCCGATGAGCTGTCTGGACTTACTGCTGCTGATGAACTTGGATGACTGAACCGCATCCACAAGAAGTTTAAGCTCCGGAAGCTCAAATTCCCTGGTGGCAAGATAAAAACCGGCGGGACGCTCCCGCCTGTTATTAATATCAAAACCAAATATACGCAAGGCTTCTATATCATCATAGATAGTCTTGCGCTCTGCGCTGATCCCCACACTTTCAAGATATGCGATCAGTTCCTTCACAGTCATGGGATGGGCTTCATCCGTTTTCTCCAGAAAAGCCCTCATCAGATACAGGATCTTAAGTTTCTGGTGAAATGACTTCGGCATATTCTCGTCCTCCTGCCTTACTTATCTGTCAGTGCTGCTACAATACCAAAATATAATACCACGAAGGCCAGTGCCACAGCAATCATATCTGCCCCCTTAAAGTCAAAGTTCAGGAGCATGGCACCTCCGATCATGATCTCCAGTGAAAGGATCGCCCCCATAACCATTGCCATTGGTGAAGAAAGCTTCTCTCTGCTGTTGTGATTTCTTTTTCCTACTGTGTTCATCATAGTATAACCCTCCTGTACTCTGCTTATTACCCGAACAAATTTTCCGAACATATTTTCTTTACATTTGCATTATACATCTTTTTCAGTCCAATAAAACGGTATAAAACACATTTTTGCAAACATTTGTTTATTATACACAAAAATATGTTCGTATTTATGTCAGTTTTTCAGCAACTGTAAAGCCTATAAAAACTATACTTTACAATGTTACAGTGGTTCATGCCATGCAGGCGCAGGCTTCAGATTAGGGTTTACACAAGAAAGAATCCTGCCCAGAGGGCTTTTTTATGTCATTGGAACATTACGGAGTAATTTCCTATGACATAAAAAAAGGTCTGTCTCCGGCCACACAGACAGGCATATATCCGCAATCCGCTTTACTGCCTGGTCTGATCAAATATCCGAAAACAAACCTTTCATATTATATATTCTATTGTTGTATCCTGCTGCCTTTTATGTCTCTCTACATCAGTCCGGCAAAAACGGAAGCACCGATCACAGTCAGAAGTCCGGCAACTGCAATTGCCAGGCTGCTCATAGCGCCTTCTACAGGACCCAGTTCCATAGCCTTGGCTGTTCCAATAGCATGGGCTGATGTCCCAAGTGCAAGGCCTCTTGCAATAGGCTCCTCGATACGTGCCACCCTATATACGATCTCCGCGATCACATTCCCCAGAACTCCTGTAATAATGATCACCGCCACGGTAATGGTCACAATACCGCCAAGTTCCTCGGAAACACCCATTCCGATGGCTGTTGTAATGGATTTTGGAAGCAGCGTGACATATTCCTCATGATCAAGACTGAAAATCTTTGCCATTACCAGGATACTTCCCATTCCTACGATCACACCGGAAAGGATCCCTGCAAGAACTGCCCTGATATTTTTTTTCAGCAGATGGATCTGCTCATACAGCGGTACAGCCAGACAGACCGTTGCCGGTGTAAGAAGATAGCTGATATATTTTCCGCCTTCATTATATGTCTCATAATCAATATGGAACAGAGAAAGCACAGCGATCACACAGATGATCGCAATAAGAAGCGGGTTAAAAACTGCCATTTTGAATTTTCTTTTCAGAAGAAGGCCGATCTCATAGGCAGCAAGGCTTAATACCGCGCCAAAAAATGTTGAATTTCTGATAAATTCCATCATTTGTCCTTACCTCTCTTTTCCAGCCGGATAATCCCCTGTGTGATACGTCCGGTTACTACCATAACCACTACTGTTGAGACCACTGTGATCACCAGTACCGGCCCGCAGATTGGTTTCAGTGCCCCCCATGCAGTAAGAAGCCCGGCTCCGGCCGGTACAAACATTACAGGCATGATCTCCACCAGAAAATCTGCTGCACCTTTGACCTGATCGATCTTAAGGATCCCGGTCAGAAGTGCCACCAGCATAATCACAAGGCCATAAACACTTGCCGGTACCGGAAGGTTTATGCAGGTATGAAGCACCTCGCCCAAAACAGACATCAGCAGAATAATACAAAACTGCCGTACATATTTCATGTCAAATCCCTCCTGACTTATGGATCACGTACAACGCCCGGACTGTCCGGGAATATCTTTCCAGTATCTTCCGGCGCATTGCATTTATTTACTTTTACGCAACACCACTTTACTCTGATGTCTCAGAACAACTGGTATTACCAATAATACTTTAAACGAGGTTTAATTATACTACCTCAACCGGAAAATACAAGAAATGTTTCTCATAAAATACAAAAAAGTCTCCGGATCTGCATATTTCACGCAGAACCCGGAGAAAAAACATTTCTGTCCACACAGTTCACACCGGAATCTCTATTTTTTCCACTGTATAATTTCCCTGATCCACAGTCATCACAGCCATGTTAAGTCCACCTCCAAACCGTGGCCGTCCACAGCTTCCGGGATTCAGCCACAGCCGTCCATCTTTCTCTTCCTGAAAAAATCTGTGGCTGTGCCCGAAAACCACCACCTGTGTATCTCCAAGGTCCCACGCCACATCTTTCTTATTATGGACCATAAAAAATTTTATTCCTGCTATGGTAAAGGACAGACTGGTTCGAAGGTTCTCTGCCCAGCTTCCGTCATTATTCCCCCGCACCACATACAGATTTCCCAGAGGTCGGAGTTTATCAAGGATCTCATCCCGGTCCACATCCCCTGCATGAAGGATATATTTACAGCTTTTCAGCACCTCTATTACCTCCGGCCTTAAAACACCGTGGGTGTCTGATATGATTCCGATCCGCTCAGCCATATTTTCCTCCTGTTCCGCATAAAGCGGATATTCATCCTGTCCCTGTCTTAAATTACTTATATCAGAAAAAACGTATCTTTCCATATTCTCCGTCAAATCCCGGCTGTCGTATCACATCCCCCGCCCGCAGCCGGCTGATGCTCTCTCCCAGAAGAGTTCCCCCTTCCCGTCTGATATCCTCCTCCGGAACATTCCTGAGAATGTCAAATTCCGCACCCAGGCTGTTCAGAAGTCTTTCGTACTGAGCCTGAACTTTTTTGCCTGCTGTAGAATAACCCATACACTCTGATATCACTTCCGCTAAAGGAACCAGGCTCTCATACGGCCTTCCCCTCTCCGGCATATCCGGCTCTTCCCGGTCTGAAAGCTGCTCTACCCTGTGATCCACGCCCATAGTAAGCTGCTTTCCGCAGACCGGACAGATTCCGCCCAGAGCTTCTGCCTCCCCGGGACTTAAACATATGCCGCATTTCCGGTGTCCATCATAATGATACTTTCCTTCCTCCGGAAAAAATTCAATGGTTCCCTTAAGCCCCTCACCTTCCTGTACTGCCTGAAAAAGTCCTCTATATGAAAGCTCCGTATCCAGAAGACTGGCTTCCCGTCCAAGCCTTGAGGGTGAATGGGCATCAGAATTGGACACCAACTGGCAGTGATCCAGAGCAGATATCTTCCAGTTCATTGCAGGATCGGAAGACAGCCCCGTTTCCAGAGCATGGATATATGGTGTCAGTTCCTCAAAACACTGTTCAATGGAGTCAAAGCCTGACTTTGCACCCAGCAGGGAAAAATGAGGTGTCCATATATGTGCGGGAATATAAATCCCCTCCTCGCTGATCTCCAGCATCATTTCCAGAAGGTCATGACAGGGCAGTCCCAGGATCGGCCGTCCGTCCGAATGGATATTTCCCATCTTTTCCAGGCGGGCTGCCAGCGCATCTGCCTCCTCAAATCCCGGAAAAAGCAGAAGGCTGTGTACTTTCCTGGTCTTCCCGTCTTTTTTATAGATGGAGCTGATCTCCCCGGAAAGAACAAAACGTGGAGCCTGTCCCGGATAAAGCACTGCTTCCGGCAGAACATACTCCTCTTTCAGACGAAACAGCCCCTGTTCTGCCGGGATCAGCATCTCCTTCAGCTCCTGTCTCCACACAGGGTGGGTCATATCACCGGTTCCCACCAGGGTAATACCCTTTTTTCTTGCCCACAGATCCAGCATCGGAACTGTTCCATCCCTGCTGGTAGCCATGGAAAATCTGGAATGAATGTGTAAATCTGCGATCTGGTTCAAAAAGATCTCCTCCCTGAGGCTCGCCTACAGCTCATACCATATGATCTGATTTGCCTCCAGATCCAGGCTGAAGCTTGAGCCGTCTCCCCGGTAAACCACTGTGCTCTGCGGTTCATAGGTATTATTTACCACACAGTATTTCCTGTTTATCGGATATGCATGTACTTCTACATTATAATTTGTGCTGAACCATCTGTACAGATTTTTTTCATCGCCTGCACTCCAGAGAATAGCTCTGTAAAGAATCCTGCTGTTCTCAAAACTGTAGGGAAGTCCGCTGATATAAACGCTGCGGCCTTTTCCGAATTCATTGACTGCAAGCTGTACCTCCCTGTCTCTCTGAACAAGAATGGTCGTTCCGTCAAGAGCATAGATATTTTTCTTTCCTTCTCCGAAGTCCACCTCTCCCTTTACGTCTTCTGTAATGAAATGGTCATGGTTTTCCCAGTTATACTTGTCATAACCAAGAGTAAAACCATGCTCCTCTTCCACACCAAGAACACCGGCAAGCTGGAAGAATCTTCCGTTTGCCTGATGGCTGGCAGGCTCGCCCACACCGATAAATCCACCGCCATTATAGACAAATTTTTTCACTGCTGTGACGATTCTCTCATCACACCACCATTTTCCACCGGTGTGAGCAGTATCTGCATCACCCACATTGATGATCACATCCAGGTCATCCAGGATCGCCGGATCACGGATAATATCCTCAAAGCTTATAAAGGATACATCAAAAGGTGCTCCGGAAAGTGCCTCAATAATGCCTGCGTAGGAATAGTTCTGCTTCTGGTAAAGAGCATGATGCACCATATGGCATCCCCATGCGCGCATTTTTCCCCAGCAGTTTAAAACAGCCACTTTTTTCAGGCACAGCGGTGTTGTTCCGTGAATGTTTTCATAGAGTTCACGGAATTCATCACACACGGACTTTACATACTCCACAAAATCCGGAAATTCTGTGGCAAGTTTCAGATATCCGCCATAGCCGATCCGGTCGATAGGTTTTCTTAAGATTGCCCTTCTGGCAGTTACCCAGTTGACTTTTGCCTCTTTTACAGGATCTCCTCCCTCATGGAATGTATCCGGGAAAAAGTATGGCAGGAATCTTCCTTCTGTATATTTCACACCCTCGATGTCACTGATAAGGCGGAGAGTGGAACCATTTCCCACACTTCCCACAACTGCATCCAGACCGATATTTTTAAATTCTTCCATAAAAGGCTCTGTACCGATCCAGTGATCTCCCAGGAACATCATTGCCTCGCAGCCACATTCATGGGTGATCTCCACCATCTCCCTGGCGATCTTTGCAACCTCCCGTCTCTGAAACGCCTGGAAATCACTGTACTCCCTGGAGGGGATCCGGTACTGGTTGTTATAATAGCCCTGATCGATAATATATTCCGGACGGAAGGGATAACCCACCTCTTTTTCAAACTGTTCCAGGATATATGGGCTTACAGAAGCAGAATAACCATACCAGTCCACATATTTTTCCCTGGCAAGCTCATCAAAGATCAGGGTAAACTGATGGAAAAATGTAGTAAATCGGATCACGTTTACATAGGGATGAGCCTTGATAAATTTTCTCAGTCTCTCCATTGTAAAGGCGTGGGTCTTTGGCTGACGTACATCAAATGTGATCTGATGCTCCACATCCTTCCAGTCATTGACCACCGCATTGTACATATGTACCGGGTCCCACATTATATATGCAAGAAAGCTTACTGTATAATCATGGAAAGGAACTGTCCGGATAACCACCTCACCGGAAGCTTCATCATAGCTCCATCTGTCCACAGGCACCGGTTTTCCCTCTGTGCGGTCCATAACCTCCCACCAGCGGCGGATATCATCATGGCTGTTAGGTTTGAGCATATCCGGATAAAGTCCTTTCATCAGACGGATCCGGAGGCTTTCCCCTTCTGCAGTATAAAAAGGTGTCATAATATACATCTGCTGGATCTCATCCGGATTCGCCTTTGCCCACGCATTATCCTTGCGGGTTGTGTAATAAGTGGAATACACCTTTGCATCTGCATCTTTAAGTTCTGCCGGAAAATCAGTCCCGTCACAGTCACGGATGGCATCCGCTCCCCAGTAATCAAGAAGTTTCAGTGTCTCAGGTACCACATCAATGTCTGTTGGAATCGTTACTCTGCCTTTGTTCATGCTCATATTTGTCACCTTACCCTTATATTCTGTAAAATTGTCAGCAAAAATACTGATTCTATTATAGAACGTTTTTTTCTCTTTTATCATTCCTGATGTTGCTGTATTTTTTATATATCTTGCTTTTTATACAGTTTAAAACTACAATATATTTAAATTATATTATCCTTCAGGAGGAACAGCCATGGCGATTATACGGCATCAGTTTGAACATGAAAATGACCTGCCGGTAAACACCCGCCTTTTGTACGTCAGCAGTTCACGCTACGAAAAAGACTGGCCCAGCAGGCCTCACAGCCATCCTTTTACGGAATTATTTTATATCACCGGCGGCACGGGAAATTTCCTTGTCGAGGATTTTATCTACCCTGTAAAAAAAGACCATCTTGTGATCATCAATGCAAATCTTACCCATACAGAAAAATCCTCCGCTGACAGCAGTCTGGAATACATTGCACTGGCAGCCGAAGGAGTTTCCTTTTCCTTTCCGGAAAACCGGGATTTTCTTATTACAGATTGTCCTTCCGGAGAACAGCCGGATTTTTTTGCCCTTTTTCAGGCAATCCTTAATGAAGTGGAAAAACATGAGGCAGACTTTGAATTTATGTGCCAGAAGCTTTTTGAGATCCTGATGATCCTGATACGCCGCAGGCAGAATCTCACTATTTCCTCCATTCCCACTGTAAAGATCAGCAGGGAATGTTACCATATCAAGCGTTATCTTGACACCCATTATTCAGAACCTGTCACCCTTGAAACCCTGGCAGAGCTTACACATCTGAATAAATATTATCTGTCACACGCTTTTTCCAGACATTTCGGATATTCTCCTATGGCATATCTCTGTCGTGTACGGATCAATGCTGCCAGGGAACTGCTCACAGACACCAGCTTGAGCATTTCTGAGATTGCCTACCATACCGGTTTTTCCTCACAGAGCTATTTTTCCCAGGCATTTCAGAAATACTGCAGGATCACTCCCAGCTTATACCGCAGGACAGGAGCTGTCCGCAATGATATATGATCTGTTTTACCGGAAGGGCAGGTCAGAACAGCTCCTTTATTTTTTCCGTGATCTCCTGGAGCTTCTGTGCCCGATGTCCAAAAATACGGACAGCCAGGTCACCATGAACCAGTCCTGTCACTCCACCGTCACACTCCGGTTCGTCCTCCAGGATCTCCCATATTTTTTCACGGACCTCTTCCCCGGGAAGACTTAGAAAGATATTTGCCATATGAGTATATCCTTCATACATTCCCAGTCCTTCCATATCCATTTTTGCCGGCTCATAGCGGGTATTGTCCCGGTAGATCAGCTTTCCGCCTCTTCGTATCATAACCTTCGAGGCAAATTTACGATATCTGAAGCGCTCTTCTGAAGCCTTTCTTCCACAGGAAATAATCTCCAGCAGAAAAAGCCTGGAACTCTCGTCTGTAAGATCAAATTCCATAGTACTCTCAAATGCCGAATCCCCATAGGGGATCACAGGCTGAGGATAATAATAAAACAGAGCATTTTTTTCCACCCGTGCATTTACATGGCGGACAGCCTCGCCCTCCTTCATCTTATGAACCTTGTCAAAAGACTGGGAGATAAACTCAAGCTCAGTCCCCTCTGCCACCACAAAGTCAAACTCCTGGCGGTCACCCTCCATGATCCCTGCTGAAGCACACAGCGGCATTACGGAAATACCCCCGCTTTTTTTGGAAAAGGGTTCATGATCTTATAGGGTGCTGTAAAAGACACATCCTCCAGAATGGTTTTTCCAGCACTGCACCCTGTGCGCAGACTCAGCCTGGAAAGTTTTCCAAATTTATTTTCAGTCACCGGATCTCCTGCCTTTCTTACATGTCTTCCAGAAGTACATTCTTTTTTATCCACTGAACGATGGTATCTACATTTTCATCTCCACGGATGTTGGTAAACACAAACGGACGCTCTCCTCTCATTTTGCGGGAATCCCGGTCCATCACTTCAAGGCTTGCTCCTACATAAGGTGCCAGGTCGATCTTATTGATCACCAGCAGATCAGATCTTGTGATTCCAGGGCCGCCTTTACGGGGAATCTTATCTCCCTCTGCAACGTCAATGACAAAAATAGTGGCATCCACAAGCTCCGGGCTGAATGTGGCAGACAGATTATCACCGCCACTCTCAATAAAAAGAAGCTGGATATCCGGAAAACGCTCCATCATCTCATCCACTGCCTCCAGATTCATGGAAGCATCCTCACGAATGGCAGTATGAGGGCATCCCCCGGTTTCCACGCCGATAATACGCTCCACAGGAAGCACACTGTTTTTTGCGAGAAACTGTGCATCCTCCTTGGTATAGATATCATTGGTGATAACTCCGATACTGTAATCCTTTGCCATTTTTCTGGACAACGCTTCGATCAACGCTGTTTTTCCGGAACCTACAGGACCGGCAACACCGATTTTTACATATGACATGGTTAATTCTCCTCTCTTTTTCAAACAGGCTCTATGACATATACAGTCTGGAATACAGCTTCTCATGCTGGATTCCGCGGATATCAAAGCCTGGTGCGGAAAGACACAGGTCATCTTCTGTACAGTCCTGTATATCGGACAGTATTTCTTCAAATACCTCATAGCATCCACAAAGAAGTTTCTGTCCCGCACTCTGGCTTAAGGGAATGGTTTTTACACAGTTTGTCACCATTGCGGAAGTCTGGGCATAGAGATAATGATACAAAGTCTCCTCCTCACTGATCCCCAGTGCTGCACAGAAAACTCCGTAAGCACAACAGTGGCTTACAGGCTTCCCCCTTCTGGCTGAAAGATATTCTGCAAATATCCCCTTTTTTTCCATGGGGATATTTTCTTCCGGAAGACCTGTGATGGTCTTTATAAAACGGGAACCCATTTTTCTGGATGCCTCCCTCTGCTCCATGGGAATCCTGGATGCTCCCAGAAGTTCTTCCAGATCATCCAGTGCCTGTACATCTTCCTTCAGGGCATATTCATAGGCAAGGCGCACACCCAGAAGATCTGTGTATGCCAGATTCAGTTTCAGTTTTTTTTCTATATATTCAGCCGCCGTTTTTTCATCGTGGACAATGTCTTTCTGGATATAGGTTTCCAGTCCCTGGGAATGGGAATACCCTCCTATGGGAAAAAGTGCGTCATTCACCTGAAGCAGAAAAAAGCGGCGGATTTCTTTCTTTTTATCCATATACATTCCTCAGTGATGATGATTATGGATGGATGCGGAGATCCTGCGGTCAAAGTTCAGCTTCATCAGCTTCTTTTCCGCCTTTACTCCATGTATCTTTTCCAGCATGATCATCATTGGCTCATTGTAGATCGTGATAAAGGTATTTTCCCCGTCTCCCCAGAAAAGAGGTGCATGGCGGTTTCCGATCTCGTAGCATACCTTTGCCACATATTTTTCGTGATCCGGTTCAAGAGATATTTCGATAACCTCACAGGGCGGTGTATTTACGGCAACCACCAGATGGTCATCCTCATAGATCACATCGTCCTGAAAAAGCCCTCTGGTAAGGATGGAGTCATCCATGCGGATTCCAACCTCGGTTCCCTTATCTGTTGTTTTTCTGTGAATCTTTTTGAAAGCTTCGTGCCACTCAATGTCTACATATTCTACCGCTTTCCCGGACAGATCCAGATCCTGCAATTTTCCCAGAATTTTTTCACAAAGCATACTCATTCTCCTCATCCGATAATATAAAGTTACAGGCCGTCCACAGCCACGCAGACGGCCTGCCCTGCTGCCATCTCCCAGAAACAGTGATCAGGCAGGTGATCTTTTTACCATACTCCCAGAAGGAGCATTACTCCAGGTACCCAGGCTGTGATCACACCCTCGACCACCTGAAGGACCGGGACAAATCTGCCCAGTTTTTTTCCCATGATGTCTTCCACAAAAGCGGTTCCCCACAGGATCGCCCAGAGATACCAGATTCCCGCCCAACGGATATCCGGTGTGATCCCCAGTGTTTCACTTCCCAGAAATCCCTCGATCGTTCCAAATACCACTGCATTAATGGCAACAAACGTAGAAAACCATGCAAATGGAATGGGACTGAGTTTCAGGATCTTTGAAAAAGCTACAAACAGATATGTAAAGCAGAACAGAAGTCCTGTTCCTGCTGCATAGTAATTGCCCTGCACAAGATTTACAAAATTAATAAAAAGTGACAGACCGCCTGTAAAAATATTCATGACTGCTGCGGACTTTCCATCAACATTGTATAAGGTGCACATTCCGTTGTTGATCAGGACAATTCCCACAAATAAAAGGCAAACTCCTAACATCTTTTCTTCCCCCTTGTGATCAGAACAGGTTGTAAAGCTGGGTCAGAGGCAGTTTTTCTGCCGGTTTGGATGTGATGGCCTCACCGTCCACAGTTACCTCATAGGTTTCCGGATCCACGGTGATCTCCGGAGTGCGGCTGTTAAATACCATATCTTTTTTGGCAATGCTGCGGCAGCCTTTTACAGGAACTACTGTCTTCTCAAGTCCGTACTCTTCTTTGATCCCTGCATCAAAAGCGACCTGGGAAACAAAGGTAAGGCATGCCTCATTTTTTGCTTTTCCATGTGCCGCAAACATAGGCTGGTACATAACCGGCTGAGTAGTCGGAATGGATGCATTGGCATCTCCCATCTTGGAAGCGATGATCATTCCGCCTTTGATGATGATATCCGGTTTTACACCAAAAAATGCCGGATTCCAGAGAACAAGATCTGCAAATTTACCCTCTTCCACAGAGCCTACATAACTTGAAATTCCGTGTGTGATGGCTGGATTAATGGTATATTTGGCAATATAACGTTTTACACGGAAGTTGTCGTTTCCTTTTCCTTCATCTTCTGGAAGGGCTCCGCGCTCATCCTTCATCTTGCTTGCAGTCTGCCAGGTACGTGTGATGACCTCACCTACACGTCCCATAGCCTGGGAATCAGAACTCATCATACTGAAAATACCCATGTCATGAAGAACATCCTCTGCCGCAATGGTTTCAGGACGGATACGGGAATCTGCAAACGCAACATCCTCCGGAATCTTTTTGTCAAGGTGATGGCAAACCATCAGCATATCCAGGTGCTCATCCAGTGTGTTTACTGTATAAGGCATTGTAGGGTTGGTAGAGGACGGAAGTACATTTCCTGCTGCTGCCGCACGGATGATATCCGGTGCATGTCCGCCGCCTGCGCCTTCTGTATGATATGTATGGATGGTTCTTCCACCGATGGCAGCCAGGGTATCCTCCACGCAGCCTCCCTCGTTAAGGGTATCTGTGTGGATGGCAACCTGCACATCGTACTCATCTGCAACATTAAGGCAATGGTTGATAACTGCCGGAGTAGCACCCCAGTCCTCGTGGATCTTAAGTCCCATTGCACCTGCTTTTACCTGTTCAATAAGAGGAGCCTCATCAGAGCAGTTTCCTTTTCCAAGGAATCCAAGGTTCATTGGATATTCCTCTGCTGCTTTCAGCATCATTTTAAGGTTCCACGGTCCCGGAGTACAGGTTGTGGCATTGGTTCCGTCTGCTGGGCCTGTGCCGCCTCCGATCATGGTTGTGACACCGCTGTACAGAGCACAATCGATCTGCTGTGGGCTGATGAAATGGATATGTGTGTCAATACCGCCTGCTGTAACGATCAGTCCCTCTCCTGCCAGTGCCTCTGTAGATGCGCCTACGGTCATACCGGGTGTCACACCGTCCATAATATCCGGATTTCCTGCCTTGCCGATACCCACGATCTTTCCGTTTTTGATTCCGATATCTGCTTTGATGATTCCTGTTGTATCCACGATCAGGGCATTTGTGATGACCAGATCCAGGTCTCCGTCACGACTGCAGGTTTTTACAGACTGTCCCATTCCGTCACGGATAGTTTTGCCGCCGCCAAATTTTACCTCATCTCCGTAGGTTGTATAGTCCTTCTCAACTTCGATCACAAGGCTTGTATCTGCAAGCCTTACTTTATCACCGGTTGTTGGGCCATACATCATTGCATATTTTTCACCGGAAATTTTTACGCTCATTTGTGTCCCTCCTTATAAGAATCCCTTTAATGCTGCCTTTTCCATGGAGGCTTTTTTTGTGTCCTCTGCTGCTCTGGCTCTTGTCAGGTCATTGAGACCGAATACTCTCTTTCTTCCACCCAGCTCTGTAAGCTGAACCTCTTTTTCCTCGCCCGGTTCAAAACGTACTGAAGTACCGGAAGGAATATCCAGGTGATATCCATAAGCTGCCTCTCTGTCAAAAGAAAGACATTTATTTACTTCAAAAAAATGGAAATGTGATCCTACCTGCACAGGGCGGTCACCTTTGTTGGCAACCATGACCTTTACTGTTTTCTTCCCTTCATTTAATGTGATCTCTCTGTCTGCCGGGATGATCTCGCCAATCTTCATTGTCAATTCCTCCTTACTGAATGGGATTGTGTACTGTCACAAGCTTTGTTCCATCTGGAAAAGTTGCCTCTACCTGTACTTCGCCAAGCATATCGGAAACGCCCTCCATCACATCATCTTTTGTGAGGATCTTTGTTCCAAGCTGCATAAGCTCTACTACGGTTTTTCCATCACGTGCAAGCTCCAGAAGCTCAGAACTGATGTATGCCAGTGCTTCCACATAATTCAGCTTCAGTCCACGCTCTTTTCTCTCCTTTGCCAGATTTCCTGCCATATGGAGCATGAGTTTTTCCTGTTCCTTCGGGGTAAGTCTCATTGTTCCTCCTCCTTTGCCTGTAGTCCTTACTGATTTAGTCCAATAAAAAAACGCAGACAAAGGAACCGTTACGGACTCCATTGTCTGCGTCAATGAGTGGATTATATATTATTTTTTTTGAGAAGTCAAGCGTATCATTTCCGGTCTATACAAAGAGATGTCTGGTAAAGAAGACATAGAAACAGCCAGATTGCGGTTGACCTTTATAAGGTGCTGTGATCTGGCTGTTTTTCTGATTTATCGTTTTCTTACATATACGGACTTCACATAAGAATTCATTCCCATAGCATACTCACCGTCATCATATACTGTGTACGGGCATACCTTGATATAATATCTTTTTCCTTTTGCAAGCTTTGTAAGGGTTTTGGTTCTCAGTGGAGAATATACGGTTTTTACGCCCTTACGGAAACGGTAATCTGTTGAATACTGAATCCTGTAACCGATTGCATTTGGTGCTGCTTTGCATACAACTATGGCCTGTCCTGCCTTTTTACATTTCAGAGATGTGATCGTACCTCTTGGAAATGTGATCAGCGGTTCTGCCTGGAATTTAAAATCATATTCCCTGGATTCATAATTATGATATGTTTTTATTTTGAAATAGTAAGTTCCTGCTGGTAATGTCCTGGAAACTCTTCCTTTTGCAATATTTTTTACACTGTTATAGCTCCACGGGATATTGTTTCCGTAAAAAACAATTCTCCCAGAAGAATTCAGAAGTTCTATATAGTTATAATAAACGCTTCCATACATTGTCATGTTAAACGTAACATGAGACTTCCGGGAAAGTGTAAATCTGTAACTGTCTTCGTAATCCCCACTTCCATGATAGGTCTCTCCCAATGTGTAATTCATCGACTCATCTTCCACTGAAGCATACACCGGTGCAAAATATCCTGTCGCACACATAAATACTACCAGTAACACGACACTGATTTTAGTTATACACTTCTTCATAACCTTATTCCCCCTTTGTATACTCAGCGTATCACATGAAGATGTAGTCTTCAACTGTTTCTGAAAATTAATTTAGCGATTTTACCATTTTATAACCACATTCAGGTATCTTTTCATCTTTATCTGTTTTTCACATTCTCTGCCACTGTGCCAAGAAGTGTTCCTACATCCACAGGTTTCATTATATGCCCGTTCATGCCGGCTCTGAAAGCAGCTTTGCGGTCTTCTTCAAAGGCATTGGCGGTCATGGCGATAATGGGAATCTGGTGCCGGGTATCCGGAAGTGCCCGAATCCTTCTGGTGGCTTCATAGCCATCCATATTGGGCATCTGGATATCCATAAGGATAAGATCATAATAATCTGCAGGAGCAGCTTTTACCATGGAAAGGGCAATCTCACCGTCAGATGCTGTTTCCACCTTAAGTTTTGCATCTTTAAGTAAAGTTGTGGCAATCTCCGCATTAAGAGCATTATCCTCCACAAGAAGGATCCGCCTTCCATTCAGACGTAACATATCCGGATGCTCTGGCTCCTGCTTCTCTTTTCTGATCTCCGCTTTTTCCGTCAGCTTATGGGTAAGTACCATGACGATCCTGGTACCCTTTCCCGGTTTGCTTGTAACAGAAATTTCTCCCTTCATCATATCTACCAGGGATTTCACAATAGGCAATCCAAGACCGGTTCCGATAATGCCACTCTGGGAAGAATTTTTTTCTCTGGAAAAAGCCTCAAACAGGTGCGGCAGATACTCCGGACTGATCCCGATCCCATTGTCTGTAATCACAGTCCGATAGGATGCGTAACCTTGCTTTTTACAGGGAATCTCATCCACATCCAGCATAACTTTTCCGTTTACAGGCGTATATTTCACTGCATTGCTTAAAAGATTAAGAAATATCTCCCGGACCTTCAGTGAATCGCACAGCACACTGTGATGCTCAATATTTATATGCTTGATAAACGCTATCTGCTTCTCATTGATGATTCCCTCCATGATCACATCCAGAGTATTATCCAGTTCCTCAAGGTTAAACGGCTGTTCATTTAAAGTTTCCTTGCCGCTTTCGATCCTCGCCATCTCCAGCACATTGTTGATAAGGGACAAAAGGATCTGACTGGCATCCCTCAGCTTACGAAGATAATCTGTTGTCTTCTCTTTTTCGCCCCAGTGTTTATCCATCAGCTCCGCATAACCTATGATAGCGTTCATAGGCGTCCTGAGGTCATGGGACATACTGAAAAGAAATGCGGTCTTGGCCCTGCTTCCCTCCTCTGCACGTTCCAGTGCTTTTTTGAGGACGATCATATTGGATATATCGAGAAACGTGGTTACTACTGCCCGTTCTCCCTCCGGTGTAAGGACGACCTTTGTCTTTGCAAGAATATGGCACTCGTTATCTTTTCCCTTATTAATGATACATTCATACTCAACCAGTGCATCACTGTAACGAAGCTCCTTCAGTTTCTCAACGGTAGTTGCATCCGGATAATAGAGTTGGGAAATTGTCTCGCCCAGTCTTTTCTGCATATCCTCAATATTCTTAAATCCATATATTCTCAGAGCTTTCGCATTCATATGGATAAGCCTGTGCCCGGGAAATGTATACGCCATCAGTCCACAGTTCTGGATATCAAGAAGATTTTTGTAATAATCCTGTTGAAGTACATGTTCCTTACGCAGAGCACTATTCAGTTCTGCCAGTCGCTGCTCTGCCTGCCTGTCTTTTTCCAGACGAACGGTTTCGGAAATATCCTGATGCGTTCCGCTGATGCATATGACAGAACCGGAAGACGGTTCTGTTTCCCCTCCGCATCGGGCATACCTTTCACCTGACACCGGATGAATATAACGGTAAACGATCTCCGTACGTTCCACAGTCAGTTTCTTTGAATATTCCAGAAACAGATCCATATCATCCTCATGGATATGTCTCCTGTGAAAATCGAACCGTTCCTCCGGTGTAATTCCCTCCGGCACTCCAAGCAGCTCATCCATAACCGGGTCCGCATAAAAACGCGGATGATTTCCTTCTTCAAATTCAATTTTCCAGACACCGATCCTTGATATTTTCAGGATTTCCCTGATATTCTGGCTGTTTAAAAAATCCATGGGATACTTCTCTCACTTTTCTTCTGATCTCTGTACAGAAAATTCCCTGCCTGATCAGATATCTTTATAATACGCCGGTGACAAAATATCATATTCCTTACATGAGCATCCGTCTCTGTAGCTGTCACAGCAGTCGCAGCTTGAACAGTACATATGTGTATCCGGAATGTAAAACAGACCGCCATATCTTGCGGATGTTCTTTGATTTTTTGATTTTTTCTTGCTGTTATCATAGTACGCCCCGTTGGGGATCAGCAGGTTTTCCGGAGAAAAATCCCTGAAGTCAAAATAGTGGGATTCTGTCCCATGATGCGGCACCTTAACACACCAGTAATGCTCATGAAGTGGCAGCTTTCCGTCATAATCATCCCGGATCCTCTGAAGGTATGCAGGCTGTACATCTCCGGTAAAAAGCATGTTCAGTTCTCCGTCTCTGGTATTGTGAAACGCAAGGCTGATCTTATGGCGAAATTCACGGAGTGCCGTTCCTTCCAGCTCCGCAGTCTCCAGAAGTGCCTGGAATTCCGGTGTTGCCTGAAGTTTGCGGAAACGTTTTTCCAGGGACGCCGGTGTGATCCTGCGACGGCGTTTTGTTCCTGCTGCTTCCTGAGTCTGTTCTTCCTCATTCTCCTCACCAGGTACCTTGCCGTCATTCTCTTCCTTTTCTGTCATCTTCATAAAGATCCTGCGCACTTCCTCCCCAATATCCACAAGCTCTGTCACTGCTTTTTCGTGAATTTCAAGAAGGGGCATAAAAACCTCCTCTGTTTCCCGGTAGACAACATCTGTATCCGGCCAGAGTGCTGTATATTTTTCCTCAAACTGACTGCCTCTTGAAAGAAGCTCAATCTCAACATTTCTGGTGCACAGAGCATCTGCCAGCGCAAGAAGACTTAAACGCCGTCCCGGAAGGCTGGCTTTTTTGGTTACGTCTGCAAGGAGCAGAAGTGCCAGTGTATATTTCATCTCTGCCCGGGAAAAGACATCCGGCAGGTAGATCTTTCCAAACTCATAGGCATCGCTCCTGTAACGCATCATGTAAAGCAGGCCGGATACATGATCCGGATGGAAATGTGTCAGAAGAAGATTTTTTTTGCTGATGGTTGTAAGATCTGAGATGATCACGTCAAAAACTTCCCGTCTGGGATGTCCCTCGATCTTGCTGTTGGCTGCTCCGAAGTCCACAAGCAGGCTGCTCTTCCGGTCACGAATACAGAAACAGTCTCCGAATCCTACATTGTACATTCGTATTCTCATTTGTTCATCCTCAGTCTTTCTCAGAACCAGATCTGCATGTCGTGCCATACAGCTCCGCCATGGTCTGAATCAGCAACACCCAGAAATTTAAATCCATGACTTTCATAGAAGGGAATGAGACGTTCCTTGCAGGTAAGGATCAGTGCCTTTTTTCCACGCTCTTTTGCAAGATCCTTAAAGTATTCCACAAGTTCTCCGGCAATTCCCTGATGACGGTACTCCGGGATAACGTTAAGGCCAAATACGGTCTGGATATCCCCGTCTTTTTTGTGGAGCGTAATATCGTGATAAAATTCGTCCGGAAGTACAGGTTTGTCTGTGGTTCCTCCATTGATAAATCCTACGATCATACCATCCTTCACAGCTACCACAAAATTCTCCGGAAATGTTTCCATTCGTTTCAGTACGTCCTCACGGCTTGCTGCCTCCGCAGGCGGGAAACAGATTGCCTCGATCTGAGCCAGCCGTTCTGCTTCCTCCGGTTTCGCCAGCCTGATCTCTAAATTTTCTGCCATTTATATTCCTCCAGAACTTCTCTCTTATTCTTTATATACCGCTGTCCCGGTTATAACTCTTTCTTAATTATATCGGCTGAATTTAGATGCGTCAATGTATAACCTGAGGCTTTTCCCTTCAAAAATATCTCACTGTGGTGTCTCAGCCACTGTGAATAAGCAGGAAGAAGCCCCCAGTGATCTGGTATGCTCCCCGTCAAGAGGACAATAAAAAATAATAAATTTTTGTATCGTCAGCCATGCTATGGCTGGCGATATTTTATGCTGCTTTTGTATATTGCTCATGATATTTCATTGGTGTCAT
>Ga0129312_1000547_pt1 | contig 30309 bp, 50 predicted proteins | sample O827metagenome_FD_94434 | JGI IMG/M metagenome (GOLD analysis project Ga0129312, IMG submission 94434) | Orangutan group fecal microbial communities from Wisconsin, USA - O827 metagenome | ecosystem: Host-associated > Mammals > Digestive system > Large intestine > Fecal | place: USA: Wisconsin... | reverse complement strand
TAATGAACACACCTCACGCAGTGTAGATTCTTAAAAATATCGCATAGATAACTCCCTAGCGCTTGTACGCTAGGGAGTTATTTTTGTTTGTACGAGATTTTCGTGTACATTTGCCCTTGATTTGTTTACAAATTGTTTAACAAAAACAGGGAAATGGGTACAATTACTTTCAAGGCTGTTCTGTCACCATACAAGAAGAGCGACGGGACTCAAACAATCAGGATCCGAGTCACTGCGAACCGGAAGGTCAAGTATATATCAACGAACATTGCGGTTGATTCGTCACAGCTCACGCGCTCCGGAAATATACGTGACAGGGCTGTCCTCGACAAGACGGATGCGCTGATAGCAAAGATGAGGGCAGCAGCTGCGAGGATAGACACCTTTGCCGTCACGCAAATGTCGCTCGACGACATCGTCAGATTTATAACCTCGAATCAGGAGGGGTCCTTCAGACTTGACTTCTTCAAGTTCGCAGACGAGGTAATTGCTTCAAAAACTACGAGAAACACGAAGAACTATTATCTCAACGCGGTCAATGCGCTGAAGAGCTTCGTAGGAAGGGACACTCTAGACATATCTGAGGTAACATCCTCAATGATGAGGAACTTTGAGGCCTGGCTGGTCAACAAGCATGGCAGAGGTGCCCGCGCAACCGGTTCCTACCCGGCCAGCATCGGGCACATCCATGCCCAGGCTCGGCTCAGATACAACAACGAGGAGACGGGCGAGATTCACATAAGAAATCCATTTGCTTATTTCCATCCTGCAAGAACAATTCAGGCGGCTCACAGGAACGTGAGCAGGGAGACCATTCAGGCATTCATCGACAGGCGCGGCCTGCTCGTCAAGAAACTTGACATAAGGGCAGCAGACATGTTCCTGCTCTCATTTGCGCTGATGGGAATGAACGCGATAGACTTGCACTCGTGTCTGCCGCCGCAAAATGGCATCCTCATCTATAATAGAACCAAGACATGCCGGGCTAGGGCCGACAAGGCAGAGATGCACGTGCGCATCCCTGAGGAAATCAAGCCGCTTTTTGACAGATGGAGAGATCCGACGGGCGAGCGAGCCCTCCGCATACACCTCAAGACGACATCGCCAATTTTCGTCTCCGAACTTTCGACCGGTTTACGAAGGGCATGTAAGATCATGAAGATTACGGAGCCTCTGACATTCTACAGTGCAAGGCATACATGGGCCACGCTAGCATATTCGGCAGGCATAGACAAGGCTATAATCAACGATTGCCTCTGTCATGTCGACAGCAGCATGCGCGTGACTGACATCTATATCGCAAAGGACTGGGAGGTCATGTGGAAAGCGAATAAAAAAGTGCTCGACCTCTTTGACTGGTCGAGCATCCAAAAATAAGAACAGTCAGCGATAAAAGTTAGGGGCGCTCTGCGCTTCCATGTTCACCCACTTCGCACATCAAAAGTCAGGTGACAGGTAGCCAGGCTGGCTGAAGTCAACAGCGTCGGTGAGCATACGATCGAGAATATCAAGCGCTACATCCAGCGTCGATTCATCTCGAAGTTCTCCGGTACTTTCATCTACGAGAAAATCCAAGTAGCCGCTCTCAATACTAGACAGGCGGTCGAATGTATATATATTGTCGAATGTAACGCGATAGCGGCCCTTTTTTAGCTGCACAACTACGCGCGCCGTGAACTTGTCAATGTTTAACAAGAACACCGGCATCTGGCCCCGCTTATAGCCGTACTTCTGAACAGGAATCTGCCCCCTCCAAATATAGTCACACACCAAGGTTGAATCATTCAGGAGCCGGCAATTGCGAAAGCCTTTCCAGAAGAACAGGCCTTGAAGATCCTGGATGTTGTCGATACTGGAATCAAAGACCTTCTGCCAGGCAACTTCGTCATAATTTACGACAATGAAATTATGCGAGTCAATCACCTCGACGGGCGCTGCTACCTCCTTGTTTTTGCCAATTGTCAGATTTGATTTTCTCTTGAAGTTTTCCTGAGCTAAGCACAACTCCGGCAGCATGATGACTGCCACGAATAGCATAATTATCCTTTTCATTTTTTTAGTGATTAAAATTTGAGTTTGCAGATCCTCCGTTGTTGCATCCGATCGTGTACGTGTTGCGGCTGCCGGTCAGGCTCTCTGCTAATCTTCTGTAATCCTCCTGCAGTTTCCAATATTTCTCGGTCGCGCTGTGCAGTTGCGACCGTAGGGCATTTTTGTCCTTTTCTAAAAGCGCATTCTGGCGCTGCAGCTCGTCTTTCTCGCGATCGATGCTCTTAGTTATTCGGTCGAGCAAGGAAATGAGTTTGGCGTTATTCTTCTGCGACGTGTCGCGCGAAGATTGCAAGGACCCCACGTGCGAGGTGTACGCGTTTTCGACCGACTTGCAAGCATCCACAAGCCTGCTTATCATGACATTCGTCCTGTCGATTCTTGCTTCTGATTTTTCGAGCATTTTGAGGAACATCGTAAATTCGTCCTCACCTTCGTTCTTTCTGCGACTTCGAGATTTCCTATCCCGGTCGCCTTCGTCTTTTGAATCATTCATAATATATAGTATTAGTGTTCTTCTGTAGAAGACTTCACTTTATGAGAGTTTTCATGAGAGTTTTCATGAATTCAATTTGTTCTCGCAGCATCTGATTCTCTTTTTTTAAGACCGCTAACTGCGTGGCAGCGTCCTCATCTTTCGGGCGATTGTCAGCCTGGTTCTGGTGACCTATCTGGACGTTCACGTCGCCGGCGTTGTTGTTGCCTGCGTAAATATCGCCGCTAATCAACATCGAGGTATCCCATCCATGAGGGTTGTTGAGTATCTTGGTTAGATTTTCCTTGGAAGGCTTGACTAAACCCTTGACCATTCTAGATATAGACGCCTCTGTAACACCGAGATACTTCGCTAAATCAACCTGTTTTAGTTTGTTCCTATATAAAAATTCCTTGATGTCCATCTTTGCTTTAAGTTAATATTCTTAATTTTTCTAGTTAATTATTCTTCACTAGCGCGCGGAGAAAATCTATCTGCGCCTCCTTGTCCTTCAGCTGTTCCCTCAGCATCTCGTTCTCCTTTTCCAGAACCGCTATCTGCATTGCGGAATTATCTACGCCATTCCTGCTCTCGATTTTGTTCTGTCCTACCTGCACATTCACGTTGCCCCCATTGTTGTTGCCAGCGTAAATGCCGCCGTTTATCAACATTGAAGTGTCCCAACCGTGGGGATTATTGATTAATTTCTTAAGCATATCTTCAGGCATTGGCCGTTTTCCACGCTCAAGTTGCGATATAAATGCAGACGAAACCCCCATATAGGTTGCCAATTCTTGCTGCTTAATATTATTTTTTAGCCTAAAGAGCCTAGTATCAATGACTTTCGACATATTTGCTTCTTTTTCTATATTTTTTTAAGCAAAAACTTGCTTTTTCTGCTTATATTTTTTACCTTTGCATACAACAAAGTTAGTTAGTAACAAAGTTAGATAAATAACGACAAAAAACAAACATATGAGAAAGGATACTAAAGCGGCGTCGAAGGACGTCATATCAAAAGTCTTGGGCGGCATAATCATCGCCGCCGGCATGGCTTACCTGTTTTTCGGCAGCCAGCATTGTGACGCTGCCAGATTCCTGGCGATGTGCGTCTGTCTTGGCGCAGGATTGAAAATCATTGAAGACAACTAATGACAATGCCGCACGAACCTGTGAAGGCAAGGGCGTCAACTAACATATTTCTTGATTATGCCGCGAAAGCAGGCGCGGCGCTAGACCGCCAGGATGGACTTGGATAGACGCTTGGCGGTCACAACGGAGGAAGGTGCGGATATGGAGTGCCGCACAGGATTCTCGGGGAAGCATTAAAGGTCTCGCTCAGAGAAGCCCAGGTCCACAGGGAGGTTCGATTCCTCTCCCCTCCGACCACGCAGCGATGCGTTTGTGTGTTTAACATAGTTTTAGTGTCAGGGGAAGTTTCGCGGGTGGCGCGATGCTGGCGACCAAAATCGGAAATGGTGCTGCGGCAAGAGAGGGTTCGAGACCCCTCTTCCCCTCCAGAACAGGAGGAAAAAAGATGGAAGTAAAAAGAAACATTAGCGGGGCTTTGAAAGCCATGAGCGTCGGTGAGGAACTTGTTTTCAGCAGGTCGGAATCCAGACGCACATATCTCGCGACACTCTGCTCGCGACTGAAGGAAGAATATGGACAGGTCTATTCTGTGAATAAAATCGGAGTTGGACAGTATAAGGTGACACGTCATGAGTAGCATTGATTCTATCGCTCGCGACTACGAGCAGGTGAGTCAACTCATTGCCGACGCGATTCTCAGAAGAACCAATCCGGTTGCAGACGAGATGAGCGAGAACGAGGCCCGGAAGGCCTACGGCACAAGATGGCTGAACGACAAGCTCGACAGGGGGCTCGTAGAATTCGTAAGACGCGGGAACAAAAAGATTTACAGCCGACACCGGCTGGACTGCCTGAAGGCGGCAGAAAAGGAAAACGCAGGTTTGATTTTGAAAAGCATAAAAGGAGGTCAATCATGAGCAACAAGGCAATACTTAATTATCTGTTTCGCAACTCCGTGCGAGCTGCTGGAGATCCGGCGAGGGAGGAGATGGATGAAGATGCGGAGGAGCGTCGGATGTCGGACTATGACGACGACAGGTTTGAGGACGAAAGAATAAGGGAGAGATGTCATGAATTCTAATGCTGACGGCCCTCGATTCAGTCCGGGCGACGTAATCGAGTGGGAAGCGGTCAACGGCACCGCCAGGGGTGAGGTCCTGGAATACGACAGCTTCGGTTTAGGCTACATGATAGCGAGGCTGGCAAACGGCAGACGGATGCTGGTTCATGAGAATAGCGCAAGACCGGCGTCGCTGACCACCGGAGGAATAACAATGTTAACATAATAACGCGCAGCGATGCGCGGCGCAGGGCAACCTATAAATCTGAATCTGATGTTGTTGCACACATTTCCAAAGCTCTGCGACAAGCCCTTGCGAGGGTGATACCTTTCAGGGGCTCTAACAACAAACCAAAAAAACAAGTGTATGGAGAACAAGACAAACTCAAACACAAAGACGCAATCTGGAGTCTACCGGAAGATTCTGGAGCTTCAGAAGACAGTCAGGGCCCTGCTTCCCAACGCCAACGGAGGAGGCGACAGGAATTCGTACAGGTTCGTTTCCGGATCTAAACTGCTGGGGTATCTGCGCCCGAAAATGGACCAGCTGGGAATCATCCTGAAGCAGGAGATTGTGGAAGAGTCGCACGAGCGGATAGATTACGCCACTGCCTACGGACACAAGTCGGAGATGTTCACAGCGCTGAAGATGCGCTTCACCTGGATAGACGTCGACACGGGAGAACGTGACGAGAACGAATTTATCGCATTCGGACAGAACGGATGGGATAAAGGACTGGGAAGCGCGCTGACATACGGCGAGAGATACTTCCTGCTCAAGTTCTTCCACATCGCCACGGACGAGGACGATGTCGATGAGCTGCCTATCACGGAAGCCATGCCGGTGAACGTTCAGATGCCGCCGGCACCAGCACCGGCACCACGGCCGCAGCCGCAGCCGGCTCCGGTCATTCCACAGGCACCAGTTCCGGCTCCGGCGCGGGGCAAACAGCAACCGATACAACCTGGCGACGGCAACTACATGAAGCTGCTCGCGAGGATCAACAAAGGGCAGACGGACATCGTCAACAAGGCTATCAATAGCGGCATGCTCATTTCTGCGACGGCAAAATCAATGCTGGAGCAGGCAGAAAGAGATTACGCAACAAATAAAAAATCACAATCATGAAAAACGAAGAAAAAACAACGCAGAGAATGTCTCTGTATGACCTTCAGGCCCTTGCATTTCAAACAGAGCTTGAACTTGAGGAAAGCGGAGGAGAATTGACTCCGGAAATCGAGCAGGCGCTCGCGACAACCGAGACAGAGATCCCTCGCAAGATTGACGCATACAAGGGCTATCTCGACTTCCTCGCATCGAGGAAGGACCAGCTCGACCAGACCATCAAATCGCTGCAGGCAAAGAAAAAGGCGGTCGAGAATGCGGACAAGCGCGTGCGCGAATATGTGAAGACGACCATGAAGACATTCGGGCTCACGAAAATCAAAGGCGACGTCTATACTGCGACGCTCACTGAGAGAGATGGCATAGAGGTGAACGAAGAAGAAGTGCTTGAGCCGTTCAGGTCGAAGATGATGAGGTTCTCGGAAGGTTTGCCTGACTACATTTCCGTCGAGCTGAAAGTCAGCAAGAAAGGGATTTCGGATTTCACGAAGGGCAACGACATCATGCCTGCTGGAGTGACGAGGACAACGAGCGACACGCTCACTATTCGCTAGCCTATGCCCGTCAAGAGAGATTCTTTCGTATATCATCTGAACTGGGAGGAAGTGATGGACAATTTGCCAGGGGAGGTCAGGGAGGAGGTGCGCGGCGCCATAATCGGGTATGCGCGCACGGGGGTCACCCCCGAACTGAAACCTCTGGCAAAAGTAGCCTTCGAGTTCGTGAAGCGTGATATGGATTGGGACTTTCAGAAGTATCAGAGCATGGTGACGGCACGCAGTGAAAGCGGAAAGAAAGGTGCGGCGGCTAGAGATGCAAATGCAAGCAATGCTAAGCAACGCCAAGCAAAACAAGCAAATGCTAACGATGCTAAGCAAACGCAACAAGAGGAAGCAAATCAAGCTGATTATGATAATGATTATGATTATGTAACACATAGTGTGTGTGTTAATAGCGCGCAGGCGCGCGCGAGCACACCACCAGCACCACACACAGATTTTAATTTCTTCTTTCCGACATTTTGGAAACGCAACGTCATCTGCGCAGAAGCGGAGACGAGGAAGTTCCTGGACTTTTATGAGGCAGGCGGCTGGGTACTCGAAAAGGGCGCAGCTCTAGACACGGACGCAAAGCGGCTGGCAAAAGCCAGGCAGTGGAAGCCGGAGAAGCCTGGCAAGAGGTTTCCGGACCGGTTCGCAGAGGCCTGGTGGGAGTTGGCGCAGAAGGCTCCGGCAGATGTAAGAGCACAGATGCTCTCCGACAAGGTCGCAGTAGACCTATCCGGGAGTGTGCCTGCTCTGAAAATCGGCGAGGAGACACATGCCTGGCTGATGGGCGCAGGACGCGCAGATGCTGAGGCGGCGCTGCTGAAGAAGTGGCTGCAGGGCAGCCAGACGCTTCAGTTTAGAAAATATTGACAAACAAAAAAACAGGAAAAATTATGGCATTGAACAAAGTAATGCTGATTGGCAACGTGGGCAAGGACCCGGAAATCCGGTACCTCGAGACACCGGAACACCCGAAGGTTGCGCAGTTCACCCTCGCGACAAGCGAGAGGTACAAGGCGAAGGACGGAAGCGTCACAGAGCAGACGGAATGGCACAACATAGTTGCCTGGAGGGGACTTGCGGACATCGCGGAGAAGTACATCAGGAAAGGCTCGCCACTCTACATCGAAGGACGGCTCAGGACGCGCTCCTGGGAGGTAAACGGGCAGAAGGCATACAGGACGGAAATCCTTGTGGACAGGATCCAGATGCTCGGCGGACGCTCCGAAGTCTCCGGGCAGCGGCCGGAGACGGCGCGGACAGGAATGCCGGCGCGGACAGAACAAGACTTGATTTATGACAACCCGTCAGACGACCTCCCTTTCTAGCATAACGCTGACAGCGCGTGAACATGAAGAGATGAGAAGCTGCATCGAAAGGATCCGGAGGCTGGGAATCAGAGACAACCGGCTGACGAATCTGACCGACCGAATCTCCGTAACACTCAAGAAAGGCGCGAGAAGGGCTCATAAGTCCGCCACACGGAAACGGAACACCGAGACCGGTACAATTTACCCTATTCAATAACGATGCGCTGAATATGGGGCTATAAAAGCAAAATGGAAATGTTGCAAAAGACATAAGAAATCAATCACAAAGGCACGAGGTTCAGCGACAACGACATTGCAAAGTTTAATTTCAAGGAATAGGTGTTATGGAAGACAGAAGGCTATCTCTCCTCATAGATTTTATCGAACGAGGAGAAAAGAGTTGCAAGGAAGCGTCCGAAAACAAACAGAATCGGCAATCTTTAAGGGACTATTACCTAGGCAAGGCAAACGCTTTCGGTGAGGTTCTCGGATTCCTTGAGACGCTTAAAAACGACAATTTGACTTAAGCGAGTAAAAAATGAATGCAGGACTGATAATTCTACTCGTAGCGATAGCGTTGACGCTGTACTCGCTCCCGCTCGATAGTAACGACAACAATAGAAAGTAACGAAAATATTAGTAAAATTTAAGAAGGTACATGAAGTTTGAAGCGACATTTTCGGAACACGGCAGGGTCATGACCAGGACCTACGACAAGCCGGACGCAACCAAAGAGGACGTAATTGAATGGTTCGGGTTGCGCGAACACGACATTGACTGGTTCAGAATTAAACAAATCAACGAAAAAGATTAGAAAATTATGAAATACGATTTTTCAAAATGCAACAACTTGCAATTCAAGGCGAAAGGTGATGAGGGCGAAGTAATGACAGGCTATCTAAAAGTTACGAAAGAAGGAGAAGAATGTGTGGTGTATGTCTTCCCTGATGGTGGAGGCAATGAAACCTATGACAGAGGTCTCCAACTTGTAATAAGAGACTACGCGCGTTACGGAATCATAGAAAAATTTAGTGTATGGGCGGAGGAGCACGATCTGGAAATAGTCCCGCGCGATCCGGAGACTTACACCGACTGGAAGGTGGGTGATAAAGTAATCAGCAATAAAGGCAATCAGGTTAACACACTCATTGCTGTGTTAGGCAAGGCGATTGTCCTTGTCAGGGATGATGGAGCCCCATTTACTGGTCTAACGACGGCAGACAATTTAACTAAATACGACAAACTCATCCTTACTGACTACGAGCAGGAATTACTCGCTGAGCAGGAAAAGGAGAAATGCCCGTTCAGGGAGGGCGACAAGGTACTCGTCCGCGACTACGATTCAAGCGAGTGGCGTTTCGCAATCTTTGCGTCTTACAATAAAGACAGCAAGGAGCCGTATAAGATGAAATCCTCGGTACTCTCATATCGTCAGTGCATCCCTCTGAACGAGCACACGTGGAGGCTCTTAGGTACGACGGACGAATACAAGGAGGAGGAATAAATCATGACGATGAAAACACTTGATTTGGTTCTTAAAGGGAAATGGTACGATATGATTTCTTCCGGAGAAAAGACGGAGGAATACAGAGAGATTAAGCCATATTGGGAAAAACGCCTGTTAGACTATGAAGCCATAAAGCGAGATTTTGAAATGCTTGTGTTCCGCAGGTTCCTGGTTGGCAAAGGTGTGGACCCGCTGGCATATCCACGAGGATTTACGCACGTTCGCTTTCATCGTGGTTATACAAAAATTACAATGACATTCGAAATTGACAGTATAACATTCGGCAACGGCAAAGAAGAATGGGGCGCAGAGCAGGGCAAAATGTATTTTGTCATCAAACTGAAAAGGAGGTCCGAATGAAACTAAATGATTTTTTACAAAAGGTTATCCTCTTCAGCGGGAAAACACAGGTGCAGGCGGCAAACGAGGCGAAGATATGTCCTCCGACGTTCAATGCGCTGTGCACCGGCAAAAGGGAAATAACTCCCGCATACGCAGCGCAGCTTGAAAAGGTGTTCGGCATTCCGACGCTGGTGTGGATGACGTGGCAGACATTAGAAACAATCGAAAAATCAAAAGGAAAATGAACTACAAAGTAACATTTCAGAAAGAGCAGAGTTGACAATGTAACGACAACTTATGTCGAGGCGGAGTCTGCGGGAGAGGCTGCCGATGCAGTCAGACATTACTATCTCGTCAGTCACGACGACATTTTATTAGTTGAACCTGAAGAAGAATAGAGATTATGGAAAAATTTGATTTGCAGGAATATCTGAAGAACCCAGAGCGAAAAATCGTGACCCGCGATGGGCATAAGACAAGAGTCATTTGTACTGACAGAAATGTCGATGATTACATAGTAATCGCTCTCGTGGAAGAAGATCTCGGTGAAAATATATATAGCTACACAAAAGAAGGTTTGTTGAGATGCAACACAGAATCTCCAAGCGATTTGTTCTTTGCTCCAGAGAGGAAAACAGGCTGGATTAATGTCAGCAGGATAGCACAAGGCAACGCTGGGGAAATCACCTACACGGGCGCGGTCTATCCGACAAAGGAAGAAGCGATTGCGGGTTACAGCGGCGTAGGGCTTCTCGACACGATAAAAATTGAATGGGAGGAGTAGTATGGTAAAAGGATGTAGAAACGAATTTCCCTACTTTGGAGCGACATACCCTGATGCACGTTGTATCAATGGTTATTTATACGATTTGGACTCTGTGGAGGATGGAAAATTCACAATCGGAGGAGATGAGCCTTGCCCATTTTGCAACACTGAGGAATGGCTTGACCGTGTGGTAGGTACAATTTTCGAGACCAAGGCTGATGCACTTGAATGGAGAGATAAGATTGCAAACAGATGGAATTGTAGTCCAATGGAGGAATAGCTATGAAACAGTTTAATATAGAAGACTACGTGCAGAATCCTAATAGAAAGGTGGTCACGCGAGACGGCCACAGCGTGAGGATTATTTGCACGGATAGAATTTCAGATTACCCAGTAGTCGCACTTGTAAGCGGTGAATATTCGGAAGATTTGATAAGTTATACGAACGATGGGAAGGTATATACAAATCTAGAGGATGATTACGATTTATTCTTCGCGCCAGAATCAAAAACTAAAAAGGTAGGCTGGATGAACGTCTGCAAGTATGGAGACGATCAACACTTCTCTCTCGTGGGTGGTGTTATTCACCCGACACGTGAGCAGGCGATGACAGAACGTCCGGATTATGTCGTGGGCACAATTCAAATCAAATGGGAGGAGAAATAATGACACCTTTTGAGAGCGCGATAAAGGAGTACCTTGACGCAAGGGCAAAGGAAGACGTCAAGTTCGCTGAGAAGTACTCTAACGAAAAGAAGAGCATCGAGGAGTGCTGCAGCTTCATACTGGGCGAGATGAGGAAGAAGGCGAAGAGCGGGATGTACGGGGCGACCGACGCGGAGGTGTTCGGGCTGGCAGTGCACTACTACGACGAGGAGGACATCAAGGTCGAGAAGAACGTCAGCGCCGAAGTTGTCATCAACAGGGAGATGACCGAGGAGGAGAAGCAGCAACTGGACAGGCGCAAGGAGGCCGAGAAGAAGACGGCGGCGGCGATGATAGAGGAAGACAAGAAACGCAAGGAGCAGGAGCGGAAGAAGAAAGAGCAGGAGGAAGAGGGGCTGCTGTTCCTGTTTGACGAGGAGGACCTGTAGCATGAAGCCGAAAACGAAGAACGAGATTTGGGCCTTGAGGGAGCAGACGCGGTTGCCGGAGCTTCCACAAAGGACGCTCGACTGGGCGAAGAGGACACTAATGAGGCACGACGGCTACACGTGGTTCGCCGGAGCCTACAGCAAGAAGCGGAGGGTGGTGTGGTGCCAGAACTGCGGCAGGGTCGAGTACCTTCCGGTGGACGAGGAGATAAACGAGAGCGCCTATACATGCAGGGAGTGTGGAAGCGTCCTGGTGCTTATGAATGCAGGCGAGATTCATCCGAAAGTACAGACTTGCAGCATCGGCTTTATCGTGGCGAGAATCCACAAGGGCTGGCAGGTGTTCGAGGGTGTGGAACTGGAGAGGACGGTCCGAATCGGGGAACGGCCGGAATACGCGCTTACGAGGCGATACGCCATCTGGCTCAACTCCAAGGGGAAAGAAGTCATCACCACGACCGCCTACTCAAGGTGCTACAATTACTTTATGTGGAAGCCGGAGGACGGATGGACGATAGGCAGGCACAACGGAATAGTCAGCGGATATTACGTCTACGAGGACACGTTCGATCTGTCCGGAATGAAGACCGCGCCGGGCGGCAGGTATCTGCCGGAACTGAGGCGGCGGGGCTGGAGACCGGGAATGAAGGAAGTCTCAAGCCTGAGCATAGAGGACGTATGCAGTACACTGCTGAGGTCAAGCGTGGCGGAGACTCTGCTGAAAGCCGGACAGTATGCGCTGTTCAAGGCGCTGGTGTCGGAGGGGAAAGGCAACCGGGTCGAGAAGTACTGGCCGAGCGTCAAGATAGCGCTGAGGCACGGGATGAAGTACAGGACAAAAGACGACATCGGCCTGTGGCTCGACTACCTCCAGGGACTGGAGCAGGAACACAGGGATATGAGAAGCCCGAAGTGGCTTCTGCCCGAGGATCTGAACCGGGCGCACCGGGCGCAGATTGAGAGGACGCGTGCGGCTTACGAAAGAAAACGGAGGCTGGCGCAACTGGAGGAGGACAGGAGGTTCGACGAGGAACTGAGGAAGAGAATCGGCGCAGTGGCCGGATTCGTCCTCACCGACGGGAACATTGAGATTAGTCCGCTGAAGACGGTCAATGACTTCTACTGCGAGGGCAACGCCCTGCATCACTGCGTGTTCGCAATGGAGTACTACAAGCGCAAGGACTGCCTGATACTCGGAGCGAAAGTCAACGGAGAGCGCACCGAGACCATAGAGGTCAACCTGAAGGACTTCTCCGTTTCCCAGTGCAGAGGCAAGAACAATATGGACAGCCCTTACCACAAGAGAATAATGAGCCTTATGTCCTGCAACCTCGGAAGTCTCAAGGATATGTACATGAGGGTACACTGAATTGGCAAACAACGTGAAAATATAATCATTATGGCACAAATAATTTACAAAGAAGGATGCGAGGGTCAAAACACCCTTGAAAGCATTGAGGGAATCGAAATTGAACTGCTTAACGGCCAGAAGGCGCTCATCTATCCGAAGTACGCGGAAAAGGTGATGCTTCCGGAAGATAAGATGGCGTCTTGGGATGCAAAGGACACTAGCGAGATAGAGGCTCTGAAGAAAGAGGACAATCTATGGGCTACTGGAGCGCTTTTGAGGTGCGGAAGTCCTGCTGCGGAATATGTCAGCAATTTCCACTCCGACAAACACGGCATCTTCGCATTGCCGACATTGCTTTCGGCAATGGAACTCCATGACCAGAAGAACGACATAGACGAACTGGCGGAGACAATAGATGGTGCAGATTTACTGCGAAATTACACCGCTTGCGTTTGGTCTTGTTCTCGGTGCGACCAGTACAGCGGTTGGATTATGTGTGGCGGCGGCTTTACCATCAGCTACGACTTGTACGGATGGTGCCTGGCTGTTCCGCTCGTGCTTTACTTTAATATTCGGCAGGAGCGCGTCCCTGCGCCCTGCCTTAAAATCAGAAATATCATGACCGCTTGTGATTTTTGCAATATCGACTGGTGCGGATATGAAGTGTTCAAATTAAACAAAAACGCCTGCTTCAGGGTAAGATGTTTCGAGCAAGGCAGGAGAAAGGCCAATGAACGGGCGCTTGCTCTCTACGAGCGAGAACTGAGACAATTCAAGAACCTGCTCAATGCTGTTTCAAAAGATGGCACAGGCGGAAAGATAATATCAGTGGGCGGCAGTATAGCAGCCTTCAAAAAAGCGTTGGAAGATGATAAATAAAACTCAAATGAAAACAATTTGCATTATTGTAATTGTAATGAATGTAATATCCGCCGTGACTCGTATGATAAGCAAGGACTGGCTGAATGTCCTTAATCATATAGTAATAGCAGGATCATGGGTTATAATACTTAAACACGAATCGGACAATTATCATGATGAAATATAGAGTTATCAAACCACCGAGCCAACCACGAGGCTCTCAGGAGGCATTGAGACTGCTGGCAGAGTGGGAGCGCGGTGTGACCGGCAAAACGAGAAAACGGCAAGGGCACGCGGAGGACGACTTGCAGATGCAGTGCGTCAGTTGGTTCCGTCTGCAGTTCCCGAAGCTCGCAAGGCTGCTCCACCACTCCCCCAACGGAGGACGGCGTGACGCACGCGAGGGAGCAAGGTTCAAGCAGATGGGAACGCAGGCCGGATTCCCGGACCTGATACTGCTGGTCGCGGCAAACGGCTATCATGCGCTCATGCTCGAGCTGAAGACGCGCACAGGGCGGCAGCAGGACAGTCAGAAGGACTACCAGAAGCGCGTCGAAGAACAAGGGTACAGGTATGTGGTCATTCGTTCTTTCGACCAGTTCCGCGAGACAATAAAGGACTATCTCATCGTAAGCGGTTAAGTTTCAATTAACTTACTTTACTTACTTTTTGTTAACTTTGTAAAAAATAAACCAGAAAATGAAAACAGGACACCAAAGAATAGCAATTGATCTGATAGAGATGAACACCGGACAGATTGCCGGACTGCCGTCAAACCCTAGGCAATGGACCAAGGCGCAGCTCGACAATCTGAAGGCATCCATCGAGGAGACTCCGGAGCTGCTGGAGGCGCGCGGCTGCATCGTCGACTACCACGAGGGCAAGTATGTCTGCCTCGGCGGAAACATGCGCTATGCGGCGTGCAAGGCTCTGGGCATGTCCGAGCTGCCGTGCTATGTCGTGCCGGAGGGAACCTCCATCCTGAAGAAGAAGCAGATCGTGGCGAAGGATAACGTCTCCATGGGTGACTGGGATTTTGACGCGCTGGCGAATGAATGGGGAGATTTGGACCTGGCAGGATGGGGAGTGTCTATTCCTCCGGAGTGGGGAGCAGCCGCAGCTGATGCAGCCGAAACCGATTCTAGGGTGGGGCAGGCGAAGGATGACGAATTCGATGAGAAGGAGGCGCAAATTGAAAAGAAATGCTCAAAGGGCGACATTTGGAGGCTTGGAGAGCACCGGCTCATGTGTGGCGACTCGACAGACGAGGCTGCGATAAAAAGACTGATGGACGGGGACAAAGCCGACATGGTTTTTACAGACCCTCCTTACGGAGTAAGCATCGGGGACAAGAACGCAGCTCTCAACAGCGTCCAGAAGGCTGGACGCTGTTGCAAGAACATCGAAAACGATACCTTGAGCGCTGATGAGTTGTATCCGATACTCGTGAAAGCGATGACGAATGCGCGGTTGTCATGCAAGGAAGACGCTTGCTATTTCGTGACATCGCCGCAAGGTGGGGAACTCGGATTAATGATGATGATGATGAAAGACGCTGGACTTCCTGTCAGGCACATGCTGATCTGGGAGAAGAACTCGGCGACGTTCAGCCTCGGAAGACTTGATTATGACTATCAGCACGAGCCGATATTTTATACCTGGACGAAAAAGCATCACAACTATCGGAAGGGGCAATATCGCACGACAATCTGGAAGTACGACAAGCCGAGGAAGTGCGACCTGCATCCTACGATGAAGCCTGTCGAGCTGGTGGCCAACTGCCTTAACGACGCAACGAAAGCGGGTGACATCGCGCTCGATGTATTCGGAGGTTCCGGAACGACAATGATAGCCTGCGAGCAGCTCGGAAGACGTGCAAGATTGATTGAATTGGACCCGCATTATTGCGACGTCATAATAGCACGATGGGAGAAGTTTACAGGCATGACAGCAGAAAAAATTGAATAAAAGAAAAGTATAATACTTTGACGGAATTAGGACAATAGCAAAGGGGTGATTATGAATCAAAGACTGAACATTACGGAAGACCAGTTCATCGCGCATTGCGACGAGCGATTGCGGCAACTCGCGGACGAGGTCCGGGGGTGCGGCATGTCATACTATGAGATAGCGAAGCTCACGGGCCTCGACTGGAGGACCATCAGGAAGGTCGCAAACGAGATTCCCGTGCGCTACGACACTATCGAGAGAATCAGATACGCAATCGAAATCAGTCACACCACCGCAATCGGTGGTTAAACGGAGGGGCTTATGGCAGGCGACAAGGAACTCTACAAGAAAGGGATAGCAACTCAGTTCAGCAGCACGAACCAGCCAAAGAAGAAGGGGCGCAAGCCGAACATCCTGAAGAAGCTTAAGGCATTCGGCTTGAGCCATGAGGATATTCGCGCCCTGCTGGAGAACCTCCTGATGGCGGACAAGCAGAAGGCCCAGGAGATGCTCAAGGACCCGGAATTGCCTATAATGCTGGTCGGCTATCTCTCCGCGCTCATGCGCGACATTCAGACCGGCAAGAGCATCACCCTCGAGGCAATCATGGACCGCGTTGACGGCAAGGCCGCGCAGAAGATTCAGACGGACACGACCATCCGGAATGCCGAGCCGCCGGCTATCTATTTCGGTGACGAGGAGGACAATGTCGAGGAGGACGAATAGGGATGCTCTTTTCACCGAAATACAAGCCGTTATTTCGGCCTTTTATACCGGGGGTTCGTTACATTCTTGTCAAGGGTGGGCGTGCTTCCGGCAAGTCCTATGCCGTGAACACTTCCCAATGCGTGAGCACGTACCGCGACCCATTCAACATCCTCTTCGCGCGATACACAATGACTTCTGCGGAGGTGTCTATCATTCCTGAGTTCCGCGATAAGGTGGTGACGCTAGAGCTTGAAAGCCACTTCCGCGTGAAAGCGGCGGACATTGTCAACCTCTCGACTGGAGCCAAGATTCTATTCAGAGGTCTGCTTACAAGTTCTGGCAATCAGGTCGCGAAATTAAAATCTTTACAGGGCATCAAGACATTCGTGTTGGACGAGGCGCAAGAATTGACTGACCCTGTCCTCTTTGACACTATCGACTTCTCTGTCAGGACACCGGACGCGCCTAACACCATTATGCTGACGTTCAACCCTACGGATGTGCACTCTTGGATTTACGAGCGCTTCTACCGGAATGTGCCGGAAGGCTTCAACGGCATCATCGGAGACGTCTGCTACATATCCACGACCTACCTAGACAACATCCACAATCTCAACCCTTCAATCGTACAGCAGGCGCGCAAGATGGAAGCAGCCGCGCCGGAAAAGTACCGCAACATCTGGCTCGGAGAGTGGGCGACATTGTCGGAGGGCATCATCTACAAGGAGTGGAGACAAATCAGCTCGTCAGACTTCCCTCGAAATCTTCCTTGCTTCTATGGTGTTGACTGGGGATATTCGAATGACCCGACAGCCGTCGTTTGTTGCGCTTACGACATCGAAACAAAGACTATCTACCTGCGCGAGGTGTGCTATCAGAAGGGGCTTCTCGCAGGGCACATTTCACGCATAATTTACGAGGACATGGATGCGTGGGGAGTGAGCAAAGAGGCTGATATATACTGCGACCCCGCTCGTCCGGAGCACATCGGAGAACTGCGAATGAACAACCTGTGCGCCATGCCGGCGGACAACCGCAACAAGGAGGGAAGAATCGCATACCTTCAGTATTTCGCTGTCAGATATGCAGGCGAGCACATTAAATGGGAGGTTGACCGATATTCCTGGAAGCCGGACACGAAAGACCGGAGCCGCTATCTAAACATCCCGCAGGACGGCAACGACCACCTCATGGATGCAATTAACTACGCATGCGTCACAAAGCTCCGTTATCTCGGACAGACAAACATTCTCGGGGAGGGATAATAAAAGCCCCACTCCGAGGAGCAGGGCACAAGGCTAAGCTGTTAAAAAGAAAAGGCGCCCACCCAGCCTTACAGGCGGACGTTCAATAGTGAGCCTGCTATATCTTTCAGAGCGTATTTAAGCGTATCTTTCTCAGACTCCGTGAACGTCGCTTTCTTTCCGTTGACTGCAAGCCCGTTAATTCTCTGACAAAGCCACGAACGAGACTTGCCAAAGTATTTCTTTGCAACATAAGACATCGAAACAGCGGGGAGCACGTTTGCGAGTTTCGCGCGGATGGTCATGTCCTTCGCCTCTGCAATAGTCTCATCAAGTTGCACAGACATGACTTCACCTACTGCTTTCGGGTCCTCTGCGCAGGCCGCGCTCATCTCTGCTCTGACACGCTCCCGTTCGCTCTCAGTCTTAGCATTGACAAACCTGTTCTTCAGGTCGTCCATATAAGTTTTATCTATCATATATTTAAGTTTTGTTCCCCACCTTGCGGTGGGGATTTGTTAATGTTTCAGCACTTCTACCAGTTCGTCAATTTTGAAATCCAACTCAGCCAAAAACTTTTGGATTTCATTGCGACCTCGGATCTCTCCGTAGAGCTCTAAGTAAAAGAGCAACTCTTTCTCGAGTTTGATTCTTTCTTTTGTTTTTCTTTTCATTGCCTTTTCTTTTTAACAACACAAAGATAATAAACTTATGTTTATTATGCAAGAAAAAACAGAAAAATATTCAAAAAAAAATGCAACTGATTCCGTTCCATTAAAAGCAAGGAGCGCAAAGATGTATATATGCGCAAATATGACAATAGCCCCAACGGGGCTATTTTGGTGGAAATTTGAAAAATATATGTTCGGTCTCAGTCTCATATCAACAAAGGAAATTCAAGCGCTCAGAAGCGAAATAAAAGGCTTCTATGATGACAGGAACAACAACTCCGGCAACGTGTATCTGTCAGCGATAGCGGGCTGCACAAAAGGGCTCGAGCTGCCTCCGTTCAAGGAACTGGACCGGATGGAGATTCAGCGTTACTACAGGCAGAGCGCTCCGGTGCAGGGAGTTGTGAACTACATCGCGCGCAATGTCGGAGAGGTCATGCAGTATCTGCTTCTGACGCGCAAGTCTGATGACACACCGGTACAGAAGCATTGGCTCGTGGACCTGTTGGCGCGACCGAATGACCGGTTCACGCTCAGGAAATTCGGCACGGCGTGGGCGGTGAACAAGCTTCTGTACGGCGACGCATGGGTGTATGCCCCGAAGGCTGTAGGCCGCAACCTCGGCGAAATCAAGGAAATGTACGTCATCCCTTCGTGGCGCATAGGCGCACAATGGGGTGAAGGCTCGGTTCTGGAAGGCGTGAGGCTCCAGGGCCTGGCCGGCGACACGACCATCCGCTTCTCGGACGTGTTCGAGAGCTTCGACTACAACCTTGACGACCAGAGCGCCTTCGGAACGTCGAGGCTTGCCTCTGCTGCCATGTATCTTTCGATGATGCAGAGCGGCATTCTGCGTGAGGACACGGCCCTCAAGAACGGAGGTGTGACCAACATAGTGACACCTCCGCAGGACAAGCTCACGGGCATCACGCGCCCTGCAGAGGGTGACGAGCTCGAGCGCGAGTTCAACGCTCAGAAGAACATCGGCAAGACAAAGGTCCTCCGCTTCCCTATCGACGTGAAGACGCTCGGAAATGCGCCTGTGGACTTGAACATCCTCGAAAGCCACAAGGAAGCCGTGACGGCGGTTTGCTTCGCGTATAATCTGCCTGTTGACCTCTACTACGGACAGAGCAAATACGAGAATGCGAAAGAGGCTAAGAAAACTATCTTCGAGATGAATGCCGTGCCGATGGCGAATGAATTCGCGGAGGACCTGCTCAACTATTGCGGCCTGTCGCAGGAATTTTCGCTCGAGGTGGACACTCAGAGGATAGACGTGCTTCAGGAGAAGCCGGCGGATGCGCTTGACGCGCTCGACAAGATGAACGCGTCAGTGAACGAGAAACGCGAGGTGATGGGCTACGAGCCAATCGCGGAAGCCTGGGCGGACCAGCCCATGATTCCGCTCGGAGTCCAGTTCGGCAACGAGAGCGGCATTGACATAAACGAGCTCGGCAATGCGTAGGCGTATAGATCCGGCGGTGCGGAGACATCAGGACTATCTCCGTCTGAAGGCGCTGAAGGCCGCAAAGATTTACGAGGCGCGGTTGCGGCGCTTCCGTCGTGCAGAGGTGAGGAGGGTCCTCAGCCTGTGCAGGGATTACGATCCTGCTGAGTGGGCAGGCGTGATAGATAGCAGTCTCGCGGAACCCTACCTTCAGACTATCGAGAGCGGCCTTCTCAAGGCGGTAGGACTACCGCACGCAAAGAGCGTCGTGCGCGACATGAACAAGGCGAAGGCAGAGGCCAGCGAGGTGCTGGAGAGCATGTGGCTGAGCGGAATCGAACAATATGCGAATGAAAGGGTAGGAGACATGATTGTCTCCGTTACCGGGACGCTGAAGGACGACCTCGTGAAAATCCTTCAGGCGAAGATGTCCGACGAAGTGACGGGAATCGAGAAGCTCACGCTCGACGTGTTCGCCGACTATAAGGAGCTCGAGCTGTGGCAGGTCCGGCGAATCATTCAGACCGAAACAATGATAGGTCTCGGGAAAGCCGGCGACATGGCTGCACGGACACTGGATGTGAAGTTCACGAAGCAGTGGAGCATCAGCGGCCTTGGCAACACGCGCGAGACGCACATTGAGGTTGACGGCACGATAGTCGGGCAGGAGGAGCCTTTCAAGGTCGGAAGGAGCTATCTTCTATATCCGCATGACATCAGCCTCGGAGCAGAGGCTGGAGAGATAATCAACTGCGCCTGCACCGCAATCAGAAGACCTACATAATTCAACTTCCATAATCAGTTTTTGTGTTTTTTTGTTTGTTGCGGGAGTCTCGAGTTCACAAGCTCGGGGCTCCCCTTTTTGTTAAACATAAACGTGTATATGTGCCTGTTTAAGTCTTTGCCTTTCATTGAATTAATTTCATCGCGTAACGTTATCGCAAAATGGAAATTCAATTCAAAAACCACTCCGGCGGCATCGAGGTGAAGAAGGAGAAGGACGACGGCACATTGTCAATTCGCGCCTATGCCCTTGCTTTCGGCAACATCGACAGCTACGGGGACATAATCAAGATGGGCGCTTGCGACAAGTGGCTGCTTTCTGACGACAGCAGCCGCTGCGCACTCTGCTATCAGCATGACATTCACAACGTCATCGGCGTAATCACAGAAAAGGGCGTCGACGACAAGGGGCTCTGGATAGAAGCTGACATCCTCCCTACACAGCAGGGCAAGGACGTTCAGATACTGATGCGCGCAGGCGCAATCAAGGAGTTCTCAATCGGCTACTATGCCGAATCGTGGACATACGGCAAGGTTGACGGCAACGAGGTGCGCTATCTCGAGGAAATCAGCATCGTCGAAGTCTCGCCGGTTACCAGGGCGGCAAACCCGCTCGCAACCCTGACCGACATGAAGGCCGAGGACATGGCCGGGCAGCTGTCAGCAATGTCTGACTCCCAGCTCGTAAGCCTTCAGGGTGCCGTCAAGGAAGAAATCGCAAAAAGGATCATCACAAAACTTTAATTATTATGCCAGAACTAACATTAGAGCAGAAGGCTCTTGACCTTCAGAAAAAAATGGAGGATGCAGAAAAGAAGGCCGAGGAGGCCGCAAAGGAGGCGAAGGCCGCGAAAGAGGCGGCTGAAGAGGCTACCTCCAAACTGACAAAGGCCGAAGAGGCGCTGGAGGAGAGGAAGAAAGAGGGGGAGAACCTTGACAAGACTGTCAAGGCTCAGCAGAAGGCTATCGAAGAACTGAGCAAGAAACTGAAAGAGAAGAATGGAAAGTCCTTCGACATCGTTCTCCGAGAATTTATGGAAGAGAACAAGGCAGCGATGGAGAAGTTCATCGAAAGCAAAACCTACGGCACGGCGTCATTCAAGTTTGCGACATCGAACATCACCAACAGCTCGCTCGGCGTGCAGCTGGACCAGAACATCTATGCAGAGAGGCTCGCGGCAAACGCCTTCCTTTCGACATTCCCGCACATCACCAGGACCGGAAACTCCATCGAATGGCTTGAAGGTTCAGACACCGACAACACCGGTTATGTAGGAGAACTCGAGGAGCCTAAGACGGGCAATTCTTATGAGCTCGCAGGCAAGACAAGACGCTTCGCGAAAGTTGCGACATTCATCGAGGTCTCTCAGGAAATCGAGGACTGGTTCAACGCTGTTTATCAGTGGGCAAGAACCCGCGGTATCGCACGCGTTCTCCGAAAGGCGGACAATCTCATCTGGAGCGGTGACGGCGCTGACACAACTAATCCGAATCACGTCTACGGACTCAAGACTTCCGGCAGCACAGCATACGCGGCTACCGGCGCGAAGTACGAGAATGCGAATATCGCGGACGTCATCCTCGACGCCATCGCTCAGGCAAAGGCCAACGGCTTCTCTCCGAATGTTGCCATCGTTCCGACAACCATCGAGGCTCAGATCAGAGGTCTGAAAGACAAGAACGGAAACTACCTCTTCAATCAGGTTACCGGAATGCTCGGACAGGTGAAGATTGTCCTCACCGACCAGCTCTCAGCAACCGAGATTGTCGTCGCTGATACGTCATGCGTCGCAATCATTGACAAGGGGGAATACGAGATGGAGCTCGAGAGACTTGCCGGCAAGGACGGATGGAGAGTCTGGCTCAGGAAGTCCTTCCAGATTCAGGTTCCTACCTCCGAGAAGAAGGGCGTCATCTACGTTGCTAACACAACCGCCGCGATAGCAGCGCTTGCACCGGCGGCGTAAACCATGCCGGCTGAGATGCGTAAGCCCGAGCGTGCATCCCGTGCGCCAAAAATCGGCGAAGTCGTCGTGTGTGAGGTGGTAAAGCCGCACGACGGCATCCCCGCCGGGGAAAGGCGCAAGGTGCTCGTGAGCGAGGCTGTGAGATACATGCTCAAAGAAGGATTTTGGAAAGTCATTCAGTAAGCAATCATGAGTTTATCTGTCACCAGAATCATAGACGACAAGCGGTCATATCTGCTCCCCGAGGTCAAACGCTACGTGGGAGCAGTTGACGATTCGCAGGATGCAATCCTGCAGCGCATGCTTACGACTGCGGCGCTTGAGGTTCAGGCGCATGCGGACGTCAGCGTCTTGCCGTGTCAATTCGAGCTTAGAATCGAGAACAACACTGATAGCGAAGTCAAATTGTACCAGACGCCGTCGGAGGTGTTGTCTGTGAAGGCTGCTGACGGGACAGACGTAGATTACACCATAGACGGGCGGAACGTGCGCACAGCGGGCGTTTACCCGTCGCTGGTGATAATCTATGCCACCGAACCGAAAGAAGCCGAATATGGGCGGCTTTTGCCGCTTGTGTTCCAATATGCCACGGCACTCTATGACGGGCAGACGGATGAACTCGTTAAAATTCTTTCGCAATGCTGAGGGAACCGCGCAATGCGAGGCGATACTCGCAACCTGTAGAGCTGATGTTTAGGGAGCCTCAGACTGACGGCTACGGACATGCGAGCCTCGGAGAGCCGAAAGTGGTCCTGAAGGCTTTTGCTTCCGTTACGCAGATGAGCTCCTCGAAGACGATGCTTACATTCCAGCAGGCAAACATTGTCGGCGTCGACATAGAGATGCGTTGGACGCCAGCCGCGTTCAACTGCATCAGATGGCAAGGGCATGACATTGCTTTCGCGAGCCCGGAGAATGTTGGCAACCGCAACAGGATTCTGCGAATTTCAGGGTATTATCAGATTGACAATCCTTAAGAAGTCATGCAGGTAGATGGTTTCATAGTCGAGAACTTCGACGAACTCAAGCGGGCGTTTGAAGCGAACAACCGGATGATGCAGAAGGCATGCGACGAAGCGCTGTCCAGAGGCTCGATGAAGATTGTGGCGGAAGCTCAGAGGAACCTGCGGGACAACGGCACGAACACGACGGGGCTGCTGAGCAACAGCGGAAGGGCGGAGAAGCTCTCAGACGGCGAGTATGAGGCAGGTTTCTTCGCACAGGAAGGCAAGGGATATGCGGAGTATGTCGAATATGGCAGGAAGAGCGGCGGCATGCCTCCTCCGAAAATTCTGACGGCATGGGTGCGGAAGAAACTCCGTGTGAGGAAGGAGAAAGACGCTGAGAGGATAGCCTTCGCAATCGCGATGAAGATTGCGAAGAAAGGAACAAAGGCTCAACCTTACTTCAGCCCTGCCGTTGAATCACAGAAGAAGGCGATACTTGAAGAGCTGCAGAAAGCGGCAGAAAGTATAATCAACAAAGGCAAATGATAGAGATTGACAGACATTCACAGGCATGTGACGAATTGTTCCGGCATCTGACGCAAGCGATGCAGAGGCAAGGCGTCATCGTAGGAGGTTCTGCAGGTTACCCCCGTGCGGAAATCGTCTCTGTCAACGAGCAGAGCGTTCTTGACAAGGGCGGCGAAGTGCGGCAGGTCCTCGTGACGATTGACTCGATGTCCAACAAGGGGCTCGGCGAGGCCTTCGAGATTAACCAGAAAAACCTTGACAGGATTAAAGGCGCTGATGATTCTACTTCGAGTTATCAGATTCTGGGCGTTACGGAAGGCAACACGACGGCAAGAGAGGACATGTCTGACACGCAGGTAGTCTTCTACAGGGTGACTAATAATTTAACATTTTATCTAGCAAAAAAGTAACATGCCAAAATTAGGTAATGTGAGGAAGTTCTACCTCACAACAAGCAAAACTGCTGCTGGATCCTTCACCTGGCTGAAGGGCGAGCAGAACAACGGCTTCAATCGATCAGCTGAGGCTATCGAGGTGAGCGACAAGTCAAACGACTGGGCACAGTTTATTTCAGGCAAAAAGGGCGCGACCGCATCGGTGACTGTCTTCACTGATGACAAGGCAAGCGAGCCTCAACATGAAATTATCAGTTCGCTTCACAATGGCCAATCTATTTACGCATTCATAGGCGAACTTTCAGGAGATACCGTCAGCAAAACACCTACCGAGGGGGATATGTTTGAGGCTATCATTACCGGAATCTCCGACACCAACGACTATGGATCTGTCGCGTCTCGCTCAATAGACCTGACGGTCACAGGAGAACCAATACACTATCCAACCATAACGGCAGAAGCATGACGGCGGAGTTCAAAATCGAAATCAGGGAAGGCGTGGCGGTGAACATCTTGATTACGCCGCGCCTTTTCATATACAAAGGGCGTGAGGGAGTCACACTCGAGGCCGACGGGGAGAGCATCCCCGCCGTCATGGCGCTCTACGCGGATGTGCTCTTTTGCGGAGCGCTGAACTGGTGGGAGTTGTCTGGCAAGGATGCTGACGACTTCAAATACAAACGAATCGACTTCCACGCCTGGGCGACAGAGCATCAGGAGGAATTCGGGCGCATAGTCGCAAAGGCAATCAAGCTGCTTTCAGGCAAGAGCCTTGCTGAGCTCGCGGCGATTGAAAAGGAGAAGGAGTCAAAAAAAAAATTTCGCTCTGGCTCGATTACGACGGCATTGAGGCGTTTCTGGTCGGGCATTGCCGGAAGACGGAAGAAGAAGCCGGAAGGACAACGATGAGGGAATTCCTCCTGCTCCGGGAGGCTGCGGAAAACGAGGAACGGAGGCGATGGGAGAGGGCGAGATGGCAGATGTTTCTCGCTATGAGGATGAATCCTTACGTGAAGCAGAAGCCTTCGACACCCGCGCTCTGGGTGCCTTTCGGCTGGGAGAAGGAAGCGGAGGCCGCAAGAGCAAAAGACGGAGACTGGAGCGTCACGGATGACGAAAGCAAGGAACTGAACAAGATGCTCGAAGATTTTATAAATTCAAGATAAGATGGGAAAGATAGGCGACCTTTGGGTGAAATTGAAGCTCAAGGCTGACGAATACAAGAAGGGCTTGGATTCTGCGAAGGGGCAGACAAAGTCATTTTCTGAAGGGCTGAAGAATCTCTCTGCAGCTGCCGTGGCAGTCTGGGGAGCGATAGGTGCTGCGGCAACAAAGATGGCTCTTGAATTCGTGAAATCCTCGCAGACTATTGGCGACGCCTGGGACATCGCGATGACTCAAATATCGACGCGATGGCAACAGATTCGGGCGGAGCTGAACAGGGGCATCGCTGAAGGTGGATTCAAGGGCTTTGTCAAGGCGTTCTTCTCAGACAATGACGGAGGCGATGCATGGAAAGCAGGAAAGGCCCTGTCGCAAGCAAACGACGCGATGACGGAGATAGACTATGCCTTCCGTCTGAGCATGTCGCAGACGCAGCCTAAGCTGCACGAACTCTATCTCAAGATGATGAACGCGGCGCTTTCGGCATCTGACCGAGAGGCTGCGGCGGTAGATTATCGAAAGACGGTAGAGGCTATCTACGAGCCTCGCGTGAAGGGCTTGAAGGACATCATGGACAAGACTGTCGAGCAGTATCTTGTCATCGGCGGCATGGACAAGTCGCGTTACACAGCGTCTCAGACTATCGACCTCATAAAGATGATGGCGTCAGACCCGGCAAAGGTCGAGAAGGAGTACAATGACTTCTATCAGGGCTATCAGAGCATCGGGGACAAGGTCTCCGGCAACCTCGTTGCGACGATGGAGACATACTACAACGCGACGAATGAGATGAACAGCATCCTGAAGCGCGCTGACAGGACGGCTCAGTCGATGGAGCACACGGGGCTTGACGAGCTTATAAAGAAGTTGGGGACCTCCGGAGAAGCCATGTCTGAATTCCGTGCGCAGGTCACTGAAGAGGCGGAGGTGATAGCCGCTGATGAGGCGTTTCAGAACATGACAGACCCACTCGAGGAGTTCGAGAAGTCTCACGCGGAACTTCTCGATCATCTGAATCATAAGCAGCAGATTTTTGCGGACATGTCGCAGGACGCCTACGCGAAGGCGGCAAAAGCCGCATACGATTACGCGACAAACGAGCAGATCGCCTTGGATCTTGCAGACGAGGCTGCGCAAACGGCCCTTGAAAATCTGCGTGCAAGTCAGGAGAAAGCTGCTGAACTGAATAATTCATTCTCGGAAGCAATCGCAGCGGGGCTGTCTGACAGCACGCAAGCATTCACAGACATGTTGTTCAACCTCGAAGGAGCCGACTCTTCTGCAGTCCTCGGAGCGCTCCTGCAGCCGTTTGCGAACATGTCAAAGCAGCTCGGTGAGATGCTCATCATTGAAGGTCTCGGAATCAAGGCGTTCAAAGAATCGATGAAGACGCTGAACCCTTATGTCGCGATAGCTGCCGGCGCTGCTCTGGTTGCTCTAGGCGCAACAATTTCATCCGGAATCAAGGCACTGAGCTCCTCGGGAGGTTCAAGCGCGATGTCTAGCGGAAGCAGCGCAACATCAAACGCCAACTCCGACACGACAATATCGACGGAGATGACGATTTACGTGAAAGGCAAAATCTCCGGCAAGGACATTCTCATTTCCGGGGACAACGCAAAGAAATATTACGGGAGATAGAACAATGGCTCTTTACGGACTCAAATATTACAAGAATTTTAGCAGCATGCAGGAAGCAGGCGGCGAAAGCTTCAAGCTTGAAATTTATCAGAAAGGCTATCTGAGTGCTACGCCTCAAGAGATAGGGGCCTGGAAAGGGCTGACGCTTGAAATTGACGGGGACGATGATCCTGTCTCTCCTATCCAGAAAACGATAGCGACCTTCTCGATGGTTGACGCTTCAGACATGAAAAATTCGTTCTTCTATAAGTTCGGGAATTGGCAGGAATTCTACACCCCTGACAGCACGATGTACAAGGTGGTGATTTCGCGCAACGGCAAGAACTTCTGGAGCGGATATGTCACACCGGACAACTGGAAGGAGTCGCTCGAATATCGAGGAGAAATAACAATCACCGCACGCGACAACATTGGGCATCTTCAGGACTTCGATTTTGACATGCAGGCAAGTCAGTCCGGCACGGCAACGCTCATGGAAATAGTCAACGCGGCAATGGCAAAGATAGACTTTCCAATGACGCTGGACTCGAGGCTTACAACAATGAGCAATTCTGATTACAAGGCAATCGTCTATGGCGAAGCTCCGTTGTCGTCATTCCGCGTCAACGTGAGCGCCTTCGAAGGCAAGTCCTGGTACGACGCTCTTGAGGATATTCTGACATCCCTGGGGCTCTGCCTTCGCTTCGTAGGCGACGGCAAGTTTGTGCTTACATATCTGCGCTACCTTCCGCTTCTTGACAATCAGGGGGTGGCGGCGCTTGCCTATCAGCCGGTCAAGTTTGTCGGCGGAGGCACAAGGACGTTGGCGCCTGCATACAAGAAGATCATAGACACTATCAAGTTCGATTACAACTCAGAGATAGCTTTCGATGTGACAAAAGGGCTTGAGTTCTCAAGCACGATAGACACATACAATTACACCCTTCAGTCGTCAAGGTATGCCGCTGACAGGCTTCAGGAGAAAGGTTCAATGCCCAAATATTCCGTCGTTGAAAATACCAGCGACGGCTGGCAAATTTCATCCGGCTTTCATGACGCAGCTGAATACAAGATAGGCTCTGACGCAGAGTCCATCTTGGGCATAACAACTACAAATGCCGCCTTCCTGTGCGCAAATAGTGACACTAAAATCACGCAGATTTATAAAATCGGAATTGTCAACATCCCTGCCGGCAAACTTACGCTTGACATTTGCCGGTGGGCGCTTCACATTATCAAAGGCACAATGACGATAGATTGCAGGCCTTTACCAGCTTTTCTGAAGTCTATTGACTATGCTCTAAAGTACCAGGTCGGCAGCACATCGTACTATTGGGATGGCGCAAAGTGGGGAAACAGTATCGCAATTCTAAAATACAGCACATTGCCTAGCGGACAAATAATATATAATAGCGTAGCTATAACTGATAGTATTGAAATAGATTTTTCTCTTCCCGACAATTTATCCTCTATTCCGAAAGGCGGCGAATTGTCATTGCTCTTTGACGACATCGTATTCGTTAAACAACCAGAGATAAAATACAGCAACTATTTAGGAGTTTATCTTGGTCTCAAGGGCATAACCCTCGAAGCATCGAACCCGAATGCAAAGCTTGACTCTGACGTCGTTACAACAATCAACGATGAGAGCTACAATGTCACGGACAACATCGAGAGCTCCGTCGGAGCTATGAGCCGCAATGTCGAATGGCATACTCCTCAGAACTATCCGAATGCTATCTATTACGAGAATGAAGACAGGCTTGTGGTCCCTGTAGGCTACAATATGTCCTGGGATGACGGCTCTGCCGGCGAGCCTTTGCCGCTCCTCCGTCATCGTCAGATCTTAATGTACCATCACCTCCCTATGCAGCTGCTGGAGGGTGACTGCATGCCTGAAAGCAGGAAGTCCTGGGATTTCAACCGCGCGATTATCTACAAGGGGACATTTTTCCTCCTGCAAGGCGGAGTTTACGACTTCGTCTCAGGAATCATGACAGGCGCAAGGCTGAGGCAGTATCAGTTTTATGAGGACTTGTGGGAATCGCAATCTCAAGAGAATTAAAATAACGAAATATGGGAAATCTAAGGAAAATCAGAATCGGCACGGACATCATCACGATGCTATCCGTCAACATTTCCGGAAATCCGGTGACCTGGAGCGACAAGGACATAAGGCACGTGTTTGCCTTCTCCGACGTCCAGGGGCAGCCGGTTGCGGAAATGGCCTTCAGGTCTGAGGGCCAAAGCCTGCGCTGCACCTACGCGGCGAAAGACCAGAATTACATCGGTGCCTTTCGCATTATCATCGAGTTTGCGGACGGAACATCATTCGCATCGTCGCTGGACGTGCCCGCATTCGAGATAGTACGCACGACGGAAGAGGCTGACGCGGAGGTGGGAGAGGTGGTCCTTGACATTGACGGCACAATGCGCTTCTATTCATTGTCAGAAGCGATTTCCAAAATCGAGGCCGCAACAGCAGCAGCCAATCAAGCCGCCAGCACAGCCAACCAAGCCGCCTCAAACGCTGACGAGAAGGCGGGACTTGCTCAGCAGGCCGCGGATAATGCGAACAAGGCAAAGGAGGACACCGACAAGACAAACGAAAATGCGCAGAAGGCAGAACTTGAAAGAAGCAAAGCAGAGGCTAAAAGGCTTTCGTCGGAGACAGCACGCAAGAATGCGGAGAATGAGAGGCAGACTAGCGAGAAAGCGCGAAAGCAGAACGAGGAAGCAAGAGCCTTAGCGGAGAGTAAAAGACGGACGGCTGAAGAGGCGAGAGCGCAAAAGGAGCTTGAAAGGCAACGCAACGAGACGAGGCGGAAGGAGGCCGAGAGAGCAAGGGTAAATGCGGAATCCGCACGCTCAGAGGCGGAGAAGACACGCGAATCGTCAGAGATAGCACGCAGGGATGCGGAGACTAAGAGGACATCTGCCGAGAGCGAGCGTGTGACTGCGGAAAAGCAGCGCGTGACGGAGTTCTCGCGTCTCAAGTCTGAATCCGAGACCGCAACGGACAACGCCGTAAAGGCCGCAGACAGGGCGGACAAGGCCGCTGCCGCTGCGGAGAAGAAGGCCACCCTCGAAATTGAGGTTGACGCAAAGAGCGGCATCATAAGCGTAACGTATGACGAATAAAAAACAACGATATGGCAAAAGTCAAGAAAACCATCGGGCGCGTGCCGACCGCCCGCTTTGAATACATTGACGGCGAGACATACTATTCAGGCAACATTGTGACGCGCTACGGCTCAGCCTTTCAGTGCGTGGCCGAATCGACCACCACGCCTCCGGCGAC
>Ga0129312_1000546_pt1 | contig 30388 bp, 20 predicted proteins | sample O827metagenome_FD_94434 | JGI IMG/M metagenome (GOLD analysis project Ga0129312, IMG submission 94434) | Orangutan group fecal microbial communities from Wisconsin, USA - O827 metagenome | ecosystem: Host-associated > Mammals > Digestive system > Large intestine > Fecal | place: USA: Wisconsin... | reverse complement strand
GATTCCGGAACGATCCAGAAAATGATCGTTTTCGACGGTGCCGCTTTATAGCCGGACCAGCCATCCATCGGTTCTCCTTCCGTTCCATACGGCACATAATCATCAAAGCGCTCCAGCTTTACAACATACTGATCCTGCGGCCACCTGTAACAATCTGTATATTCGCGCAAGTCTGTATCATTGGCACGTTAGTGCCTCTTTGTGTAATAGAGAATTCCCTATAACACAAAAAACAGATGCCCTTTACAGAAGCATCCGTTTTCTCCCTTAATGAACCTGCATGGGATTTGGATCTATATAAACCTTCTACTGCAGATTCTTTTTATTCTCTTCTTCTTTATCCCGAAACCAGTTATCCAGCTTTGTCAGACCACGGATCAGAATCCTCTTCTCATCATCGTCAAATTCATCCATGATCGATGTGATCATTTCTTTATGAAATCTCGCATGATGAATAAACGCCTTCTTTCCTTTGTCCGAAAGCGATATATATACGACACGCCGGTCTTCTTCCCCGCGTTCTCTCTTCACATAGCCTTTTTTTACCAGACTGTTCATAGCGATCGTCAGAGTACCTACCGTGACAGAAAGTTCTTTTGCAATCGATGACATATTTTTCGGCGTTCCCATGCCAATGGCCTCGATCACATGCATATCATTATTTGTTATATCCTGAAATTCCTGAGTGATGATCGCTTTCTCCTCAATATCCATGATGTTGCGAAATAATCTCACCAGAATCTCATTCAGTTCCTTATAATCGTCCAACCGTGGAATCCTCTTTCTCTCTGAGTTATCCGGTATTCTCCGACACCCCGGATCTTTTGTCTTTTACTGGTTTATTATAACCGATTCCAACTGGTGGCACAACTGATTTCCTGGGGTTTCCAGACTTTTTGCGGGAAATTTCTACAATAAATTCGCGAGAAAAATACTGGCGGCGATTCCTGCTGCTGTTGCGACGAGCGCTCCCTGCAATGTCCATCGGGTCTTTCGGATATGCGCAGACATAAAATATACACTCATAGTATAGAACACCGTCTCCGTACACCCCATCATAATCGAAACCATATTTCCCACCAGTGAGTCCGGGCCATATTCTTTAAAAATGTCAAGGATCAGCCCCACGGCTGCTGAGCTGGATACGATCCTCACCAGAATGATCGGAATTACCGGAACCGGAATATGACAGAGTGCAGCAGGGAATTTCAGGAATTCTGATAATGCCTCCAGAATACCGGAAGCTCTCAGCACTCCCACCGCAGCCATCAATCCGATCAAAGTCGGAAGCACATCTGCCACTGTCCGCATTCCTTCTTTTGCGCCATCTAAAAAATCATCAAATACCGGTCGTTTTGCGAGAATTCCGGAACCGACGATATAAAATACTGTGAGAGGAACCATGAACTCTGATAGGAAGATCAATATATCCATATTTCTGTACCCTGTGCGCAGATCTACTGAACAGTTACCCTTATTCTTCTTCTCATTGTATTCTCTCCCGAAATCCATTATACTAAGCCCATGGAGGTATTTTCATTATGAGTATTCTTTTTCTCGAGTATCCGCCCTGCTCCACCTGTCAGAAGGCCCGGCGCTGGCTTGACGAGCACGCAATATCCTATGCCAGCCGCCACATCAAGGAGAACAATCCCACTGCGGAGGAGCTGACAGAGTGGTGGAAAAAAAGTGGACTTCCGTTAAAAAAATTCTTTAACACCAGCGGACTTATCTACAAATCCATGGGATTAAAGGATAAGCTTCCGACTATGCGCGAGGAAGATCAGATTGCCCTGCTCGCAACCGATGGCATGCTTGTAAAGCGCCCACTGATTATCGGCAATTCCTTTGTTCTCACCGGTTTTAAGGAAAAAGACTGGCAGGAAAAGTTAGGGTGACTAATGCTCTGACTTTTTCCCTGTCTTTACAAGCAGCCAGATTCCGGCTGCCAGCAGGATCAGAACCGCAGCACTGATGGTTATTGTTGTGACATGGTTCTCCAGCCATTGAACGATACGGTCTGCCAGACTGAGGTTTACTGAATTTGCCGAATCAGCCGGAATCCATTCTGTATGGCTCTCCGTTTTTGTCTCCGCTCTACTCTCCGGCTCACTCTCCGCTTCCGGAAGAACTTCCTCATAAATTCCAATATACTGTTTTCCTTCCAGATCCGGAGTCCGGATCTGACCGCCGTATTTTGCTTTTACCTTTCGAATCAATTTGCTTCCGCCTGCCGTAGCGTTTCTGTGCATAACCTCCCCTTCCATATAAGCTTCTCCATCCCACGTCACACGGTCCACCTGATAATATTCTTTAGACAGCCCCGCAAGTTCCAAAAGTTTTTCTCCATAATCAGAAAGGTCCGCATCACCGGGAATCTCCATATCTCCCAGATAGAATGAATCTGCCCCATAACCGGATACCGTCACCGGAAAAGAAAAGGTATCCGACCAGCTTCTCGATATTTCCTCTACATTTATAAGAGAAAGCTCCCGTTCAAACTCTGTGCCGGACTCCTCATCGATAAGCGGAACATCTGCCGTCACCGGCACCGTATCATTGCCTTCCAGATCATACGGGATCGTCACCTGCGCGTAGGTCATTTCCCCGGCTTTTTTCGCATTCCGAATCCGCTTTGATACCAGCCGGTACTCCATTCCGTTTTCTATTTTTGTCTCTTCCGGTACAAACCTCTCACCTCCATCCGTGAATATCGGGCTTTCATAGGTCAGGACTGCTTTATCCTCTTCCGTTTCATTTACAGAGGTTGTTTCTTCTGTATGAAGTGTTTCCTTCGCAAAGGCAGGGATTGGAAATGCCAGACATAACAGGACTGCCACAATCCCTAAAGATCCGGAAATTTTTTTCCTGGGAAGCCGAATAATTCGGCTTCCATCACTTTTTATCCTCTTGCTCTTCTTTTCTCTCATTTTTCTCCTTCTTCATGCGCAGATACCAGAGTCCAAGAGATCCGATAAACAAACCAAGTACCGCTAATTCCATTCTTCCGGTATCTCCCGTCTTCGGAGTTATACGGCTTGTCCTGTCCTTCTGATGGACACGTCCCTTCGCGCTGTCAAAACCTCTTCGTTCATAGTGCACCGTGATCGTACCATATGTCTTTTCTCGGTCCGGTTTCGACTCTGGCTCTGATTCTGGTTCCGTCCATTCTGCCTCTACCGGCCTCTTCGGTCTGTCATGCGGAACCGGCGCAGTTGGATATTCCGGCTCCGTCGGTCTTACAGATGTCTCAGATTCTGTCGGCGTCTCCGCAGGCGGCGTTGTCTCAGGTTCTTCCGGCTTAGTCGATGTTTCCGTCTCAGTGGGGTCTACCGGTCTTTCCGGTGTTTTCCTTCGGTCCGTCATCTCGATTTTGATAAAGCTGCCGTCCTTCGGCACTGTAAACCGGATAGCTTCCGCGGTCTCATATCCATCTGGTGCAGATATTTCTGTCAGGATATAAGTCTCCCCTGCTGTCAGTGTACCCTCAACAAAATGCGGTGTTTTTCCGGATATCCAGGAATCGATGATCGTTCCGTCAATCGTTTTTAACTCCAGGGATGCTCCCGGAAGTTCCTCCCCGGTTGCAATATCCAGCTTACTCAACTGAACTTTTGTCTTCTTATTCTCGATTGAAACTTCATACAGCTGGATCAGATTTTCTTTTTCCCTGTCAAATACAACCGAAACGCTCTCTCCCGAGTGCCCATATCCAGGCGGAGCCAGAATCTCCTGAACCTCATACTCATACATGCTCCATGCTCCATTTTTCAGATATCCGATGGGAAGTTCCGGCGACAGCGCAATCCCGTCCTCACCGGTCACAAATACCGTCCGTTCCCCCGTCTGTACACAAACCGCCTCAAACCATGCATCGGAAAGTTTCAGACTTTTATCATCTGCATCTGTCTTTCGGATCCTGACTCTTCCAAATGCTGTCTTTTCTTCTGTATTCCGTCTGTTTTCCACCTCGTACCGGATGATGCTCCCCATCTGACTCACAGTAACCAGCATCGGATCCATTCCCTGATATCCATCCGGAATCCTTGTCTCAAGAAGCACATATTTTCCTTCCGGGATCCGGTCGATCCGGTGCAGGCCGGCTCTTGTGTCGTAGCTGACCATTTCCGGATATTGCTCCGACGATCCGGTATGATAGTGGAATTGATATTCAAACGCCGGTGATGGATGACCATCTGGCTTTAATTTTTCCGGATCTCCATTCGCTGTAACGGAAACCCGCATTCTGCTTCCATCTGATAACTCCCAGAGCTGCGTGATGACCTCTTTATTTTCTGTTGCAGTGTTTTCCAAAAGTCTGGCATTCCCTGAAATAGTCCTTCTCTGACCTTCCTTTTCCCATGAAAACTGCCGGAATTCATTGCCATACTCTCCAAACATCTTTTCATATGACTCAGGAATTACCGGAATATATTCCGACAGATCATCTGCCTTCCAGCGGTCTACGATCCTGTCCTTTCGGTACAGATAATCACCGTTTTCTGTCTTTACCTCCCCATTTTCATCCAGAACTGCCTCGCAAAGGATAAACTCCGCCGATGCAGGCCAGAATAACGGTTCTTTCTCCCCTGATTCATTTCTCTCATACTTAAGGATCTCAAGCTTTGTATGATCATCCTTTAAAATAAAGCTCTGCAGCTCTCCGGTCTCCTCCACCGTAATTTCCATCGCGGCTGGGAGATAGCCAGTGGGGGCTTCCAGTTCTTCTAAAATGTAATCACCTGCCGGAATTCCTTCAAAGTACTTTGGTTTACCATCCGTTATCCACATAGCAGTGACTGAAACTTTGTGGTTATCCACCGGATCTTCCGAGTTCCACACAGCCGGAGTTTCCTCTGCCTTCACGAGATAATATCCTCTGGGATATTTCTCGTAATCAGCAGTATTCACCCGTTTTGCCTTAAAGAGCGCAAGTTTTGCCCCCTTTACAAAGTTCTGACTGTATGCGCCACGGATCTCTGTACCTCTTTCGTTCGCCTCCCGGTCCGTGCGATTTTCAATATTTGGACTATATTTTTCCGTTCCATCGATTTTTGAGATTTCCACCTTTGTTTTTTCATCCGACAGGATCACTCTCTGAATTTCTTTTGTCTCCTGTACCTCAACCGCTGACGGAAATGTTCTCACATAACCAGCCGGAGCTTCCAGTTCTTCTAAAATATAACTTCCTGGAATCACACGTCTTAAAAGATCCGCCTGTCCGTCCGTATTGTCATCCATCCGTCCATCCTGAATCGTTTTCTCTCCGCTGATCCACACATTCGGAATCAGATATGACTCTCCCTTCCTATGCTTCAACGGCATATCGTCCGTCTCATCCTCAGGCTGTCCCACCTGAAGCAGATGTTCTCTCTCATTTAAGTGATATGCAGCCCGGTTCTCCATTTCCAGAAGATCCTCATACCTGTATGTCACGTAATCCCCATCACGATCATAAACAGGCTCTCCCTTTTTATACAAAGCCCCGCTTTCCGGATAATATTTCACAAGCCCAAACTCATCGAGAACCGGTTCCAGCCTTTTTTCAAATGTCTCTGCTTCCGGATTCCATGTTCCCGTAATATAAGCACTTTCACTTCCTTCCATAATCTCCGCCGGTCTTCCCGTCAGTATTTTTTTTCTGCCGATCAGATTCCCCTCTGTATCCGTTTCCTTTACTACCGGCCATACATAGAATATCTGCTGTTCTCTTCCGTTAGCTCCGGTTTCCAGCCTCTTCACATATGCCAGCCCCGTGTAAACATCAACTTCCGCATCCCTGCATAAAGATTCATCAAGATGATATAATGTACTCTCCGGATCTATGGCGGTAAATACTTTCGATTTCCGGTCATACACAAGCTTTGTAAAATCACCTCCGGAAATTTCAAATGCCGGCTGTCCGTTTTTCAGTGCGTAGATAGATTCCGTATCAAAAGTGATCTTCTGCTGCCGTCCGGACCGGTCATAGCCGTAGAGTGTCCCGTCCTTTCCCTTTTTTACTACGTCAAGATTTCCAAGATCATAGAACAAAACAGGTGTGTCCTTTCTCTTTACTGTCCGGATCTCCCAGATTTCTTCCCCCGGGCTCTCTTCTTCTGACATCCTCCTGCGGGAAAATTCCGGTTTTTCTCCTGCGTGTCCCTCTTTTACGACAATATCCGTGACATTTCCGTTTCTGTCTCTTGAGATCTCCACGCCCCCAAATGCATGATCTTGTGAATCTCCGGTCCGTTTGACCCGGATCGCGTCATAAAGTGCAAGTTTCGCTCCTGATACATACGGATTCTGATGATCTGACGTTTCCAATCTCTTCGTCACATAACCATAACCCTGAAAAATTCCATTTTCATAAACGATCTCTACCCGCTCCCCATCGTGTTTCCGTTGTTCCAGCATCTCCAGAGTTCCCTTTTTCCAGCCAAATCCCTGATAGATACCCGCATGATCGTAAGCGAGATCAAGATTTTCCAGCCCGTACTGTGCGCGAAGCTCCGTGATCGTTCCTTCCACCCGTCCCGATACTTTCATCCCACGAGTCGAATCTATTGTCTTTGTTTTTGAAATTTTCAAGATTGTTGCGGTATTTTCTACGTATATTCTGGCAGTATCCGTGACATTTTCCGGGTGTATCCCATCCGGATACTGTTCATACCCATATACTGCCGCCGCTGTCTTTTCCTTCGTCCAACCGCCGGAATACCGGATTCCGTCACTGTATATCTCTACTGCAACAGGTTCTGACCGCACATACCCTGACGGTGGTTTTACCTCCGCCACCACATAGACTCCCGCGGAGAGCGGATTCGATGTTTTCGCATATCCAACCGCCTGAAGAATTCCTTTTTCCGCAATATCCCGGATCGTAGAAAGCGCCATAAGCGTTCCTGTCTGCAGGCCATCCTTATCTGTAAAACCTACCAGATCCTTTTCCTGGCAGATCGGTGTTCCTGCAGGAACCGTTCCATAAAAAAGTTCTCCCACTCCAGCGTTCCTTCTTGCAAACGGCCGGATCTCTGTTGCTCTCATTGCCTCAAGAAAATATCGGCTGCCAAGGATCATCGTATCTGCTGTATAGTACTTTACCTCACCATCTCCGTCCTCTGCCTCATTTCTCTCTGCGCGGTATACTCCAAATACTGCATCATCGTGAAGGATCGGCTCTCCTGTTTCTGCATCAAGCTTCTCGATCCTCAGATTCGAGAGATACTTTCGATCCAGAAATTTCTTTTCTCCATAACCGGTCCAATCCGTATTATTCTCCTGTTCCTTCGGATCCACAATACTCCACGGAACAAGCATCGGTGCGTATTCCCTGTCATAAGCAGTTTTTACCCCCGTCATCGTCTCCTTTCCATTCTCGTTTTCACCATTTTCACTATCCGACCGGTAATGATAATACTGTTTTACCATCTCATTTCCGTAAGGTTCGTAGTGTCCTCCTCTCCTCTTCTCAGAAAGTCCATATGGATAGACTTCAAAATCACCATCATTGCTGTGAGCAAGGATCACATATTCCTTAATTTCCTGTTTCTGATTTTTCGCCCACTCTTCGTTAAATCGGATCAGATATTTTTTTGCAAGATCCCATGGCGAATCCACGCTCCTGTATATATAGTTCTCTTTCCAGGTATCTCCAGACTCGTTCTGTCCATCCGCCTCCGGAAGAAATATCTCCTTCGGAGCATCGATCTCATAATGTTTGTTTTTAAAATCCAACAGCTCCGATGCATAAGGCTGTTCTTCCACAATCACATATTCACCGTAAGGCAGATACCTTGAGATTGCTGATGCAGCTTCCTCCTGTGCCTGCTCCTCTTCTTTACGGACAGCCAGAGTCGTCTTATCTCCGTCAGAGCCCCCCTTCTCCTCGCTGTCCCAGGCGATCGCATAGATTTTCCCAAGATCATACTTGAAAAATGGCTGCAGGTAATTCTCTGCCTTCCGGATTGCAAGGTAAAGTGCATGATCGTACGACTCATCCGAATACGTGCTTTTCCCCTGTTTCAGACTTTCCTGCTCCTTTTTCAGATACCAGTCGATGGCAAACTGCCGGACCGCGTCCGAACGCTTCGCATTCTCTTTCGCATATTCCGAGGTATTAATCTCATTTTTCTTTCCCGTAATGGAACTGGATACAAAAGGTTTAAAGGATGTATTCCATAAGCGTCCCGTTCTCTTCCATAGATCCGCATCTGCCGTCCGGATAGCCGCAAAAAATTTCTCATAGTTATACCCGTTAATCGATCCTGCTTCCCCACGATCCGGGGCTGTTTTCCGCTCTACTGTCTCCAGCACCTGACGTTCTTCCTGTTTTGTATAGATTTTCTGCACCAGTTCCGGAAATTTTTCCCGGTATTCTTCAATCTGTACCGGAGCTCCATTTTTATCCATCCAGAAGATCTCCCCATCTTTAGTGCAGAAGATCCGTTCCAGATTTGACTTCAGATAGATCTTGAACCGGAAATTTCCAATATTTTCCCCGTCATCCGTCTTTTTCTCTATGTGCACTTTCTGTTTTACCGGACGTTCCAGTACAAGAACCGGTGCAGATCCTGTATCTCCATCCTCACTGATCTTATCCTGTCCCCGGTATATCAGCCGCTTCGCAGTGATATAAGTGCCTGAATGATCCTGATCTTTTGAAACTGACGCAGCAAAGGCCGCTCCCGAGAATTTTACGAGGTATTCTGCATAGCCGATCCGATCTCCCCCTTTGTATCCCCAGATATTCGCATTCCCAACCGCCAGAATTTCCTTTTCTGTCAGAACATGATCTTTTTCCGGAAGCTTTGCGATAAAGTTCAGGGTAAGGCTTTTCTTTCTATCAGTCAAATCCTTTCCAAAGGCATCTTTCCCAAAAGTTTGAACTTGAATTCTGTATGCACCAGCCTTTTCCCTCACAACATTTTGAAGCTCCACATCTTTTTCCACGATCTCTTTTTCTGTCGTGATTTCGATCTTATCCTCCAGTCGCGTCTGTGGAACACGATACCCATATGCCGGGTCTCCCGACAGATAATCGATCACTTCCTCTCCCTTTTTATGGTAAATCATGACCTGATGCAGGATCTCTGTCAGTCTTCCATCTGTTCCCGGCATCAGAACCGGTGTCAATGTCGCATCAAGATAATACCTTGTGTTCCCGGCGGTTCCGATCACATACTGTCTATCAGCCCGGAATTGGAATTTACCGCTGTTTTTATATTCCTGATACACCCAGCGAAGATTTACCGGATCCTCATACACCGCGTACACTCTGTCCGTCGTCTTCTTCCCCTTTTCTACCTTTGAAGTGAAAAATCTTCGATTTCTGACGGATGATGCACCGGCATATAAAGTTACCCGGTAATCCTCTCCCTCTTTTCTGATCCCCTCAATTCCGCCAAAGTTCCATTGTGGATGTTCCTGATACCATGTAAAAATGCCTCGCATGAGATCCAGAATACAGTCATTCTCCTGCGCCGAGACAGTAATTTCCTGAATTGCAGCGCCATACACCGTCTTTTTTGCCGGCTCACCCGGTTCCGTTGTCATTCCCCATATATCTTTCTGACCCTTTTTCACTCCCCGGCTGTAAACTGGCGCATCTTTTAGTGAACGGACACCTTCCGCTGTAACCGGAACTTCATACCCGTTTCTTCCAAGAACCTCCTCCGTCTGAGCCTTTAAAAAGAGAAAATTCTCCGACGTTTCATCTGAAAGATCACAGTCCCCCAGTTTTACCCGGAATCTCCCGTCTTCCTCATCAACGGACAGATCTGAAAGAATCATCGGTGTTTTTTCCGGAATCTGCTCCGCCTTCAGGATCTGCGGCTCCATCCGATTCACCGGTTCCTGACCGGTAATGTTTCCTGACGCATCACGTTCCGGCTCATAGAGAATATCGCTAAAATCACTCTCCGCCTGTTTCCACATGGTTCTTCCCGCCTCGTCCCGCACGATCACAGGCTCTTTCCCTGTCACATGTGGTCCTGTCACCAGCTCTTCCCCTGTGTCGACACGGTAGAATTTTGTTCCTTCCGGAAAACCATAGGCAAAAATCTCATAACCACCCTCTCCGTTTTCCGAAGACGTTCCCGACGAAGTGACTGAAAATGGAAGTTCATCATATCCTTTTCCGCTTCCGTCATCTCCCTCCATCGCCGCCGCGAGTTCGGTCATTGCAACCACCGCTGTTCCACTCGCATCTGTCACAGATATCGGTGTATCAAAGCCTGTGCCCCGGTTGGTCATCTCCTGATCCAGCCCATTTACGGAAAGCTCATATCCTTCACTTCTGGAAAGCTCTTTTATATAATATTTTCCAAGAATCAACGGTCTTCCGATCCAACAGTTTCCGTTCTTCTCCATATTCTCCTGATACAGATTTTCCGGTCCATTCCAGATGATATCCGTTCTTTTTCTGATCTTCCCGGCCGTATAATCGTACTCCATTCCCGGAGCTTCCGTATAACACAGAAAATCAGCATTTCCATCCTGATCGGTTGTCGCAGCCGCCACCAGATCATGCTTCTTATAGACAATACCGGTATGTGTTAAAACTCCGTTTTCTGCCATCTCCGCGTCCGGATGAACAATGTCTTCCGCCGCAAAAAGTCCATAGACGGCTCCCTGAAGTGTTCCGTCTCCTTCCGTATCCCCGTAAGACGAATATTTCTCGTTTTCTCTTCTAAAAAGATCCCGGTCTTTTTTTGTGATATGGATCCTTCCCTCAGTCCTGTGGTCATACACATGCCAGGCATCTTTGCAGTTTTCTGATCCATTGCAATGCGAATATTTTTCAGAATCCCCGCGATCCAGATGCCGGATCCCGTCCACCTTTGCGTCTGCCAGAATCTCCTCAAAGTCCCCGGGGCCTTTATATTCTCCCCATTCATCGGCTTCTTCGTCGTTATCGTTATCGTCATCCTCATCCAGACTTCTTCCCGCAAACCAGTCGTAAAACCGCTGAAACAAACTTTTCTTTTCTGCATTGGATGCCGTTGCTTTAATCGCTGCATCCTTAGCATCTGCCTCCGCATCGGACGACGTTTCTCTCAGAATTGTTCCCACCGGACTTTTCACCATCGGTATCTTTCTTTCCGAAACAGTACTTTCATCTGTCTTACCGTTTCCTGAATACCAGATATTTTCCGCGATATCACGGCTGCTTCCGGATATTTTTTCTGCATTTGCCCCTGCCTGGGAAGAATCTGTCATAATCATCTCTACCGGGATATCATCCCGATGCAGGTCATGAAGGATATATCCGTTTCTTGCCTGAATCTCCTTCCAAGTATAGGTAAACCGCAGTCTGATAAACTTCTGATATGTATCCTCGCAATCTGCCCTGCATCCGGATTTTCCAAAGGCTTCTTCCGATGCAGCACGAATTTTTCGCTCGTTTCCGTTACTTTCCCGGTTCCTCCCTTCTGCTTCCCCACATTCTAATACCTCCTGCACCTCATCATAAGCACTCTCATCCGCAAACCAGTGAAAATGACAGCCGCCCTCCGCCTCTGCCTCACAGGCTTCTACCAGTTCCAGCCACTGTTTTGCCGCTGCCCGGTTGTTGTCTCTCGTCTGTTCTGCCGCTTCCTCATAGGCATCCGTTTTTTCCCCATCTTCATTTCCGACATCTCCATCTCCCCGGTCATCCGGCATGCTGGCCCATGACGGTATGGCATGTCCGTCACAGTATGTCTTTTCGTATGTATATTTTCTGGCATCTTTATACGTGATCTCTCCTTTTTCGTTCGTCGTTCCCTCTGAGAACACCTGAAATCCGCTCCATGGACGAAAGCTTAAATTTTTTTCCGCCAGCTTTCTCTCCCCATCTGCCTTTGAGATCCTGTCTCCATCCTCAAACTTTTCATAGAGATAAAACTGGCTTCCCTTTAATGGCATTCCAGTCTCGTCATCCTGTTTTACAAGCCGCACATTATAATCTGCTGAAAAAATTTCTTTATGCCGGTATATATGAAATTCCAGTTCAGGGGTCTCAACTCCATATTCCGGATGATCCCAGCTTTCTTCCCCATCCTGACTGATCACCAGATAAAATACCATATCTGACGGAATGATTCTCATATCTGCTTTATAAAGCCGTTGATGATTGGGCGCATTGATACATGCTTTAAAATCCATCCATTCATGAAGATATTCCGGATTCCAGCTTCCCTCTGTATACCAGCCGGAATCACTTCGCATCGTGATCTTATAGCGTACCATTGTCTTGTTATATCGTTCTTCCTCCGACATCGTGCTGCCCACAGCATTCTCGTTCGCGATCGCTGAACCGTTGTTGTGGATCCTGATCGAATCACCACCCCAGGTTACCTCATACAGATTTTCTCCCATCACCGATTTAGCTATATTCTTATCCTGCGACGCATCAAGCCAGCCCACATTTCCCCCTGTAGAACCATTATCCCACACACTCTGAGGCTCAATTTTCGCAATATCCCGTATGAATTCCTTTCCCAACACGAATTCCGTATCTAATGCACCGGGGCCATCGGAAAAGGGCAGTACCTGAAATGGCACTGCCGTATCTTCCGAAGTCGCTTCCCGGATCGCGTCCGGCGCTTCTTTTCCTGCTGCCATTCCTGCAGATGATGCCTGTTCCATAACTGCAATTGCCCGATCTTCAATCTCCCGGTTATCAGCTACCCAGGCAAATTTTGTTTCTGCATTGTCCTTCACATATTTCACGATATTGGCGCTGGACGTCGTAGATGCAATCTCAGCGTAAAGTTCCGGGTCAAACTGTTTTGCTGCTTTCTTCAACGCAGACCAGTTATCCGGATATGCCCAGAATAACCGTTTTGCCTGAGTTTCCGTAAGAGGAGATGGCATCGTATCAAACTTATACATATCGTACCGGTCTACTTTTTTCCATCCTTTCCCTCCGTCCAGGCAAAAGAATGGGGCCGTCGATTTCTGCGGCCATATATCAGATGCCTCAGACGGGAACGGGAGTGGAACTCCCACTCCCGTAATTATCATGACCACTGCCAGCAATCCAGCCAGTATACGCTTTCGTTTCTTTCCTTCCATACTGATCCCCCGCCATTATTTTTTTCCAAGCGTCTGAACGATTCCATCGACGCACCAGGCTCCTGTTTTATCCACCGTATATCCATCCGGAGTTACACAGTCCGCCAGCATATAACCATTTTTCTGATCCATATAGTAACACCTTCCATTGATCCAGTTCCAGCCTCTGGTCATTCTTCCGCTCGGTCCGAAGAAATACCACTTCTCTCCATCTTTCAGCCAGCCCTTCTGCATCCTCCCCTGACTTCCATCACTGATTTTCTGGAGATAATACCAGCCTCCATCCTTTTCATCGAGAAACCACCCGGTATCCATCCTGCCGTCATCTGCAAAATGGAACCACGAAGTCTTTTCCTGCTCCTCTTTGGCGTACGGATTGTAGATCCATGCCCACTCATTGGCATACATTCTTCCGCCGGAAACAAACTTCCAGCTTCCATCCTCCTGTTTTCTCCACTCCCCGGTGATACTGCCCTTCGGCTGTTCCCATACATTCTGCGGCTTTTTCAGTACACTTCCTGTGCTTCCGCCTCCCGAAGAATGTCTGCCTGAACCGCCGGACCAGGTCTTATCCACCAGCTTGAACTTTAATTTCACCGGAATCTTTTTTTCCACATTCCCGGAACGGACCGTGATCTCATCCTCATATTCCGCCATATAGGGGTATTTTTTCATTGCTTCCGCAATCCAGACCGCTCCGGTATCTACCGCTGCCACCCCGTTTTCTATCTTTACAGATCCTTTTTTTGCTCTCCAGATAAGTCCAAAGCTGCCTTCTCCGTTTCCCTTTAACGCCTCCGCCGGGATCAGCTCCGCTGTAAGCTTCTGACCTTCTGTTCCCTGCCATGTGATCGTTGGATCATATTTTGATCCCGTTTTCGTGAGTGTCAGGTCATACGTCAGTTCTTCCTGATCTACTCTGATCTCTTCCGGCATTACCACAGTCCAGTCATCCGTCACAAAATCCACTTTCACGCTGCAGGCCGCCGATTGAATATTTCCAAGGGAATCCTTTGCCGCCATGACTACTTCTGTACTCCGCACTCCATGACCCGTCCGTTTCTCATAAATATGCTCCGCATGGGCCGCGTCATCCGCCTCCATAAGATTCAGAATCCATCTCGTATCCTTTTTAGCAGTCACCTTCGCGTTCCGGTAATCGCCATCCGCGATCCCCTCTTCCACAAAGCCAGCATCCACCTGGATCATGGTATGATCGCCAACAGTCCAGCTGATATCTTTTTTATCGAAATAGTCCGGTGTAAAGGATCCTGACAGAATCTGAGGTGCCGATACCGTGATCGTCTCCTGCGGTTTTTTCCGGTCTCCAGTCAGGATTCTCGTCACCGTAAAATTCAAAGCTGTCTTATCGAGAGCTGCCCCTTCCGCCGCGATCTTCGTCCGGTCCTTGATCTGGAACGTCACCGGAATTCTGCAATTTGCAGTCACAGACTTCTCCTCAAAGCTGGATGCCGGTCTCGTCTTCGCTGTCAAAACCGCAAGTCCGCCCAGTGTCCCATCGCCATAGACCGTGTCCTCGATCGGATATCGGTACTGTTTCTTCGCCTGTTCTGCCTCTGCTTTCTCCACAATATCCTTAAAGAATCCTGCATTCAGATTCAGCTCGATGGATGCGCTCTTTTTCGTATATCCAGACTCATCCTCATCGTCATTTTTCTTTAAGATGATCAGCTCATCGTCATCCACACTCCATCTCACTGCTTCATCATCGACATCGTTATTCTTATCGACCACCGCCTGGATCTTAACGTCCTGAACTTTCGTCCCCGTCTCCAGCTTTCCGTTTAAGTATCTTGCCAGAAGCTTTCCTGCTGTATCCCGCACTTCTGTAGTGATCGATGGATCCATCCGGTCTCCGGTCCGCTCCTCAATGACCCGGAAGCCGAACTCCTGAGGCTCTACCCGCACACCGGCCGCCACCTTTTTATAGACAGCCGCTACCTCCGTGTCATGTTCCGGCATCACAAACTGATAGAAACCTCCCTTCTGATAGGTCATCTTTCTTCTCCGTCCCAGCGAATCCGTATATGTCGGCACTCCATCCATCTGGAATTTCTCCGTCTCCGTGTTCTTCGGAGCTGTGAGGACCGTCACTGTATCCCCGGCAGCCACCGCGCCCCGGTACGCCTTGTGAAATTCCTTGCTGTAGACAGACGGACCTCTCGCCGTCAGTACCGCAACGTCATAGAAATTCTCCGAATTTGCTGCCGTATCCACCTGAAGAACCGACAACAGGTATCCCTGCACCGGGCGCCCTACGGAATTCGGTGCAAAGTGATCCGGGGTATAGAGATCCTGTCTCGCTGCATCCTCGGTATCCACGACATGGAGGACACCGTTCTCAAGCTCCTCATAAAAATAAACTTCATCCTCTTTTTTCGTGTTCTGTCCCTGCACCAACGTGTAAAAATTATCGCCTTTGTTCCAGAAACCAATATGGGCATCATAGGTGAACCGGTTGTCACCCGGGACACCGGAACCACAGACACCGGCTGCAATCTTCTCCTCCGTATCCGCAAACAGGTATGCCACATCCGCCCCGTTCTCCATACCATACCGGAAATGGAATCCGGTATCATGAGTTCCGATGAAGGTTCCCTCGCGCGCCGCGCTTCCAAGCCCGGAAGAGGCAATCCTTCCCTCAAACCGCGCGACCTTTAGCTTGCCGGAAGCATATTTTCCGGTGATACCACCTATGGACTGGGAGCCACTTCCTCCGATCGTTCCCATCACATGCGTATTAAAAATATCCGTGGAATTCTGGAATCCCACGATTCCGCCTACGTAACCACCGCCCTGGATTCTGGCACTTAAGTTGTCCCCGGTATTCACTTCGCAATCTGCGATCAGGGACTCCGCAGCCCGCCCGGCAATTCCTCCGGCAAATATTTCCTTTCCCTGTCCCGTATCAATGGCCACATGATCGGAAACACAGTTCTCCACAACGGAATCCTCCAGAACATCCGCAATCACGCCTCCGGCAGTACCTGTAGTCCTGAGCGTACCGTTGACTGTCACATTCCGGATCACCGAATGCTTTGCGCGACCTGCGAGAATTCCCCCATTTTCCTTCACCGTGATCACATGTCCCGGCTTTACCTTAAGATCCGTGATCTCCGCATTCTCCACCGCACCGAACAGTCCACCAAAGTCCCAGGATGGCTGGTACATACGGAAGTTGGATACCGTCTTTCCATTTCCATCAAAATGTCCCTCAAATGGCGATACTTTTCCCGCCCGCATATCCGCTTCGGTGCGGTAAAATCCGATCGGGATCCAGTTCATTCCCCCGAGATCGATATTTTTTCCAAGCTCAAACCAGGCACCCTTATAATTCCCGGGATATGTTCCCTCTCCGCTTCCGACTTCCATCCCCATGGACGCCAGTGCCGCGAGTCCGATCAGATGCTCTTTTGTAGCAATCTGGTACGGTTTTTCCTTTGTCCCGTCCCCATATTTTCCGCTTAGAAAGCTCATATCCCCCACATCAGAGCCCCAGATATCCTCAGCCATAGCGAATGCAGCTATCTTTTCCGCAGCATCCGACGCTGTTGCCGTTTGTTCCGCTGCTGTCTCCACACTTCTCAAAACTGCCATTCCTCTTACCGGCGTTCCAAGCGCCATACAGAGCCCTAACCCTGCCAACATCATCTGACTCTTTCCGCACTTATTTTTCCTGCTCTTTTTCATTTCTTTTCTCCCCTCTATGCCTGCGGCAGGCAAAATGCCGGACAGATTCCTATTCCGGTATCTGACACATCTGCCTGTCTGAAGCATCCTTTTTCCAGATCTGCAACATATTCCCTGTTTCCATATACAAAATTTCCGCTCTCATCCAGCTCGTATGCCGGTGTCCGAAGCCAGAATCCCCGGCTGTAGGAACTTCCCATTCCCTTCAGATTCCAGATTTTCTCCCTGTACCGGTACGCCTCCTCCAAAGACAAAAGAAATAACCGGTCTCTGCAGTCCTGATATGGCAGCAGATAGCTTTCGAGGCCATCCAGGCGGGTCTGTGTGAAATCACCGGCCCCGGTTGTCCCCCTATATGCGGTCAGGACTCCCGTGTATACAAAAGACGCATCCGATGCGGCAGTCTCCGACTGTTTCTCCAGCCATTCCCGCACCCGCGATCTCTTGTAATTATTGTCTTGCCCAAATGGGATCAGGATCTTTTCTTCATCCGTACTTTCCACATCGGACCGGATCACACATTCTGCCAGAAACAGCGCACGTTTCCCATATCTTCCGCTGCCATCCTGATAATCATCATCCACACAACAAAACCGGCAGACTTTTCCCGCAATTTCCCGCATGAGCACATCTCCGGTCTGCCACCCAGCCCGGTCTTCCTCCGCTCCAAACCTATCACCAACTCCCGGGACCGCATCTTCCTCTATATCCGGCGCACGCCCCCGCCACTCAAATCCAATCCGGCAATCCGTAAGTAATTCTCTGTTTACGCTCCTTGTCCCAAGTTCTAATTTTGAAATATTGATCACTTCGGGGAACATCTGCGCAATCGCCAGTGTATCGAACACGCCATCCTTTCCCGTTACCGTGAGCTCCTGTCTTTCTCCCCGGTCTGCGGCAGATACCGCTTCCATCAAAAACCTCCTGCCCGATTCCCGGTCCCGCAGGATCACCGGTACTGCTGCTGAAAGCTCCGCCGTTTTCTCCGCTGCATAGGGAATCATTTCTCCCCGGCAGCTTGTAAGTACAGCAAAAGAACCGGCAGCAGCGAGCCACTTTGCCACTCTTTTTCGATTCATTTTTCCTCCTGGATGTTCCGGCTAAAGCCGCCGGCAGCTTTTCGATAAAGCAGATCATAGACCTGCTTTCAAAGATTTTTAAGACTTCAAAAAGACCTATTATGATTTGACTGGAACTCCCCGATCGGTTTGTCCCTCTGTATGCCCATAACTATACCACAGGGTATCCCTGTAATCCATATCGGATCCGTAAAACAACAGCCCTGTTATTTAGTCAGTATCACGAAAATATTTTTTGATTTTCGTCATTTTTGCCAGAACATTTTGTCACCGGTACCGATAAGGGCATTATTTATAAGCAGTTTTCGATGTCAAAAAGGCAGGGCATGCCGCGCACACCCTGCCTTTCGACCAGACTCTTTCTTTTTTACTCTACTGCCTTACCACGTCTCCACCGTCCGCAAAAACTCCTCCATCGAGATCACGCCGTCACACACAAGATCTGCCAGTTCTTCCCGCATGGTCCGCATCCCCTGTGTTTTCACCACATAATCCTCGATCTCCCATTCCGGCCGGTTTTCCACTGTCATTTTCTTCAACTCCCGGTCCATCACAAAGATCTCATGGACCGCCGTTCTTCCTCTGTATCCTGTATTCCGGCAGAATTCACATCCACGGCCACGTCTTGTGCTCCGGATCTTTCTTCCAAGCAGCTCCTGTTCTTTATCCGTAAGTTCCACCGTTTCCGCGCAGTTCGGACACACCTTTCTCACCAGTCTCTGCGCCGCCATTCCGCATAAACTGTCCGCTGTGAGATATGGCTCAACACCCATGTCTGCCATTCTCGTGATCCCGCCTGCCGCGCTTTTCGTGTGCAGGGTCGAGAGCACCAGATGACCGGTGATCGCCGCACGGACACTGATTTTTGCGGTCTCAGGATCTCTCGTCTCGCCGACCATGATGATGTCGGGATCCTGTCTCAGAACGGAGCGGAGTCCCGCTTCAAACGTAAGCCCCGCCTGTTCGTTCACCTGCATCTGACTGATTCCGGGAAGATACCGCTCCACAGGATCCTCAATGGTCACGATATTTACCGGCTGTTTTGCGAGATATTCCAGAATCATATAGAGCGTGGTAGTCTTTCCGCATCCTGTCGGTCCTGTAAGATATAAAATTCCGCCGGGACTCTTAAGGAACTGCATCATCTTCCCATAATTCCCGGTGCTCATACCGAACATCTCACGATTATCGATCTCTGTCTTCGTATCCAGAAATCTCAGCACCATCTTTTCTCCGAAAATCGTCGGGATCACACTGGTCCTCATGTCCAGACGGATTCCCCTGATAGTTTCCCGGAAATGTCCGTCCTGCGGAACTCTCTTTTTCGCAATATCCATTCCACTGATGACCTTTGCTCTGGTCACGAGCGGCTGATACATGGACGGATCGAACTCCCGGAGTTTTGTCAACATTCCGTCGATCCTCATGCGGATCACAAACCGGTCCTCCCATGGTTCCATGTGAATATCGCTGGCATTTTCCCGATATCCCAGCATCAGAAGTTCTTCAAGAATTTTTACCGCGGACTCCACTTCTTTTCCCATCTGCCCCATATTTTCCGGGATCTTCTCCCTGTTTCCTTTCTTTCCGTCTCCGCCTATCGCAAGCAGCATCTCGATCTCCCCTTACATCTATTCTCCCATGGCATTTCCGTCCGTATAAACTTCCTCCCCGGCATCACCGGAATACAGAATATTTCCTGCCCTCTCATAGAGAATCCGTTCGCCATCGGACACATGGACCCTGAAGAATATCCGGTATCCACCCGCATCCTCTATGGAAATTTCCGGCACCAGATCATTCCCACCGAACTTATCCAGAGAAATATTTTCTATATCTTCCCGTCGGATCGAACCTGTCTGCAGCCCGTCTGTCACATACCGGAAGACGGCATCTCCGACCATTTCCGCGTGTTCCTGCTCCTCTGCCCGTTCTAAAACCCTGAAAAGCATCCGTCTCATCGGAAAAATCAGAAGTAAAAGCAGTCCAAACAGCAGGACCACCGTCATGACTTCCACCAGAGTGAAGCCGCCTCGTTTATTCTTCATCCGCAAAACTCTCCTCCATTGCTGTCTCTTTGAGCCAAAAACCTGAAACAGAACGGCCACTGTTGCTCTCCGTTGCTTTCATGTAATATCCTGGTTCTACGAATTCTTCCCCGCCAATCTCCAGATGGATCTCTGCGGCAGTTCCATACTCCGCATTTCCCGCCGCACGTTCTAAACTGACTGCCGCCGCGGCGAGTTCCCGGCTCCTCTGGATTACCCGGGAATATCCGGAAACACAGGAGAAAACAGCCTTTGACGCCAGCATCAGAATAAAGAATGCCGCCATCACTTCCACTAATGTCATGCCATCATGGTCCAAAAAACGTTTCGTTCTCTTCCTCATGGCTCATCCTCCGTTTCCTCTTCCCGATCCGCGTTGGATGGTGTATACACGGATAACCGCTCCCTTTTCACAACGACCGAAGCGCCCTCTTTCTGATTTTCCACCAAACATTCCGCATGCAGAACCAGACCGGAACCGTCGGCATTCCAGAAAGATGACACGGTCACTTCAACCTCTTCCGGCTCTTCGTCACCGGTATCCGCCCAGATCACACCATCTGTTTTCGGAAGACCGCGTTCCGAGACAAGTTCTTCGATAAGCTCTGATGGCTCTTCCCTCAGGATCTTTTTCGCGAAAACCTGCACTGCCGTCTCCGCAGCCAGCCTCGCCTGCGTTTTCGCGGCATTCCGCTCTGCCCGGGCATAGCTTCTGGACGCGGTGGAAAACAGCAGCGTTCCCATGATCATAAGAAGCATGACTGTCATCAGCACTTCCGCCATGACAAAACCGCCATTCCCGTTCTTTTTCACCCTGTTTCCCCCTCTCAGTCACCAATGCTTCCGTACATATTCCAAATCGGTTCCATAATTCCGAGGATCAAAAATCCTGTGAGCGCACCGATGAGCAGGATCATCGCCGGTTCCAGAAGATTCATCAGTTTCGCGAGGGCCAGATCCGCCTCATGTTCATAGTTTTCCGCCAGTCTCCTTAACATCTCGCCGAGACATCCTGCCTCTTCACCTGTGACGATCACCGCTGCCAGCTTTTTGTCGAAGCATCCGCTCTCCCGGATCGTCTCACTGAGCAGCTTTCCATTTCTCACCTGTGTCATGATCTCCAGGATCTTCCCGTCAAGATACCGGTTGCCGATGGTTCCCATTGTATACTTTAAACAGAACGGAATCGGCAGTCCGCTGGAGTAGAGGCTCGACATATTTTCGCAGAATCTCGCGGTGCAGATGATCTTCACCTGCCTTCCGATGACAGGCAGGAAACACAGCATGCGGTCATATCCGCGCCGGATTCCCGGTCTCGTGATCAGAAACTGCCATGCCGCGATAAGGATCAGCGCAGCCGCCGGAAGAAAATACCGGTATTCATACAGGAAATGGCTCATGTCCATCAACACTTTCGTGAGAAAAGGAAGTTCTGCGTCCGCCAAAAGCGGTTCCAGCGTCGGCAGAATTGCGAGAAAGACGAACATGATCAGAAAGATCATCATCAGGAGCAGGATCTTCGGGTACAGCATGGCGCCGTGGATCTTTCCCTCCGTCCGATGTTCCTTCTCGTAATGTGTTGACAGACGCATGGTCGCTGCTCCGAGATGACCTCCCATCTCCGCCGACCGGATCATCTGAACTGCCAGCTCCGGAAAACATCCTGTCGCTGCCATCGCATCGCCAATCAACATTCCATCGATCATCCGCAGCCTGAGATCACGACACGCTATGGAAAATCTTTTATCCGTTTCATCTGTTTCCATGATCTCGAGTGCCTTTGGAACCGGCAGTCCGGAACTTATCAGAACCGAAAACTGTCTGAAAAACTCCGACAATTTTTCCGTTCCAAGTTTCCTTTTCTTTTGCATAACATATCTCCCCACCTTTATTGGTCCGGATTTTTACCAGGTCAGGCCAAAGAACAGGCCGATGATCTGATCACCCCAGAGTTTTGCAGCATACAATCCCAAGCAGAGCGCCGGAGCAAAGGGAATTCTTGTTCTCTCTCCAAATTTCACTTTTCCGGATATCAGCAGGATCACAGCCTGAAGTCCGCCGAAAAAGAATCCTGTAACTGTCCCCACCAGGCACATCTTCCATCCGAGATAAAATCCCATAACTGCCAGAAGTCTGATATCCCCGCCGCCGAATGCACCGTCAATAAAACGATCTGTAATATACATCGGAAGCGCCACGGAAAAACATCCGATGATCCGGGCGGTAAGAGAAATTTCCGGCTCTGCAGGCACAGACATCGCCGCCAGAATTACTAATGGAACCAACACGTTATCCGGTATCGTCATCGTCCGGATATCCGTCCATATGATCCGGATAAACACGGCTGCAAGACATAGATCCATACAAAGTTTCATACGCTCCTCCATAAAAGTCTATTCCGGCGCTCCTCTGTTATATGAAAAGCGGCGCAGTTATCCACCGCACCGCATAGAGTCAAAATTTTTATGTTTTCATTTTACGGAATCCATCCATGCTTGTCAATTCATTGTCCGCAGATGGACCACGCGGTCACACACCTTCTCCAAAAGCTCCGGCGAATGACTCACCGCGATCATTCCAATGTCCCGGCGCTTCAGTTCCTTTAAAACAAAGTCCCATATCTGCCCTTGGGTAATGAGATCTAACATCGTCGTCATCTCGTCCGCGATCAGGAGTTTTGTCCGTCTCCCCAGCGCCCTTGCAATACAGAAGCGCTGAAGCTCTCCACCGGAAACCTCCACCGGAAACCGCTCTTTCCACTCATCCCGGATTCCAAGTTCCGCCTCGATCCGGGCTCTCTCGCCGGTATCCTCAAAGGACCAGTCACCTTCCGCCGTCACCGTTCTCAGTCGTCTCTTCGGATTTACAGAAAGCTCCGGATGCTGCCACACCATCTGCACCGGACTGTAACCGCGAAACGCGCGGATCGGTGTACCGTCAAGGAGAACTTCCCCCTGATCAGGCTTTTCATATCCGGCAAGGATCTTGCAGAGCGTCGTCTTTCCATATCCGCTGGGAGCCATAATCCCTACCTTTTCGCCAGCTTCCACCGTAAGGGTCACATGGTTCAGGATCTGTCTGGTTCCCTTTCCGTATTTAAAAGAAATATCTCTCGCTTCCAGCCTCATCTGCCATATTCCTTTCGCATCGTATCCAAAATCTCTCCTGTATCACAGAGCTGTTCCCCGTCCTTTTCCCAGTTCTTCGGCATAGACCGGAACAGCGCCTTCGTGTACGGGTGTTTGAGGTTCTTCTCGTCCTGAAAAGCCGCCGCATCCGTTTCCTCAATGACTCTTCCGCCATAGAGCACGATGACCCGGTCGGCTGTCAGGAGCGCCAGCTCCAGATCGTGGGTAATGAGGAGGACACCTGCCCCCTCATCCGCCATCTCCCGGAAATGTCCCATGACACGGGTTGCCGCCTCCATATGAAGTCCAGGTGTCGGCTCATCCGCGATGACAAGCTTTGGCTTCTCCATCACTGCCGTGGAGATCAGGACACGCCTTGTCATGCCGCCGGAGAGCTGAAACGGATATTTTTCCCGGATATCCGGCGAAAGTCCATATCGTTTTAGTACCGCAAGACATTTTTCCTTCACCGACACATCTTTTTTTCCATTCTGGATCTGCTCCCCGATCTTCATGAGCGGATCCAGATAAGATACACTCTGCGGAACCAGAACGATCTCATGTCCGCGAAGATTTTTCACCCGTTCTGCCGTCAACCGCTCCCCGAGAAACCATATCTCCCCATTCATCTCACTGTTATATGGAAGAATTCCCATGATCGCATGGGCTAAAAGACTCTTGCCCGAGCCGCTGGAGCCCACCACAGCAACGATCTCGCCGTTCTTCACGGTAAGATCCATCTTCTCCACCGCGTGGATCGTCCGTCTCGAAAATCCCCTGTCATACTGGGTGAAGGTGACGGAGAGGTCTTTTACTTCCAGAATCGTATCCTTCATCTTCTCCGCCTCCTATTCATGGACACTGCCCGGATCCAGGATCCTGCAGAGTTCCTGTCCGATGTAATGAAACAGCAGCACCGTTCCCACGAGAAAAAGTCCCGGAAACAGTGCCAGCCACCATTTTCCCATAGCCAGATATTTCATGCTCTCCGACAGGATCACACCGATCGCCGGACTCTCCGCGGAAAGTCCGAATCCCAGAAACGTGATACTGGCTTCATGTAAAATCGCATGGGGGAACAGGAGGACAAGTCCCGTGATAAACTGTGGGATCAGATTCGGCGCCATGTGGAAAAAGGCGATATAAAACTTTCCTTTTCCCAACTTTTCCGCAATCTTTACATACTGGCTCTGTTTTAATTGTAAGACCTCCCCGCGGATCAGCCTCGCCAGAGATGCCCAGTGGGTAACCGCGATTCCCCAGACAACACCCCAGAATCCCCGTCCGCAGGCAAACGAGATCAGGATCAGCAGAAGCATGTGGGGGATTCCCATGACGATATCAATGAGCAGCTGCACCACACTGTCCACAAATTTCCCACAGACTGCCGCAGAGAGCCCCAGCACGAAGGCCATTACCGCGCTGACTGCCGCCGTCAACAGTCCGATCCGGATACTTAAGGAAAGACCTGCAACTGTCCTCACAAACATGTCACGGCCCATCCAGTCCGTCCCAAAAGGATATTGTATACACGGAGCTATATTTTTCCTTGTAAAATCCGTCGTGATGGCTGCTTCCTGCCAGAAGCTTCCGAGCAGCGCAATGAACGTCAACAACACAGCCGCCAGGATCAGCAGTGCAGCGCCTTGTATTCTGCGATTTTTCTTCATCAGCACTTCGCCCCCTCTCTGATCCTCGGATCGATCACGCCGTAGAGAAGATTTGCCGCAAGGTTTCCCGCTGCGACGATCACCGCCGTCACCACTGTGATTCCCAAAAGAAGAGGCACGTCACTTCCAAGTCCCGCCGTCACCGCAGCCTGTCCAAGCCCCGGATAAGAAAAAACCTGTTCCACAAGGACGGAGCCGCCGATGATCTCACTGACAGACGCAAACTGCAGTGTCATGGCCGGAAGAAGAATGTTCCGAAATCCATGACGGCGTAAGACCGACCATTCTGACTCACCTCTGGCCCTTGCGAACAGCACATAATCGCTCTCCATGACCTCGATGAGTTTTTCTCTCGTGTGCAGGGCGATGGAGGAAATTCCGGTTATACTGAGGGCTGCCGCCGGAAGAATTGCGTGGCGGATCCGGTCTGCGGCAGATATCTCACCAGCATCCATGCCGATGGGCACGCTGAAGCCGATGGGGAACCAGTGAAGTTTCACCGCAAACACCATAAGTAACATCATGGCAACCCAGAACGCCGGGGTGCTCGCCACAAACAGGGAATATCCCGTGACAATCCGGTCCATTGCCCCGCCCCGCTTTTTTCCTGCCAGAATTCCGAGAAAAAAACCAAGGACACCGGATAACAGCCATGCCACAAACAAAAGCCAGATGGAATTCATGACCTTCTCACCGATAACCTCCGCCACCGGACGGCGGTATAAAAGGGATGTTCCCATGTTTCCATGAAGAAAATCTTTCAGCCAGTTTAAGTACCGTTCCACCGGCGGCTGATCGGTTCCCCAGTAGCTTTTCAGTCTTGCGATTTGCTCCGGGCTCATGGAACCCAGAGCCGTCTGGCCGACATTTGTCTGAAGCGGATCTATGGGGGAGACTGCCAGGAGCACAAACGCCAGAATGCTCACCAGAAGCACCATCAGACACATCCGCACTGCCTGTCTGCCAAACCACAGACCCGTTTTCTTTATTTCCATGTCCACTGGTCGACATTATTTACGATCGACCAGCCATGTCCATGAGGATGAAGCTTCTGTTCTGCCACCTGAAGACCATCCTTCACCCAGTATAAATGATCAATATTTACAAGCCATACCCACGGAAGATCACCGTCCTGGGTGATTCCTGTCGTTCCGTCCCACTGCGCATCTTTCCAGAGTTCATAGGACTTTTCCAGATCACTCTCTGCAAGGGCCGCATCCATATACTCGTCCAGTTTTTCGTTGGCATAAGGAGAATATTCCGCATATTTCTTTCCCGGAGCTGTGTGGTAAATATTGTAGAGCTCCATCGGTGTGTGGGCGCCCCAGCCCCACATAAGCGGCGTGGACTGTGCCCGGTCATAGGCGGTATCCCAGCCGACGCCCTCTGTCGTCACCTTGATTCCGATCTTTTTCAACTGGTTTGCAGTGTCCTCTGCAAGGGCCTGACGAACAGAATCCCCGGTCGGGTAGAGCATCGTGAATTCGGCGCGGACGCCGTTTTTCTCTAATATTCCATCATTTCCCGCAGTCCATCCGGCTTCCTTTAAGATTGCTGCCGCCATATCCGGATCATAATCAGCCTTCGCCGCCGGATTATACCATGGCATCTGATCACAGACGCTGTAGGCTGCCGATCCATATCCGTTTAACACATGCTCGATCATCTCGTCACGGTCAATCCCCAGGTTGATGGCCCGGCGCACATTGATATCGCTGGTGAAATCATTTCCCAGCGGGACTCCGTTCTCATCTGTCTCCCCCGCCGGGATCGCCGGCAGGTTGAAGCCGCGGTTGTCAACCGTCTTACATGCAAGCAGGGAAAATCCATCCACGGTCTGGTCGGAATATGCCGCGGAAGTGTATGCAAGATCCACCTGCCCGGAAAGGGCCGCCGCATAGGCCGCATCCTCGTCCATAAATAAAACCGTCACTGTCTTCATCTTCGGCTCATCTCCATAATAGTCCGGATTTGCCGTGAAGATGATCTGCTGCCCTTTATCCCACTGTTTCATAATATAGCGGCCGGAGCCGATCGGATTTGAACCGTAGTCCGGTCCATAAGCATGCTCCGGGACGATCCCTGTAATCGCCATCGTATAAGGCCAGATCGAATACGGCCGGCTCAAGTCGAACTCCACGGTGGTATCATCCAGAGCTTTCGCCTCTTTCAACATCGTAAAATCATTGACCGAACTGGTATCCCGCATCGTGTTGTAGGTAAACGCTACATCCTCCGCGGTCAGCGGCTCCCCGTCCGTAAATGTTACATCGTCGCGGATCGTCACAGTCCACGTCATCCCGTCATCACTGACATTCATATCGGTCGCCAGATCATAACCGATCGTCATATCTGCCTTTGTAACCGTCAGCGTGCTCTGGATCAACGGCTCATGGACATGCTCTCCCGCGCCCCATCCATATGCCGGGTCGAATCCTGCCTCCGGTTCTGAGGAGGGGCCCATCACAACGATGACGGAATCTTTTTCATTATCCTGCTCTGCTCCGGCAGCTGCCTCTGTGTTCTCCGCCGCAGACGAAATTTCCGCGCCGGAGGTCTCAGACGTTCCTGAAGTTTTTCCGGCACAGCCAGCCATGGAACACACCATTGCCGCTACGGTCAAGGCTGCTATTATTGTCTTTGTTGTCTGTTTTTTCATGAATTTATCCCCTTTTTAAATTTTTAGCACCTCGAAATATCCTTAAACCCTCAGCTGCAAAAAAATACCAGAAAGAGACATACATTCTGTATGCAACAACCTTCCTGGTATTCTTATCATCTCATCTGTTTTTATCAGCCACGCACCAGTCCGTTCTGATGCTTTACGGCAGTAAATATTTCTCGGTTTAAACCGCCTTGGGCGGGGGACTCTTTTAGAGTATGGGCTTCAGCCACATAATGGTATTATTATAGTAGACTTTTTTTCAAAAATCAACTTTTTTCCGGTCCATGACCTTGCAGAACACCACTCCCGCCGCTGTACTGGCGATCGTTGCCAACAGCGCGGGACCTGCGATGGCCGCCGGATTGACACTGCCGTACTGGCTGCGGTAGGCGATCATGTTAATGGGGATGAGCTGTAGCGAAGAGATATTTACAATCAGGAATGTACACATCTCATTGCTGGCGGTGCCCGACTGTCTCGCCAGACTGCTCTGCCCTGCCGTGTTTTTCCTCTTATCCGGCGCTTTTTTCGCCCGCCGCTCATCCTCCAGTTTCCCCAACTCTTCCATCGCCTTTAACCCAGCCGGTGTCGCCGCCCAGCCGAGTCCCAGCATGTTCGCAATCATATTTGTCGCGATATATTTCCCTGCCGGATGTCCATCCGGGAGATTCGGAAAGAGAAACCTGATCACCGGACGCATCTTCTCCGTCAGCGCCTCGATGAGTCCCGCTCTCTCCCCGATCTTTAAGATCCCGCACCAGAACGACATGATCCCAAGCATTGTAACACCCAGAGTCACCGCCTCTTTCGCCGAATCCAGCAGCCCGTTCGTCACTGCCCCCATATTTTCATGAAACGCCGCCCAGAAGATCCCGGCTGCCATCATTCCTGCCCAGAGCATATTTAACATAAAAAATCCCGCATTTCTGTCAAAGTCGGCGACGCTTCGGCTGCCTGCACTCGAAGCGCAGATACGCCAAACCACCACCTGAATTTCTTTATCTTATGACAGAAATACGGGATCTATGAACTTTATAAAACTGCTTTCCTGAAAATTTATATTCTGGCTGATTCACATGATCTGCACAACAGCCTCTCTGAGTTTTTTACTCTCCGCACAGCGCCGCCATAACCTCCGGCACCGTCTCGATCTTCTCACAACGGTATGCATTGCTTCCGCAGAACAGCAGCGCCTCATCAATCTTTCCTTCTGCGGCGTTGATCAGCGCTTTCGTGATGCAATACGGTGTTTCCGCCGGATTACAGTGTTCCAGACACCGGAAGCATTGCTCCACCTTCACCGGTCCCTGAGCAACACGCTCTAAAAACTTATTTTTGATCGCCCGGCCCGGCATTCCAACCGGACTCTTAACGATCACAATGTCTTCCTCTTTCGCGTTGATATATGCCTCTTTGTATGCAATATCCGCGTCACATTCTTCAGTCGTCACAAATCTCGTCGCCGCCTGAACGCCCTCCGCCCCAAGCGCAAACTGGTGCAGAACGTCCTTATGATCAAAAATCCCCCCCGCCGTGATGACCGGGATATGTTTTTTATACTTCTCCGCAAAGCTCTTCACCGTCTCGATGATTCCGCGGATCTCCTTATCATAAGCCGCTTCATTAAATGTCTCGGCTACATGGTCTGTGTCGGCTCCAAGCTCAGTGAGCTGTTCCCTGGAAAATCCGAGATGACCGCCCGCGCATGGTCCTTCCACTACGACGAAATCCGGTGCTGTGTGGTACTTTCTGTCCCACATCCTGCAAATCACAAGAGCAGATTTCACAGAGGAAACGATGGGCGCGATCATGGTACGCCGCTCTTTCTTTTCAGAACCTCCGTTCTCATTCTCCGCTTCCGCGACAAATTTCGGCATGTCGATCGGGAGACCGGCGCCGGAGATGATCACGTCCGCTCCGGCTTTCACCGCCTCTTTCACATAGGACGCGTACTCCTTCGTCGCGACCATGATATTAAAGCCCAGAATCCCCTGGGGTGCTTTCTCCCTGGCTTTCTTAAGCTCGGAATGGATCGCTCTCAGATTCGCCGCCATCGGATTTTTTCCGAAATCCTGATCCTTAAATCCGATCTGGGCCGTGGAAATAATTCCGATTCCTCCCGCCTTCGCAACAGCTCCGGCTAAGGACGAAAGGCTCACGCCGACCCCCATTCCTCCCTGGATTACCGGGCGCTTCGCCACGAGGTTCCCTATTTTCAATGGTTTCAGACTGATTGCTGCCTCCATATTTCCTCCTAAATTACAACTCCCCGTATTTGTTCCATCTCTAACATGACCATATGCTGGTCCGCACGCTGCTGGAGCGCTGCCTAAAATTTCCGGAATCTCTCATACCGACGCTCTGCTAACGTCTTCCCGTCAAGCTGTGTCCACGCTTCAAAGAACTCCTCCATGGCATTCTCCATAGTCTTCGCGATCTCCGGAAGCGTCTCAGGGTCTGCCGGTTCCGGCTCCGGGATCACACGCTCGATAATTCCGAGTTCCTTTAATTCCGCCGCGGTCATCTTCATGACCCGTGCCGCCTCATCGGCGCGTTTACTGTCTTTCCACAGGATCGATGCAAAACCTTCCGGGGAGAGAACAGAGTACACCGCATTCTCCATCATCCAGACCTCGTTCGCCACAGCCATGGCAAGTGCTCCGCCGCTTCCGCCCTCTCCGATCACGATGGAGAGCACCGGAACCATAAGGTCTGACATCTCAAAGAGGTTTCTCGCGATCGCCTCTCCCTGTCCGCGCTCCTCTGCTTCCAGTCCGCAGAAGGCTCCTGGGGTATCTACAAAGCACACTACCGGGCGTCCAAATGTCTCCGCCTGCTTCATGAGACGCAGCGCCTTCCGGTATCCGTCCGGGGACGGCATTCCGAAGTTGCGCTTGATGTTGTCCTTTGTATTCTTACCCTTTTCCTGCCCGATCACCGTCACAGGCATTCCGTGGAAAGATGCGATTCCGCCGACGATGGCACCATCATCTTTGCAGTAACGGTCTCCGTGAAATTCCATGAAATCATCAAAGATCGCACGGAT
>Ga0129312_1000544_pt1 | contig 30517 bp, 24 predicted proteins | sample O827metagenome_FD_94434 | JGI IMG/M metagenome (GOLD analysis project Ga0129312, IMG submission 94434) | Orangutan group fecal microbial communities from Wisconsin, USA - O827 metagenome | ecosystem: Host-associated > Mammals > Digestive system > Large intestine > Fecal | place: USA: Wisconsin... | reverse complement strand
TGGAAAGGCCGTTGCCAAATCGGTGGGCTATCGGCCTAAGTCGGAGATTGCCGCAATGGTGGAGGGCGCAAGATGAAAGTTGTGATCGTAGGCGGTGTGGCGGGCGGTGCTTCTTCCGCTGCACGCATCCGCCGTTTGGATGAACACGCGCAGATCATCATGATTGAGCGCAGCGGCTATGTGTCCTATGCCAACTGCGGCCTGCCGTATTATGTGGGCGGTGTGATCAAAGAGCAGGAAGAACTGACACTGCAAACTCCGGAGAGCTTTTGGGATCGCTTTCGCATTGATGTGCGGGTACGGCAGGAAGTAACTGCGATCAATCCGACAGAGAAAACCGTCACCGTTCACGCATTGGATAGTGGAAAGGTCTACACGGAAACTTATGACAAACTGCTCCTCGCACCAGGCGCAATGCCGACGGTTCCTGCGCTTTCCGGCGTCAGCAGTGAGCGTGTTTTCACGCTGCGCACCGTGGAGGATACCCTCCGCATTAGGCACTTTGTAGAGGATCAGAAGCCGAAAACAGCTGTTTTGGCTGGCGGCGGCTTTATCGGTCTGGAAATGGCGGAAAACCTTACAGAAATGGGCGTTTCTGTCACCATCGTTCAGCGACCCAAGCAGCTATTAGCACCACTGGATGCGGACATGGCGAGCTTTGTCCATGCGGAAATGCGCAGACATGGCGTGACTCTGCGGTTGGGTGAAACCGTCACCGGATTCCGACAGGACGGAGATTCCGTGCTGACCCTGTTGGAGGGTAGTGAGCCGCTGCATTCGGATATGGTATTGCTGGCCATCGGTGTTACCCCGGATACGCATTTAGCAAAAGATGTCGGTCTTGAGCTTGGTATTCGTGGCAGCATCGCTGTCAACGAACGGATGGAAACCTCCGTGCCGGACATATATGCTGTGGGCGATGCCGTAGAGGTCACCCATTTTGTAACCGGGCAGAAAGCGTTGATTTCGCTGGCGGGACCCGCCAACAAGCAGGGACGCATTGCCGCTGACAATATCTGTGGCGGCAATAGCCACTTTCACGGCTCTCAGGGCTCGTCTGTTCTGAAACTGTTCGGCTTGACAGCGGCCTCCACGGGGATCAACGAAAAGGCGGCGCAGGCAGCAGGGATCGCTTACGACAAAGTCGTATTGTTCCCGACATCCCACGCTGCCTATTATCCCGGCGCACGGTCTATGGCAATGAAGGTACTTTATGAAAAAGAAAGCCTGCGGCTGCTGGGTGCGCAGATCGTTGGCGGCGACGGTGTGGACAAGCGCATTGATGTATTGTCAACGGCCATTCGCGCAAAAATGACAGCTCTGGAACTGACGGAGCTTGATCTTTCCTATGCGCCGCCCTATTCCTCTGCCAAGGATCCGGTCAATATGGCCGGTTTTATGATCGAGGATTTGGAGAGTGGGAAGGTACGGCAGTTCCATTGGAATGAGGTTGAGGACTTGCCTTGCGATGGAAGTGCAACGCTTCTGGACGTCCGTACTGAAGGGGAATATCGACGTGGGAACTTGAATGGATTCCACAATATTCCGCTGGACGATCTGCGGGAGCATTTGGACGAGTTAGACCGGGGTAAGCCTGTTTATGTGAATTGCCAGACAGGGCTTCGCAGTTATCTGGCCTGCCGACTCTTGACGCAGTACGGTTTCTCTTGTGCCCATCTCTCCGGCGGATACAGTTTTTATCAGGTCGTGACACAAGAGCAACAGACAGTGCGGAGCGCCTATCCCTGCGGAATAGAGAAGCTATGAGTGAAAATTTATTTGGTTTGACGGTTGCGGCAGATAAAGGCTTGGATGATTTGCAATGCCAGCGCCTTTTAAGCGAAAATCGCAGGCATCAGGGCTACTTGTCGTTTTCGGATTTCGGCGAGGTATATTCCTCTCTCTATGATGCCGTATTCCTGCTTCGCTTGTAAGATATAGAGGTGGCTGACTTTCAGTCCAGTATGGATTCTCTGATGAAGATGCCCGAAAACCCGCATAAATATTGGACTTTTTGGACCAAGGATAGGTGAGTACGGAGCAATCCGTGTTATGTGCAGAAGTTATTGATATTTCTGCATCCAACAAGTAAACTCTATCTAAGAACCTTCCCATAGTATCCATCATCGGGAAAATGCATATCTGAAAAATCATTGAAGGGAAACAAATAGAGATGCTTGATAAACTCTTTCACTTAAGGGAAAATAACACAAATTCCAAAACAGAAATAGTAGCCGGAATAACAAGCTTTATGACCATAGCCTATATACTTGCGGTCAATCCGAATATATTATCCGAAACCGGCATGGATAAAAACGCCGTCCTTCTCGCCACGACATTTGCAGCCTTCTTCGGAACCATGGCCATGGCTTTTTTGGCAAATTATCCTTTTGTGCTTGCGCCGGGAATGGGACTAAATGCGTATTTTGCATATACGGTCGTGCTCGGCAGAGGCTACAGCTGGCAGCTTGCGCTCCTTGCGGTATTTGCAGAGGGAATCATTTTCATACTTATGTCGCTTACAAACGTGCGTGAGAGCATCTTCAACGCAATACCAAAGACTCTCAAATCCGCAGTCAGTGTAGGAATAGGTATGTTTATTACTTTTGTAGGGCTGCAGAATGCCAAGCTTATAGTGGCGAATTCGGCAACTCTTGTTACCTATCAGCACTTTAAAGGCGAGCTCTTCGCTTCAGTGGGTATCGGAGCGATACTTGCACTTATAGGCACACTTATAACCGCAGTTATGATGGTGAAAAATGTCAAGGGAAGCATACTCTACGGAATAGTGATCACCTGGCTCTTGGGCATTATCTGTGAGATCACGGGCATATATATACCGAACCCGGATGCCGGCATGTTCTCGGTCATACCTTCAGGGCTTATCAGTTTTGATTTTTCTTCTATCACAAAGACCTTCGGACAGGTATTTGATTTCAGTACCATAAATATAGGGGTATTTGATTTTATAGTCGTGGTTTTCGCATTTTTATTTGTTGATCTTTTTGATACTCTCGGAACACTTATAGGTGTATCGGAAAATGCGGGAATGCTTGATGAAAACGGCAAGCTTCCGAGAGTAAGAGGAGCTTTGCTTGCCGATGCCTTGGCAACTACGGTAGGAGCAGTACTCGGAACATCTACAACGACCACAGTAGTAGAGAGCGCATCAGGTGTTGCGCAGGGCGGACGCACCGGACTTACGGCTGTAACGGCTGCTGTCTTGTTTCTTGTTTCTGCTGTGTTCAGTCCGGTATTTCTTGCCATACCTTCGTTTGCTACAGCTCCGGCGCTTATTATTGTCGGATTCCTTATGATGGGATCTATATCAAAGATAGATTTCAGTGATAAGAGTGAGGCTATTCCGGCATTCCTTACAATCATAGCCATGCCGCTTGCTTACAGTGTGGCAGAGGGTATAGCTATAGGATTTATTTCGTGGACTCTTATCAATCTTATTATCGGTAAGAGCAGGGAAAAAAATATAAATCCTCTGATGTATGTGCTTACGGTATTATTTATACTTAAGTATATATTGCTATGATATAAGTATGATTTATACCTAAGTATGTGGTGCCATGATATAAGTATGCATGTAAATATGCGAGTATCCGGCGTGTAATGAGCTGTGGCACAGCTATATAATGATGCATGACACAAAGACATACGGATATATAAGTTTTAAGCTTAGCGACAGACAAATAAAACAATAATATAAAATAAAAACACAGATACGGGGGCGATATATGGCAAAAGTTATACTGAAAAAAGGTGAAGGACGTACTATCAAGGCAGGCGGTGCCTGGGTATTCGATAATGAAATAGACAAAACGGAGGGAGAATTTGCCAACGGTGATGTCATAAGTGTAGAAGACTTTGACGGATATCCCATGGGCTACGGATTTATCAATACCAATTCCAAGATCAGGGTGCGCATGCTATCGAGGAGAGGTTCCGAGGTGAATGATGAATTTATCAGGGACAGAGTACGTGCCGCCTGGGAATACCGTAAGAAGACTGTGGATACTTCTTCCTGCAGAGTAATTTTCGGAGAGGCAGATTTCCTGCCCGGTATAGTAATCGATAAATTCGAGGATGTGCTTGTTGTTGAGTCATTGGCTCTCGGCATCGACAGAATGAAGCCGCTTATAGTTGAGACTCTTAAGGAGGAATTACTTAAGGACGGGATAAAGGTGCGCGGAGTATATGAGCGTTCGGATGCTCCTGTCAGAAAAAAAGAGGGAATGGAGCCGTTTAAGGGTTTTATCGGAGAAACTTTCGATACCGAGGTCAAAATCAAGGAAAATGATGTCAGATACTATGTTGATGTCATGGACGGACAGAAGACGGGATTCTTCCTGGATCAAAAGTATAACAGACTCGCCGTAAGAGGACTTGGCAAGGGCGGAAGAGTGCTTGATTGCTTCACACATACCGGATCATTTGCGTTAAATGCTTATTATGCAGGGGCAAAGGAAGTCATAGCTGTTGATGCTTCGGAGCTTGCATTGGAGCAGGCACGAAAAAATGCCTTGTTAAACGGCTTCAATATGATAGATGATATATCGGAGGAGGCAAGAGCAAAGGCTGAGGCTGACTGCTGTGCCAAGGTCGATAATGCAGGCAGGAGCATAAGCTTTAAATGTGCGGATGTTCTGGATCTGCTTCCGGAGCTTGAGAAAAAGGGAGAGAGCTTTGACCTTGTCATACTCGATCCACCTGCGTTTACAAAGTCAAGAGAAGCTACCAAGAAGGCGGTCAAGGGCTACAGAGACATCAATATGCGCGGAATGAAGCTTGTAAAAAACGGAGGCTTCCTTGCGACCTGCTCCTGTTCACATTTTATGACAGAGGAGCTGTTCAAGAAGACTATAGCCGAAGCAGCTCATGCCGCACACAAGAGACTGCGTCAGATAGAGTTTCGTACTCAGTCACAGGATCATCCTATACTCTGGGCTGCGGATAATTCGTATTATCTGAAATTTATCATCTTCCAGGTAGTTGATGAGAGGTAAAAATCAGTAAAAGACCCGAGTCCTTATTCCAAGTTGGAAATAAGAACTTCGGGTCCTTTTTGAAAGGGAATCACATTTTTCTTTCTTTGAGTTTCTTCGTAAGAGCCGGAACTATGGCGTTGAGATCGCCTACAATACCGTAGTCAGCAATATCGAAGATAGGCGCTTCGGGATCGGAATTAATGGCAATGATGGTTCCTGAGCCCTGCATTCCTGCCGTATGCTGTACAGCACCTGAGATGCCTATTGCAAAGTATACGGACGGAGAAACGGTTTTACCGGATTGTCCGACCTGTCTGTTGTGGTTCATCCAGCCGGCTTCCGCAACGGGACGGCTGCAGGCAACGGTTCCGCCTGTTACTTCGGCAAGTTCCTCAAGGAGATGAATATTATCAACCGATCCTATGCCGCGGCCACCTGCAACGATAACATCTGCATCTTCAAGATTGACGGCTTCGGCAACCACATCAACATGCTCAAGAAGCTTTGTTCTGATATGCTCGGGATCGATATGGATATTGGCTGTTTCGTCAACGATATTGCCTTTTCTTGAAGGATCGAATTCGGCTTTGCGGAATACACCGGGACGAACCGTACCCATCTGAGGGCGTCTTTCCGGGCATATGATATCAGCCATAAGGTTTCCGCCGAAGGTCGGACGTGTCCATCTTACGCAGCCGGAGGCTTCGTCGATACCGATGTCGGTACAGTCAGCCGTAAGTCCTGTGGATACTCTGCATGCGATACGCGGAGCCATATCACGTCCGTTGGTGGTTGCGCCGAACATCATGGTCTCCGGATCGTATTTATTGATAAGATAAGTGATTGCTTCGGCATAAGCATCTGTGGAATAGCTTGCGTATACGTCAGCATCCAGTATGATTGCAGAATCTGCGCCGTAGCCTATGGCATCCTGCGCAGCCTTCAGTATATTTTTTCCGACAACAAGTGCGACTATTTTGCTGTTTTTCTGAGCTGCTATGGGGCGGGCGGCATTAATAAGCTCATAGCCTACATTCAAGGCTTTACCGTTTTCTGTTTCTATATAGATCCAAATATCTGTATTCATCATGAATCCTCCTTAGAGCAGTCTCTTATCATCTAAAATGCCGACAAGCTTATCTACAAGCTCTGTTGTACTGCTTCCTTCGATCATAATGCCAAGCTTTTGCACACTCGGAGTATAAGTATTTACAACTCGTGTAGGGGAGCCTGACAAACCGCACTGTGCAAGATCAAGCTCACTGAGCTCTGCAGATGAAAGCACATGTACCTGCTTTTTTTTGGCTTCACAGCGGGTGCTGTAGGTGGCGTATCTTGGCATCTGATCGGTATGGACTACGGTGACTACCGCCGGAGTCTGAACCAGTACGGTATCGTAGCCTCCGTCGACCTCACGCTTTACGATTGCGTGATCATTGGTGCAGCTAACATCAAGAGCATATGTTGCCTGAGCAAGGCCGAGCTGCTCTGCGATCTGAGGACCTACCTGAGCGGTATCTCCGTCTATTGCCTGCTTTCCGCAGAATATAAGATCAAACTTAAGCTCTTCAAGCTCTTCGATCTTTTTTATGGCTCCGGCAAGTATATAACCTGTTGCAAGTGTATCGGAACCGCCGAAGGCTCTGTCGGAAATAAGATAAGCTTCATCTGCACCTACAGACAGGCAGACCCTGAGAGCTTTGGATGCCTGGGCAGGACCCATGGAGATAACAACGACCTTGCCGCCGCATTCCTCCTTGAGTTTTGCTGCCATCTCAACGGCATAAGTATCAAAAGGATTTATAATGCTCGGAACACCCTTACGAACAAGTGTATTGGTGACCGGGTCTATCTTGATTCGGTTCGTATCGGGAACCTGTTTAATGCATACACAAATATTCATATTCATACCTCACTTACAGTCTGTGGCAGACTTTTCCCGGATTAAGTATCATCTTAGGATCAAATACTCTCTTGATACCCTCCATGAGATCGACATTTGTCTTGCCTATGGATTCCTCAAGGTATTTCATCTTGGCATTTCCGATACCGTGCTCACCGGATACCTCACCGCCGTATTCAACAGCCTTGGCGTAGATGACATCAAAGAATTTATTGTTGCATTCTTCAAATTCTTCCGGGCTCATGGTATTCGAACACTGATATATATGAATATTTCCGTCACCGGCATGACCGTAGCAGGTAATATCGAGACCAAGCTCGGCACCTATCTCATTTACAAAAGGAATGAATTCGGCGATCTTGTTGACCGGGATAACAACGTCACATTCGTCAAGCATCTTGATCTCGTCTGTAATAGCCTCATAGAATGCCGAACGTGCTGCCCAGGCGTTGGAGATCTGTGACGGAGTCTCTGCTATGAATACCTCCATAGCCTGATTGTCGAAGCATACCTTTGAGAACTGGTCTATCTGTTCGTCAAGATCCTCGTCGCTGCTTCCGTCAAGAGTGATAAGGAGATATGAGTGGATATCTTCGCCGTTACACTGCTTCGGGAACACGCTGCGTCCGATGAAACGCTCGGTCATATCGACTATATCGGTCTCCATGAACTCTATAGCCTGTGGATCAAGGTGTGCCATCTTGAATTTAGGAACTGCGGAAAGTGCTGTCTTAAGATCCTTGAAAGGAACTATGATAGAGGCAGTCGCCTTAGGTGCAGGAATTATCTTAAGTGTAAGCTCTGTGATGATGCCGAGAGTTCCCTCAGATCCTATCATAAGATTGAGGAGTGAATATCCCGAGGAGGTCTTGGATACGGTAGCACCGAAGTGAGTGATCTCACCGTTTGCGAGAACTACTGTCATGGCACGAACGTAATCTCTGGTAGTTCCGTATTTTACGGCACGCATTCCTCCGGCATTGGTTGCAACGTTTCCTCCGAGGCAGGCATATTTCATACCCGGATCCGGCGGATACATGAGTCCCTTGGTGATACAATCATCCTGAAGATCCTTAAGCAGGACTCCGGCCTCGACATTTACAACAAAATTTTCCAGATCATAGCCAAGGACATGATTCATTGGGGAAATATCGAGAATGACGCCTCCGAAGATAGGAACGGCGCCTCCGGCAAGACCTGTTCCGGCTCCTCTTGCGGTAACCGGTATGCTGTGCTTATAGCAAACCTTCATTACATCAGATACTTCTTGGGTAGAATATGCCTGAACAACAAGATCGGGCATATGAGTGCCGTATATGGGCATCTCATCCTTTGCGTAATCCGGATTGATGGCTGAGCCGACAAGGACATGATCGGAGACCGCCCTGAGCTCGTCTATGATTTCCTGATTCAGTGTATTGTAGCTTTCCATATTTGTTTTCCTTTTGCTTGATCAATAACTATTCAAAACACCGGAACTTATCCGGTAACTGCGATAAGTATAATCGAAGGGTATAAAGGTATCAAAAAAACAGCCTTTTCGGCTGTTTTGAATAAAAAAATATTTAAAAGCGGCATTTTTTAATCTTCAAAAGTGCAGAAATCATAAAAATGCATGTATGTTATAAAAATAACATAAAAATTGCGTGTAAACTGCCGCATTTTATCTCGAAAAGATACGAAAACGAACAATATTTGTACAAAATGAAGAGAAATTGCGTTCCATGAAATAATACGTGCAGCGTGATATGCACTCGCACTAAGGGGAAAATGTCGTGAACGATTGCAATCTACACAAGAGTGCAGTGAGGTATATCTTTTATACACAGAATATCAGGGCTTTACAATATCCTGCGTGAAGCGCTCTTTGCATAGAAGCTTAAATGTACTTTCATTTCCTCACGGGCTTCGATCTCACGGTGATTTATAATTTTTTCCGCAATAAGTCTGTGCTTGAGCAGATTGTAGGAGATTGTACTCTCTGACATGAAGCCGCGGTTGAAAAACAGACTTTTGTTTTCATAGATATTATAAATGTCTATATAATATTTATTCTGTGAGGCTTCGACAATAAGTTTGTGAAACTGGGTGTGATTGAATATAAGACCCGCCATGTCTCTGGCTGCGGCTAATTTTTCCTGAACCTCGAGACAAGACTTAAGGCGCTTAGAATCATTTTCATTGATATAACGTGCCGCACGGAAGGCTGCATCCGGTTCTATCGCAAGGCGCAGTTCACTGAAATCCATAAAATCGCCTATATCGAATTTTTTGACAGTATAAAGCGAAGCTGTTTCGGCCTTCTCTATAAAGCCGTCCTTTTCAAGTTTGAACAGAGCCTCCTTTACGGGAGTCCTGCTCATATCGAGCTCATCGGCAAGTATACTCTGAGTAAGCTTTTTATCGGAATCAAGCTCCCCGGAGAGTATGGAATCCAATATAATATTGTAAGCAAGCTCACGGCTGCTTATAAAAGGATTCTCTCCGCGCAGACGATCTATTTTTTGCTGTGGATCATTGATCATAGGTATCGTTTCCTTTATTATATGAAAATATATTTAAAGAGTATCAGCCATACAAATTGAATTTACATTTGCATTTTAGCATATATGAAACGCATTTTCATGAAAATACATCGGCTTATGTGCCATGGCAACAAAAGAGTCATGTTTTGTAGAAGAAGATTATCAGAATATGGCTTAAATATGGCTTATTTTTTATTTCATAGGAAATTGCGTCCTATGAAATAAAAAAAACGCTCCGCGGGATGCGCACTCGCGCGAAGTAGAAAACTGTCGCAAGCGACCGCGCTCGGCGCGAGAATGTGCTAAAGCACATTCTTTCTTATGAAAAAAGGCTTGCGGACGGGCACGGTATATGATAAACTATCACGGCATGCGTAAAAACATGTGCATTTTGCTGTGCAAATGTTGCTCTCGGGAGCTTTTAAGCCGGAGCAAGTTAGTACACGGCGGTAACCAGTAAACATGTCGGTTTTCTTTAATCTAATATGCAGACGGGATGGTGCCTTATGACAGGTCTCACCGTTTATGACCGACAGACGCTTTAAAACCAGGAGGAATTAAAATGAGCGTTATTTCTATGAAGCAGCTTCTTGAGGCAGGCGTACATTTCGGACACCAGACAAGAAGATGGAACCCTAAGATGGCTCCGTACATCTACACCGAGAGAAACGGTATCCACATTATCGATCTTCAGAAGACAGTAGGTATGGTTGACGATGCTTACAAGGCAATCAACGATATCGTTGCAGACGGCGGAAGCATTCTTTTCGTTGGTACAAAGAAGCAGGCTCAGGATGCTGTTGCAGCTGAGGCTCTTCGTTGCGGAGAGTTCTTCGTAAACGAGAGATGGCTCGGTGGTATGCTTACAAACTTCAGAACTATCAGATCACGTATCGAGAGACTTAAGAACATCAGAAAGATGGCTGAGGACGGTACATTTGATGTTCTTCCTAAGAAGGAAGTTATCAAGATCAAGAAGGAGCAGGAGAAGCTTGAGAAGAACCTCGGCGGTATCGTTGAGATGAAGGAGCTTCCTACAGCTATCTTCGTTATCGATCCTAAGAAGGAGAAGATCTGCATCCAGGAGGCACATTCACTCGGAATCACTCTTATCGGTATGTGCGATACAAACTGCGATCCTGAGGAGCTTGATTATGTTATCCCGGGTAACGACGATGCTATCCGTGCCGTAAAGCTTATCGTTTCTAAGATGGCAGACGCTGTTATCGAGGCTAAGCAGGGCGACGAGGCTTATGTTGAGGAGACAACAGAGCAGGCTGAGGAGCAGCAGGCAGCTGAGACAGAGGGAGCAAAGGATATCGAGGAGATCGCAGCTGAGTAATTACAGCGCATTCTCATAAGATATTGCTTCTGTTAATAAGCAGGTAATATGAACAATAGGAGCGAAGATGCAATGCATTTTCGCTCTCGTGTCTAAAAAGGAGGACAAAACCAATGGCAAACATTACAGCCGCACAGGTTAAGGAGCTTAGAGAAATCACAGGCGCCGGAATGATGGACTGCAAGAAGGCTCTTACAGCTACAGATGGCGATATGGATAAGGCAGTTGACTTCCTTCGTGAAAAAGGACTTGCAGGTGCTCAGAAGAAGGCCGGCAGAATCGCAGCCGAGGGTATCGTTGATACAAAGCTTTCAGATGATGCTAAGAGAGGCGTAGTTGTTGAGGTTAACGCTGAGACAGACTTCGTTGCAAAGAATGAGAAGTTCAGAAGCTATGTTGCAGATGTTACTGCACAGGCACTTGTTACTCCGGCAGCAGATATTGATGCTTTCCTTGCAGAGAAGTGGTCACTTGATCCGACACTTACAGTTGCAGAGAAGCTTAGCTCAATGATCTCTATCATCGGTGAGAACATGCACATCCGCAGATTCACAGTTCTTAACGAGGAGAACGGATTTATCCAGTCATACATCCATGCAGGCGGAAAGATCGGCGTTATCCTTGACGTTGAGACAGATGTTGTTAATGACGAGATCAAGGATATGGCTAAGAACGTATGCATGCAGATAGCAGCTCTTAAGCCGACTTATACAAGCGATGCCGAGATCAGCGCCGACTTCATCGAGAAGGAGAAGGAGATCCTTAAGGCTCAGATCATGAACGATCCTAAGGAGTCTTCAAAGCCTGAGAAGGTTATCAACGGCATGATCGAGGGACGTATCAAGAAGGAGCTTAAGGACATCTGCCTTATGGATCAGGTATATGTTAAGGCTGAGGACGGTAAGCAGAGCGTTAAGGCTTATGTTGACAGCGTTGCCAAGGCTAACAACGCCAAGATCACAGTTAAGACTTTCGTTAGATTCGAGACAGGCGAGGGCCTTGAGAAGAAGAACGAGGACTTTGCAGAGGAAGTTGCAAAGCAGATGGCAGGAAAATAATTTTAGCGCATAAACGGAATCTTAGCGCATAAACGTAATCGGAAAGGTGAGGATAAGCAAGTTACTTGCTCATCCTCATCTTTTTGATTGCGTAACGGAAATGAGCACAAAGTGCCGATAGGCACGGGTGCGAATTTACGTAGGATTGCGAGAGTGCGAAGCACAAAGCAATCCGTATTATGCGCTAAGTCTTCCATAGGTAATTGCGTTCTATGAACAAAACGCTCTGCGATACTTTTCTCTAATTTGGAAGACAGGGATTGAAATGTGCCTGCCTTTCGTTTTAGAATACAACTATTATAGGATTATCTTGAAAGGGAAGGTAATATAATGAGATTTTATACTATTGAGGCAGAAGGAAAGTATTTGCCGGTAGTCTCGGCAGACGGCGGAAAGACCGGATATGTGCTCAGTGATCTGGGATTTAAGGATAAGGACATAGCAGAGTTTGTTCGTGATAATGCGGAGGAGAAAGTAAAAAAGATCTCTGAAGTGATCAAGACAGCGGACAGCAGCGAGGCTGTAGATATGCAGTCGGCTAAGATATGTGCGCCTATCATGCATCCGGATCAGGATATAATATGTCTCGGAATCAATTATAAGGATCATGCGGCAGAGTCTGCAAAGTTTGATAAGGATGCATTCAGCGATAAGATAGATTATACTATCTACTTCGGCAAGCACGTTGCCTATGCTTCGGCATCCGGAGATCCTATTCCGCTTTATGAAGGTCTGGTTGAAGGTCTTGATTATGAGTCAGAGCTTGGTGTTGTTATAGGAACGACATGCAAGGCTGTTTCAAAGGAAGAGGCTATGAGCAAGGTGTTCGGTTACACTGTTATCAATGATGTCAGCGCCAGAAATCTCCAGACACGTCACAAGCAGTGGCTGCTCGGAAAGGGACTGGACGGATTTACACCTATGGGACCGTGTATAGTTACACCGGACGAGCTTGGGAATCCCGAGGATCTTGAGATAAGCAGTTTTGTAAACGGAGAGCTTCGTCAGCACAGCAATACCGGACTTATGATACAGACTATTCCGGGAGCTATCACAGAGCTTTCTGCAGGAATGACACTTAAGGCAGGTACTATAATTGCAACAGGTACACCGTCAGGCGTAGGAATGGGCTTTACACCGCCTAAGTTCCTTAACAAGGGCGACCGTGTGATCTGCCGTATCGAGGGGATCGGAGAGATCGAGAATTACGTAGAGTGAGTACCGGATCCGGCGCGGATGATCGCCGGACAACAGCAAAGGCTTGTTAAAGCCTGCCGGTAAAGGCCGATTCCCGGGCGGAAGGCACCGGGCGGGCATAAAATAAGAATTATTTGCATCTTGATACAAAGGGGTATCCGTAAGGGTATCCCTTTTCGCTTTAATGTGATAAAATTGCATTCGATTTTTATGATACTATCGTCATGCGTGCTGTGACGGTACATCGGTTTTGTACGGACGGAGCAAATTAAGATGGAAACAGGAATACGTATAAATAAATATCTGTCTGAGCGTGGGATATGCTCAAGACGTGAAGCCGACAGACTGCTTGAAGAAGGACGTATCAGGGTCAACGGCAAGGCGGCGGTTCAGGGACAGCGTGTCGATCCGGGCGATAACATTCAGATAGACGGAGAACATATAGCGGTCAAAAAGAACAGGGAGACTGAGCCTGTAGTGCTTGCTTTCAATAAACCGCGAGGCATAGTCTGTACTACGGTATCACAGGATGATTCCGTCAATATAGTCGATTATATCAATTACAAGACCAGGATATTCCCTATCGGACGTCTCGATAAGGATTCGGAGGGGTTGATACTGCTTACTAATGTCGGGGAGCTTGTAAATGAGATCAACCGTTCGCGTAATCATCATGAAAAGGAATATGTGGTTACTTGTTCAAGAAAGATCAATGATGAATTTCTGCACAAGATGAGCGATGGAGTCGTTATAGCCGTACCGGCAAGAAATACCGAAAAAGGTTTTATGCGTGACGGTAAGCTGTATAAAAATGTAAAGACAGCAAAGTGTGAAATCAAGAGGATAGATGACAGAACATTTTCCATAACTCTTACTCAGGGGCTTAACAGACAGATAAGACGTATGTGCGAGGCGTGTGGTTATAAGGTTGTTAAGCTTAAACGTATAAGGATAATGAATATAAGACTCAAGGATCTGCCTGAGGGAAGATTCAGGGAGCTCAGTAAGGACGAGGTAGCCGAGCTTAGGAGCGGCACAAAGCGAATTTATTGACATTTACGGCGGCAGCATTTAAATTAATGCGTATCTGCGTATAGAAATACAAAAGCAGGAAAGGAAATATATATGAAACTTATTATTCCGCAGGGATATGATCCAAAGATCACGGTAAGAGAGACTCAGGAAGCAATCAAGTATATAAGAGATACATTTCAGAAGGAATTTGCAAAGGAGATGAATCTGTACAGGATATCCGCTCCTTTGTTTGTAGAGAGAAGCACAGGACTTAATGACGATCTTAACGGTGTGGAGCGTAAGGTTTCTTTTGATCTCCTTGATATGCCGGGTGATGAGCTTGAGATAGTTCAGTCGCTTGCAAAATGGAAGAGAATGGCCCTCAAAAAGTATGATTTTGAAAGAGGAGAGGGTCTCTATACCAATATGAATGCGATCAGACGCGATGAGGAACTTGACAATATCCATAGCGTGTATGTCGATCAGTGGGATTGGGAAAAGGTCATAGATAAGTCTGACAGAAATATTGAGACACTTAAGGCTACTGTGCGCACCATAGTCAAGGTGATCAAGCACATGGAGCATGAGGTATGGTACAAATATCCCGAGGCTGTTTATCAGGTTCCTTCGGAGGTCACATTTATAGATACTGAGGAACTCAGACAGATGTATCCGGATCTTACTGCAAAGGAACGTGAGAATGCCATCTGTAAGAAGCACGGCTGTGTGTTCATAATGAGAGTGGGAGACAAGTTAGGCGACGGCGAGCCGCATGACGGAAGAGCTCCGGACTATGATGACTGGCAGCTCAACGGAGATATACTTTATTGGTTTGAGCCTCTCAACATGGCTCTTGAGATATCATCCATGGGTATAAGAGTGTCCGAGGAGAGCCTGCATGAACAGCTTATCAAGGCCGGATGCCCTGAGAGAGAGGAACTTCCTTATCACAAGGCTATACTTAATAAGGAGCTTCCTTACAGCATAGGAGGAGGCATAGGACAGTCCAGACTCTGCATGCTGCTGCTCGGAAGAGCACATGTCGGAGAGGTTCAGGCTTCGGTATGGCCGGAATCCATGCGAAAGGAATGCGAGGCACACAATATACATCTGCTTTGATATTGTGCCGATAAGGGTATCAGTCCTGATACGGCTTGAAAACAGCTCAGATACGGCTTAAAACCGCTCAGACATGGCTTAAAAACAGCTTGACACAGCTCACTCATATCTGTGAACTGCGCTTTTGTTTTATATGCTGTCACCGGACAGCAAAAAGGATATAAAAATGATGCAGGGCAAGAAGATAATAATTAAATTGGGAACATCGACTCTTACTCATCCGTCGGGCAGCCTTAATATGCATAAGATGGATAAGATAGTCCGCGCAGCAGCCGACATCAAAGGAATGGGCAATGAGGTCATAATCGTTACTTCGGCGGCTATTTCGGCAGGCACAGCCAAGCTCGGACTCTCAGAGAGACCCAAGGATCTTAATTCCAAGATGGCGGTATCCGCAATAGGTCAGGCACAGCTGATGCATATGTATGACACTTTGTTTTCGGAATACAACTGTACGGTTGCCCAGATATTGCTTACCGACGAAAATGTTGAGAATGAAAAGAGTGCGGCTAATCTGTCGATAACCTTTGAGACTTTGCTTGATATGGGCGTCATTCCGATAGTCAATGAAAATGACTCTGTCGCTTCGACTGAGATAGAGAGCGGACATCATAAGGTGCTCGGAGATAATGATACACTGTCGGCAATAGTTGCCAAATTCTGCAAGGCAGATCTGTTGATATTGATGAGTGATATCGACGGACTTTATAACGCCGATCCGAGAAAGAATGCTGATGCCAAGCTTATACATGAGGTTGATGAGCTGACACCTGAGATATATGAGATGGCAGGCGGTGCCGGAACCGCACACGGAACGGGCGGAATGGTGACCAAGCTGTCAGCAGCGAAGATAGCTACGGAGGCCGGGGTTGATATGTATATAATCAACAGCGACAATGTAGATAACCTTTACGATATATTTGAGGGCAGGACCGTAGGAACATTGTTTAAAGCACATAAGAGAGGCTGATGCAGTATGATCAAGGTAGGATTTATCGGAACGGGAAACATGGGCGGCGCACTTGCGAGAGCAGCTGCTTCATGCGGCAAGGATGTTAAGCTGATGCTTGCGAACAGGACCGCTGCTAAGGCAGAGGTACTTAAGCAGGCTATAGATAAGGCGGCAGCCGGAAATGTACAGACTGAGCTTTGTGACAATCAGAGTGCGGCATCCGAGGCGGATTATCTGTTCCTCGGTGTTAAGCCGCAGATGATGGCAGCTATGCTTTACAGTATAAAGGATGTGCTTTCCACAAGAAAAGATAAGCCTGTGCTTGTAACCATGGCGGCAGGGCTTACTATGGATACTATCGCAAAGCTTGCGGGAGGAGAGTATCCTGTTATCCGCATCATGCCCAATACACCGGCGGCTATAGGCGAGGGAATGGTGTTATATTGTGCAAATGCTGCTGTGGATGAGGAAAAACTTGCCGAGTTTCTTGATATACTTAAGGCAGCAGGAAGAATGGCATATATAGACGAAGACCATATAGATGCAGGCTCCTGTGTATCCGGCTGCGGACCGGCATTTGTCTATCTGTTTGCGGAGGCTCTTGCAGACGGCGGAGTTGCCTGCGGACTGACGAGAAAGACAGCAACGGAATTAGCTGCCCAGACTCTTGTGGGAGCGGCAAAACTGATGCTTGAGACAGGAGAAAATCCGGGAAAGCTCAAGGATGATGTATGCTCTCCGGGAGGAACTACCATACAGGGAGTAAGAGCGCTCGAGGAAGGAGCCTTCAGAGGAACCGTGATGGATGCGGTAATTGCCGCTTACGAAAAGACATTGGAGCTTAAATAATAAATGACGAAACAGTCTTAATGAATGAACGGGGCGCTTAAGTAAAAAACCGATAAACAATTGAGTGCTTAAGAAAGGCAACAGCTTTGGGATAGGAGCACTTACAGACAGAGCATTTATAATAAGCTGCATAATAAAAGAAGGCTGCTCATAAATGAGATCAGCCTTCTTTGCTGTTATTCATCAATGCATGCATGAGATTGGAGTAGACCTTTTGACTGACACTTTTCCAGTTAGTACACATTGCCTCGGCAACACTTTCGTCCGGAACGGCAATATCAATGGAGAGTATGGTTGTCTGAGCCTCACGTGCGGTGCAGTGTACTGTATAGGAATCGCTGCTTGATTTGAAGTATTCTGCCGTAACTCCGGCCTCCGATCTCATACTGAATTTGTTCTTCTCAAGGTAATCATCCATATCATGTATGGCTGCATCGGAGATATCGGATACAAAAAAATCCAGTGTCTGCTTGCCGTCGTCCGTTATCTCATAATGAGTTGCGTTTCCGACCTGCTTGGCAGTGATAAGATTTGCATCGACAAGATCATTCAGGACGCTCTGCAGAGTGAAATAAGTCGTGTACTCCTTGTCCAGAAAGAAACTTGACAGCTGGGAATTGGTCAATGGAAAATTGACTTTCTCAAGCATATAAAGGGACATTAATTTATATAAAGTCTCAGGTTCCTGAATCATTTGTATACTCCGTATCGAAAAAGGTTTGGCCGCAAGCAGCCGAAGGACGTATGTTATATATAGATAATTGTTCGGCTGTGATCTCGAAGCTGCGTTGCAGCTCCTCGATCAGAGCGTCCGAAGGCCTTGCAGGCCTTGTCCGCATATAGCTTACACTATCCAACATTCTCACAAGCGATTGTTGTGAGAATGTTGGTTATTATAAAACTTGTTCGGCTGTGATCTCGAAGCTGCGCTGCAGCTCCTCGATCAGAGCGTCCGAAGGCCTTACAGGCCTTGTCCGCATATAGTTTACATTATCTAACACTCCCGCAAGCGGTTGTTGTGAGAAGTAGCTTGTTAATATAAAACTTGTTCGGCTGTGATCTCGAAGCTGCGCCGCAGCTCCTCGATCATGGCGTCCGAAGGCCTTACAGGCCTTGTCCGCATATAGCTTACACTCTTTAACATGTCTGCAAGCAGCCGTTAAAGAGTGTAAACTATATGTGCCGAACAATTAGAGTATATCACACAAACAAAGAAATCGAATATTTTTATTAATGAATAATAAGAACACTTATGATACAATTAGCGTGAATAATCGTCGGAAGTCCGAGATCTGTCTTAAAAAGGGCGGCCGGCCCAAGCTGCGGACGTATATTCCGATCAAGAGTCAAGAGAACAATCAATGAAAGAAAAGCTGACGAGACTGTCTAAGGGAATAACAGATACAGAGACACCGGTAATAAGTATTATACCGGAGTCTTTTTGCTATGAGATATTTCCGGACAGATCCAACGGTTTCAGAGCAGAGCTTGTCGGAGAGAACGGAGCTGTCACTAAGGGAATTTGCTTTCCCGACGGTCCGAGGATAAATATCGAGCCGAGGACCTTTGCCGGAAGACGTATACATTTTTCAATATCTATAGACAGTACGGGACTTAAGGCAGGAGATAAGCTTGAGGGCAGGATCATGTTTGTCACAAGCGCAGGTGAATTTGCTCTTGCCTATACATTTTCGGTATGTGATACCAATGCAGCAGGAAGAAACACAGATAGCGTACAGGCAGCAGACTCTATGCTTATATCTGATTTCGATGTTCCAGCCGAGACAATGCATGAGAGGATAGTGGAAAATCCGCTGAGAGTTATGACATCGGCAAGGCAGGCAGATGTCACAGACATTGAAGATGATGAGCAATATGCTATACTTTGCTCCGAGCTTCCGGAGGATGAGGCACTGTTTGAAGCGGTGCTTGCCGCACTGATAAGATCCGAGAATACCTCGGGCTATGCATTTGCCATGTATGGGGAGGCAATTAAGCGCGGCGTCAACATGACGGGTCTGTATGAAAGCTATGTATATGCTTATCCGGATGATTCCGATGAGCCTATGCCGAGAGAGGTATACATATATTTCTCTTATGAGAATTATGCCGAGCACGGACTGCTTAAGAAATTATATAAAAATATTTTGCTGCATCTCGATACCGATTCAGAATTGTATAATCAGTATGAGGCTGATATAAGCAACTTCACGATCAATGCCGCATTTAAAGAGCTTATAGACAACGATCTTGCCTTAATGTATGACAGGATGATATATCCGGGCATGATAGATACCAAGGCGGCAAGCGTACTTCCCGATATATTTAAATGCAGCCGTTTTGATATTACAAACGGAGATGTCGATTATCTGACGGTAAGCTATAAGGGACTTGAGCGAGCATGGCGTTCCGATATCATAAACGGGGAGAGCTTTGCTCCGGTATATTTTAATGATGCGGAATTTAAGTTCTATCGTTTTAATGAACAGAATGAAGCAGTTGATGTAGGTGATGAGATCACATATGAGCGAAAGGAGCTTTTTGCACGTCCCGACATACTAAGACGCTGTTTTGAACTTGCACCCGAGCATGAGATGCTGCTGCTTTCGGCTGTAAGGGAGATCTCCGGAAGAGGGATCAACGGTGATGAGGAGATAAACGTCATCAGGAGAGCTTTCAACGAGCTTGAAGTAAGCGGGGAGCTCAGAGCATCACTTATAGAATGTCTTTGTGATTACGGTAAATGTGAACTTTGGGAGGATATGCTTAAACCGGAGGACAATACCGGTGCCGCCTGCGGCAAGCTCTTCAAGGCGCTGTGCAATGCAGACAAGAGGGATGTTAAGCGTATCTTAAGCATGATCAGACAGATAGGTCCGGATAAGCTTGACCTTGAAGCACTTGCGGATTTTGTATCATCATTGATCGAAAACGGAGAAGTGCCGTGCAGAGATAATGAGGTATCTCCTTATTTCATAGCTGTAGCCAAGCTTATATTTGACTATGGTTCGGCAGACGAGATCATACTTGATTTCCTTGCGGAGCATTATGAGTCTGCTTCGGAGGATATGTATGCCTTGATGCAGAGCCTCAAGTTAAAGGGAAGACCGCTTAAGGAGCTGCCGGAAAAGATACTTGCGGTCAAGTTGTTTACCGGTTCGAGAGAGCATATCGATGAGAGCTTTGAGAGCTATATAGATAATTGTCAATATACGGAGTTTCTGCTCAGAGCCTATCTTACGGAAAGGTGTGCAGATGCCTTCCTTCATGAGGAAGAGGTAGGAGACATTATGTATGAGGCGCTGAGGAGCTATCTTAAGGGAAGCACCGATCCGCTTAATATGCCGCTTATCTACAGACTCGCACTCACAAGTTTTTATGCGGATCTGGACAGTCTTGATGAGGAAGAAACAAAGCTCTGTGCCGAGATCACGGATGATCTTATAGCTTCGGGACTGATATTCAGGTATACCAAGAAGCTGCGTAAGAAGATAAGCATACCCGAAGATATATGCATGCGCTTTTACGTGCAGTTCAATGCGACGACACCGGCAAGACCTAAGCTTCTGACACGTATACTTCCGGACAATAACGAGTATCGTGTTACAGATATGCAGCATGTGTACAAAAACATTTACATAATGTCTACGGTACTGTTTAAGGGTGATGAGCTTCAGTATCTGATATATAATAACGATTACGACGATACCGTCGCAGAGGAGGGTATCATCAGTGTTAAGAAATACCATCGTCAGAGAGATGAGGTATTTGCGAGTCTGGATACCATGACTCGTGCAATAGAAGACAGAGATATAGGCCTGCTCAGGGAGAATATGCTTGAGTATGCCGAGAGAACAGAGACGGTTAAGCTGTTATTTGACTTGGAGAATTGATTTATGTCACTCAACATTGGATTAGATCTTTGCGATGATTATATAAGCGGATATCTACATGAGGATAAGCTCCTGCTCAGTGCGCCGGCTGTTGTATGCAGAGAAAAGAAGGATGATCTGTGGTATATAGGCGAGGAGGCATACAGGCTTGCTTTGAGCGGCAAGGGTGTACTCACCGACAAACTGCTCAGCCTGCTCAAAAAGGGCGGTACTTCTACGGTCATGAGGAAGGCTTATACTGCCAAACAGCTCATCTCAAGGCTTATTGCGGCAATGCTGTGGCAGCTTACGAACGGGGCAAGTGCGGACAGCATAGACAGACTCGTGATAGCACTGCGAAGTGCCGAGAAGTCTGAGATGGATGTTATTGCCGAAGCTGCGGCGGATGCCGGGGTGAGAAAGGAAGCAATATGCATCATCAGCCATTCCGATGCCTTTGTTTATTACACCCTGTCACAGAGCAAGGAATTCTACGCCAATATGACTGCACTCTTCGATCTGTCTGACGAGTCACTCTACTTCTATAAGATGAAGACTGTAAGAGGCATCAGTAAGACAAGCGTCGTTGTGGAATCCAGTGAGCTTGAGGAAAATTTCCGTATAGGGATACTGAAAAAAGATTCCGGCTCCGAACTTGGAGACCGTATCATGACAGATGCGGCAAAGCGTTGTCTCGGATCGGATATATATTCTGCGGTAATACTTACGGGCAAGGGCTTTGAGAGGACAGACTGGGCCAAGAGCTTTATCTCTTATATATGCAGGAAGCGCAAGGTCGTATATGAGAACGGACTCTTTGCCATAGGTGCCGCACTGCATGCAGCGGAATTGTCGGAAAACAGGGAGCCTGATTACCTTATATTCAGCGATACCAGTCTTGCTGCCGAGATATCCATGCAGGTATATATCGGGGAAAGAGAGTCAAAACTGGTGCTTGTCCCGGCAGGAAGGCCTTGGTATGATGCCAAGGCGTATGTAGAGGTGCTTCCGCACGATCAGGATTATATAGATATAGATATAATGCCTGTGGACAAGTTTAAGGGCAGGAAGACCGTAAGAGTAATGCTCGAAAACTTCCCAAAGCGTCCGGACAGATGCACCAAGGCTGCGCTTTCCATAGAGCTTGAGGATAACGAACACATGCATATACATGTAGAGGATCTCGGCTTCGGAGAGTTGTATCCGGCAAGTGAAGCGGTAATAGATGAGAAGGTAAGCATCTATTAAGCGATACAGAAAATTGCGTAACGGTAAAGACCGGCTGTCTGAACGTATCCGTGATCAAAAAATAAAAATATTAAGTAAGAGAAACAATATGTCACTGATCTTATGCAGAAGGGGCGCGGATAAGCCCTTTAGCCACAGTAAACTGAATATCGGAATTAAGACTGAGCAGGAGCTGTGTTATGTGATATATAATTATCCCTTGCTTTGCGTGGACATGATGGATGAGAGGCTGTTCTCATGGATAGAGCATGAGCTTAATGACAGGCGTCTCGCCGAAATGCTGCGGGTAAGCAAGAGAGCGGGTGAATCACCGGGCAATCAGTTCTTATGCATACTTCAGGAATGCGGTTATTATGATGTCAACGAAACCGTTGAATTCGGCAAGAAGGTTGCCGAGCTTATGAAGCTTGAGCCGTATGAACTGATGCTTAAGGAAGGAAAGCTCCTTTATGAGGCAGGCAAGCTTGCTCCTGCCTATGACAAGATATACGAAGCGCTGCGAACTTTAAACGATAATATACGCAGGATGAAAAACGGTATAGATAAGGCGAGACAAAATGAAAAAAAAGCCGATATACTCTGTGATCTTGCGGTACTTGCGCTCAGGATGTCAGATGAAAATAAGGCGCTGGAGCTGTTGATTTCCTCGGAAGTTACATATTACAATAAACGCGCGGTAAAAATGCGTTATCTTATAAACGGAGCCGGAGATCTGGCGGATGATGAGAAGGCCGAGCTTGACAAGCTTAAGGCAGAGGCAATTCAGAAATCCCATGAATCGAAGGGTTATAAGGATATAGAAAATCTGTTCAAAAAGGACAGCATAAAGATACTCAAAGAGTCACGGCAGATAATAAGCCGTTGGAAAAATAATTACAGAATAATGTAACAGCGCACTAAGGCGCGGGAAGCAGGTAAATGAAGGAATTAGATAAGAAATACGATCCGTCGCAAATGGAAGACCGCATCTACGCAAAGTGGATGAAGATGGGCTATTTCCATGCAAATGAAGACTCGCTCAAGAAAGCATTTTCAATATCAATGCCGCCGCCGAATGTAACGGGACAGCTGCACATGGGTCACGCACTCGACAATACTCTGCAGGATACTCTCTGCAGATATAAGAGAATGAAGGGCTTTGAGGTGCTCTGGCAGCCGGGAACCGACCATGCGGCAATAGCTACTGAGGTCAAGGTCATCAATAAGCTCAAGGCCGAGGGCAAGGACAAGAACGAGCTCGGTCGTGAGGGCTTCCTCAAAGAGGCATGGGCCTGGAAAGAGGAGTACGAGTCAAGGATCATCAATCAGATGCATAAGCTCGGTGTTTCCGCGGACTGGGACAGATTAAGATTCACCATGGATGAGGGCTGCTCCGAAGCTGTAGAGAAGGTATTTATAGATCTTTACAATAAGGGACTTATATATAAGGGAAGCCGTATCATCAACTGGTGCCCTGTATGCAAGACCTCTATTTCGGATGCAGAGGTAGAGCATGAGGATCAGGACAGCTTCTTCTGGCATATCAAATATCCTGTAGCAGGCATGGAGGGACGTGCTCTTGAGGTAGCAACAACGAGACCTGAGACTATGTTCGGAGATACCGCTGTTGCCGTAAACCCTAAGGACGAGCGCTATAAGGACCTTATAGGCAAGCAGGTTGTACTTCCGCTTGTCAATAAGGAGATACCGATAGTAGGAGATGAGCATGCCGATATGGAATTCGGTACAGGCTGCGTTAAGATCACACCTGCTCATGACCCTAACGACTTTGAGGTAGGAAAGAGACATAATCTTCCGGAGGTCTGCATCATGCATGATGATGCCACCATAGATCTCCCGGGAACAAAATACGACGGTCTTGACCGCTACGAGGCAAGAAAGCTTGTAGTAGAGGACTTAAAGGAGCAGGGATACCTTGTCAAGATAGTTCCTCATACACACAGCGTAGGAACTCATGACCGCTGCCACACCACAGTAGAGCCTATGATCAAGCCTCAGTGGTTCGTTAAGATGGACAAGTTTGCGGAGCATTGCCGCAGAGTCCTTGAGACAGGCGAGCTTAAGTTTGTTCCGGATAACTACTCAAAGACCTATATGAACTGGGTAGACAACATCAAGGACTGGTGCATAAGCCGTCAGCTCTGGTGGGGACACAGAATACCGGCATGGTACTGCGACAGCTGCGGTAAGGTTCATGTAGCAAAGAGCGCTCCGGCAAAATGTGAATGCGGATGTGAGACATTTACACAGGATCCGGATACACTCGATACCTGGTTCTCATCGGCACTTTGGCCGTTCTCCACACTCGGATGGCCTAAGGAGACCAAGCTGCTCAAGAAGTTCTACCCTAATGATGTGCTTGTTACAGGCTATGACATCATCTTCTTCTGGGTAGTAAGAATGGTATTCTCTGGCGTTGAGCAGACGGGAGAGTGCCCATTCAATACTGTGCTCATCCACGGACTTGTAAGAGATTCACAGGGACGCAAGATGAGTAAGTCACTCGGAAACGGAATCGATCCGCTGCTTATTGTTGATCAGTACGGTGCGGATGCCTTGAGAGCGGCACTTCTTACAGGTAATGCACCGGGAAATGATATGCGCTTTACGGATGAGAAGGTCATTAATGCGCGTAACTTTGCCAACAAGGTATGGAATGCGGCAAGATTCATCATGATGAATGCCGAGAACTCAAGCGAGACGCTCAAGAGCAAGCTTAATGCGAAGTACGGCGTTATTCCTGAGGGAATAACTCTTTCGAAAGAGGACAAATGGATACTGTCCATGCTTAATGATCTCGTAGAGAGAGTTACAGGCAATATGGACGGCTTCGAGTTAGGCGTTGCTCTCGATAATGTCATGAGCTTCCTCTGGGATGAGCTTTGCGACTGGTATATCGAGATGATCAAGGCACGTCTCAGAAGCGACGACGAGGCTACCAAGGACGCTGCACTCTGGACACTTGATACAGTGCTTGTAAACGGCCTCAAGATGCTTCATCCGTTCATGCCGTTTATAACAGAGGAGATATTCGTTAATCTTACAGGCGAGGAGTCAATAATGATCTCCGAGTATCCTGAGTATACCGAGGAGTGGAACTTCAGAGAGGATGCCGCTCAGATCGAAGGACTCAAGGAAGCCGTAAGAGCTATAAGAGGCATACGTGCCGATAAGAATGTTCCGCCTTCAAAGAAGATATCTGTTGTTGTGGTAAGCGAGAATGCAGAGGTAAGAGCATCCTTTGAGGCTGCCAAGAATGTATTTGCATCACTTATTCAGGCTTCGGAGCTTGATATACAGGCAGACAAGCAGAATGTTGATGTAAATGCCGTATCCGCTGTAACCTCCAATGCGGCTATCTATATCCCGCTCAATGAGCTTGTGGATATGAAGGAAGAGCTTGCAAGACTCAAGAAGGAAGAAAAGCGTCTTGAGGGAGAACTTGCAAGATCAAAGGGCATGCTTTCAAACGAGAAGTTTATTGCCAAGGCTCCGGCTGCCAAGATAGATGAAGAGAAGGCAAAGCTTGCTACCTACGAGGAAATGATGCGTAAGGTAAGAGAGCAGATAGAAGCATTGTCATAAACGATCAAATTTAAATATTTATTCGGGGCTCAGGGAGATACCGCAAATGCGCGGCGTATTTTCTGAGCCTTTGATGAACTTAGAACAAGGGAGGAAAAACAGTAATGACAGTTACCAATGATATAATCTATGTCGGAGTCAACTATCATGACATAGATCTGTTTGAAGGACAGTATAATGTACCGCTCGGAATGGCATACAACTCTTATGTTATACTTGATGATAAGATAGCTGTTATGGATACGGTAGATGTAGATTTTGCCGATGAGTGGCTCGGAAATATCAGGAATGCGCTCGGTGACAGAAAGCCGGATTATCTTGTTGTACAGCATATGGAGCCGGATCACTCGGCAAGCATAGATGTATTCCTTAAGGAATATCCTGAAACAATAGTTGTTGCAAGCCAGCAGGCATTCAAGATGCTCGGCAATTTCTTCAGAGAGCTGGATCTTAAAGATAGGCAGCTTGTCATAGGAAACGGGGCACAGCTTGAGCTTGGTTCACATGTGCTTAATTTCGTAGCGGCTCCTATGGTGCACTGGCCTGAGGTCATGATGAGCTATGATTCAAAGGACAAGGTTCTCTTCTCGGCAGACGGCTTCGGTAAGTTCGGAGCCAATGATGTTGAGGATCCTGAGGGCTGGGACTGCGAGGCAAGACGCTACTATTTCGGCATAGTCGGAAAGTACGGTGCGCAGGTTCAGGCACTGCTTAAAAAAGCGGCAGGACTCGACATTGCCGTTATTGCTCCGCTTCACGGACCGGTGCTTACAGAGAACATAGGATATTATATCGGAAAATATGACATCTGGTCGTCCTACAGAGCAGAGGATAAGGGCGTTACCATTGCCTATGCATCCGTATACGGTCATACAAAGAAGGCAGCAGAACTGCTTGCAGAAAAGCTTAAGGCCAAGGGTATAGAGCATGTCGAGCTTACCGATCTTGCACGTGATGATGAGCCTGAGGCAATAGAGAGTGCCTTCAGATATGACAGACTCATACTTGCGTCAGTGACCTACAACGCCGATATCTTCCCTGTAATGAGAAACTTTATCGAAGACCTTTGCGAGAGAAATTATCAGAACCGTACAGTAGGCTTTATTGAGAACGGAAGCTGGGCGCCTCTGTCGGCAAAGCTTATGAGAGCAAAGTTTGAGGGACTTAAGAATATAGCTTTCCTTGATACCACTGTAAGCATACTTTCTTCGCTCAGCGCAGAAAACGAAGCTCAGATGGATAAGATGGTCGAGGAGCTTATCAGTAAGTAAATATGCCGGAAGTTTTAGACGAGAGATACATTTTAATGCTCCTTGTGCTGCTCCTTGTTCTAAATATCATATTATTGCTGTTGAGAACGGGCGGAGCGAAGGAGGATAAGCGCGGCAGGGAGGAACTTAAAGAGCTTCTTAAGGAGTTTGAGACACATATATCCAGCGAAAATGCCGAGGGAATATCAAGGATACGTGAGGATATAGATACGAGACTGCGTTATGATGCTGATGAAAATCGCAAAAACAGGACCGAGGTGTCCGAGGTCATGCGCAGCAATCATGATAGACTGGAAAAAGTGCTCAAGGATTCGCTGTCAGAGATACAGGATGCCAACAGGAAAAAGCTGGAGGATATACGCAGCGATATAAACAAAAAGCTTGACTCCTCGCTTAACGAGAGACTTGATGCGTCCTTTAAAACTGTAGGTGAGCAGCTGAATAAGCTCTATATATCCCTCGGGGAGCTGTCAAAGCTCGAGCTTGGTGTAAACTCACTCAATAAGACCTTGTCAAATGTCAAGACGAGAGGCATATTCGGTGAGATGCAGCTTGAAAACATACTCACGGACATATTGCCCGGCAGTTTGTTTGACAGAAATGTAGTCACCAAGAAGAGCCGGGGAGCCGATAACAAGGATGCTGTCGAGTATGCGGTAAAGATACCGGATAAGGAGATCAACGGAGCATTCATGTATCTGCCGATAGATTCCAAGTTTCCCGCAACTTATTACGACAGGATAAGAGAAGCCTCGGAAAATATGGATAACGAGGCATTAGGCAGAGCGATCAAGGAGCTTGAGCAGCGTGTAAAGAATGATGCGAAGGATATAAGGGATAAATATATAGACCCTCCGAATACCACGGACTTCGCTATCATGTTCCTGCCTACGGAATCCTTGTATGCCGAGGTATTAAGGATAAGCGGACTTGTGGAAGAATGTCAGACAAGGTTTCATGTAGTGATAACCGGACCATCAACATTTGCAGCCCTGCTTAATTCACTCAGTATAGGCTTCAGATACATGGCAGTAAATCGTGACTCAAAGAGGATACTTAAGCTCTTAAGCGCAATCAAGACGCAGTATGCCAACTTAAGTGAGCTTATAGCCATGGCTGGCAAGAGACTTGATTCTGCCAAGAAGGCAAATGACGATCTCAGGAAGAGGACCGAGCTTATCAATAAGAGACTTTCATCCATAGAAGAGATGGATACGGTTGAGGCAGAAGCGCTGCTCGGCACAGCTGCTTTGGAAGCTGAGGAAACTGCGGCAGATCATGCAGATGTATCGGGAGAGACAACGGAAGATTTTCTTGGATAGATAAAGTAAAAAGCATCTGTCCTTATCAGCTTGAGGTGAATGCTGCGCATAAGACATAATTATCGCTATGTGTTAATACCGAGCAGACAGTAAAGCTGCGGAATTAATTAAGAACAGAATATAAAAATGTCGGAGTCCAATAAAAAGTAAGACCCCGGCATTTTTATCTGTAAGAAAGGAATATAAAAACCTTTTTGATTTATTCTTTTTCAGAATCGGCTTTAATGCCTAATCTGTCAAATATCATCAGATATCCGTCCTCTCCGTAATTGAGACAACGGTTGACACGGCTTATGGTGGCTGTGGATGCTCCGGTCATCTCTGCTATATCGAGATAAGTAGTCTTACCCTCCAGCAGTATGGCTACCTCTAGGCGCTGTGCCATGGCAAGAAGCTCCTTGGCGGTACAGATATCCGAGAAGAATTTGTAACAATCCTCTCTATCCTTAAGTGAAAGAACGGCGTCAAAAAGCCTGTCCATTTCAGCAGTATGCAGCTTAGAATTCATACAAAAATGCCTCCGAATTATGATAGTTTATCATTAAAGAAATTTATCACACCAATATGTGAAAGTTTATCATATCAGCGCGGTAAAGTCAAATTCTCTATGTTTTAATTTCATCCATAAAGCTTTGTTGACAAAGTATATTTTTGTTGATATATTACAACCGTGTTGTACATATCATAGTACAATGAGTAAAATTTTATAAAAATTTTTATAGATTTAAGGAGAAACAAACGTATGAACAGACCGTTGGAGGGTATCCGTGTTCTTGACCTTACTCAGGCTTACAGCGGCCCATTCTGCACAATGCAGATGGCTGATATGGGAGCAGAGGTTATAAAGATAGAAGCACCTATCGGTGATCAGACAAGAGGCTGGGGACCTATTAAGAATGATTACAGTGCTTACTATGCTTATGTTAACCGTAACAAAGAGGGTATCGTTCTTAACCTCAAGACAGAAGAGGGCAAGCAGGTATTGCGTGACCTTATAGCTAAGGCTGACGTTATCTGCGAGAACTACAAGGTTGGTACATTTGCAAAGCTTGGCTTCCCATATGAGGAGCTTAAGAAGATCAATCCGCGTATCATCTATGGTTCGATTTCAGGTTTCGGAGTTAACGGACCTTTGTCAGACAGAGCTTGCTACGACATCATTGCTCAGGCTATGAGCGGTATGATGAGTGTTACAGGATATCCTGATGCACCTGGCGTTAAGATCGGTCCGTCTATCGGAGACAACTATTCGGGTGCTTACCTTGCACTTGGTATCGTTATGGCTCTCTATCAGAGAGAGAAGACAGGCGAGGGCTGCCGTATTGACGTAGCTATGCTTGATACTCTGTTCTCTGTAATGGAGAACTTCGTTGTTACCTACACAGTAGGCGGCAAGGTTCCTATGCGTCAGGGCAACATCGATCCGGGTATCGCACCGTTTGCAACCTTCCACGCTAAGGATGGAGATTTCGCAATGGGATGCGGAACCGATAAGATGTGGGGCATCCTCTGCGGCCTTATGGGACGTGAGGAGCTTATCGACGATCCAAGATTCAAGACTAACGATGCAAGATGCCAGAACTTCCTTCCGGATCTTGACGCCGTAGTTAACGAGTGGAGCACAAAGCACACTATCGCAGAGCTTGAGGAGATGCTTTCAGGCGTAGGTATTCCGTTCGGTCAGATCAATGATATCAAGCAGATATCAGAGCATCCGCAGATCGCAGCAAGAAATATGCTTTGGAAGGTATATGATCCGGGTATCAAGGAAGAAATCAGCATACCGGGCTGCCCGATCAAGATCCACGGTCTTGATGACAAGATCCAGAAGGCTGCTCCGTTGCTTGGCGAGGATACCGACGAGATCATGAAGAGAGTACTTGGATACTCAGACGAGAAGATCAAGCAGGTTCGTGAGGCAGGCGCTTGCGGCTGATAGGTCTTTATCCGGGAGCTACGGCTCCTGTAAAAAGTTTCATTAATGAAACAGATTCTTTCTTATTTTAAGTCATCATATAATACAGAGGCAGGTGCTATAGCGCCTGCCTCTTGTATATATAAGGAGAATAAAGTATATTTTAATCCATAGGAAATTGCGTCCTACTTTTATCGATTAGATACGGATAGCTCCGTACTGCGCACTCCCGCTATCCTACGAAAATTCGCACCCGCTTCTTTCGAAGCTTTGTGCTCATTTTCGTTTAGCCGTCCTATAGTCGTTTTCTAAGCTGCAAGCAGCTGTAAAACGACTGCACTCCGGCTT